>Ga0307378_10012000_pt1 | contig 11120 bp, 8 predicted proteins | sample UN1MG_FD_202238 | JGI IMG/M metagenome (GOLD analysis project Ga0307378, IMG submission 202238) | Soil microbial communities from Risofladan, Vaasa, Finland - UN-1 | ecosystem: Environmental > Terrestrial > Soil > Coastal area > Acid sulfate soil | place: Finland: Risofladan, Vaasa | collected...
AACTCCTAAATCTCCACGAGCAATCATGATACCATCTGAGACTTCCAATATATCATCGAAATTTTCAAGGGCAACAGGACGTTCAATTTTTGAAATTAATTTTATCTCACTATTTCCATAATTTTCAAGCATTTTTTTTACTGTTAGCACGTCGTCTCCTCCACTCACAAAGGAAATTGCCACGAAATCAGGATTAATTTTTGCTATAAATTCAAGATCTTTGATGTCTTTTTCAGTAGGAACTTTAGATTTGAATTCAGTGGTGGGAATATTAACTCCTTTATTATTGCTAATGATTCCACCCGCTATAATTTCTCCTACAAGATGATCTCGTTCCTTGCTTTTTACTTTGATTTTTATAATCCCATCATTTACATAGAAATTATCTCCTTTTTTCATTCCCTTTAAAAATCCTACTACAGGTACTGAAAATTTCTCATTATCCCCGCCCTCTTCAATTTCCTTTTCATATACTCTTACTTCTTGTCCAACATTTAATGTATACGCTTGATCATCCTTAAACTTCCCAACCCTAATTTTAGGACCTTGAATATCCGCTATAATTCCTATAGTATCACTTATTTCTCTAATTCTCTTGAATAAGGTTTCTTTTTCATCATGAGTACCATGTGAGAAATTTAATCTGAATATGTCAACTCCAGCATCAATCAATTCTCTGAGTACTTGTTTCGAATCTGAAGCTGGACCAATTGTAGCGATTATTTTTACTGTATTTTCACGAAAAGACATGGTATTTCAAAATTTTAATTATTTCATAATCTTAAAATTAACTATTAATAATATTGTCTGTGTTTTTTAAAAATTATCCATTTGGGATGTTATATTTTCTAAGGTTTTTCGGAACCTACTTCTTACTTGCTTTAAGAGGGTGATACTGCCTTGTAGATTATCTTCATGCTCGATTTCCTTTAAACATAGTAAATTCACTCTTAAATGTTTTGGTATTAATGAAAATTGAAGTAATCGCAGGGAGGTTTCATCTTTAATAGTTTTTCTTGCTAAACTCACAAGAAAATCGGAACTTTGGGAGGCTAATGTTATACAAATAAGATATTTCAATTTTCCGTCTTTAGATTTGGCAATTATCAAAAAAAACTGCCTTAAATCTCCCGACAATTCATATAAACGATTTATTTGAAGTGTTAATTGGGTACCATTGATAAAATCTGAAAGAGGAGGATACTTTTCTTTTAATCTATGAGAATCTTTCAATAACTTTTCTTTTATTCTACTTCCTAGCTCTTCTTCCATACCATTTTTTTTTGTCATTACTATTCATTTCCCTTTCTATATATAACAGATTTGCATGAGAAATAAATTATCTTAATATAAATCGTTTATGACAAATTCGAGATCAAGTTCTTTTAGTGTATGTTTCAAGGGAAATCCATTCTGAGGATTCCATCCAAAATTTTCACAAAATTTTTGAAAGAATTCTTTGTATTCTACTGTTACGTTCTTTAGAGGACCTCTCTCTTGAGGTGGATTTCCAACCACAATTTCAGGTAAAGTGTTCTCAGCAATTTTTATTCCTTCTCGAAGATTAAAACTTTGACGTAAAGATTGTATCCTTCTGCCACATTTTAATAATTCATCTATTGATAATTCCCAACCCGTTAAAGCGTTAATAAGATCTAAAAAAGGATATGGCCCAAATGAAGTTGAAAATAGACACATTCCCGCACTACTCATTACTTGGTGAAATGCTGTATTTATTACTTGTGCTTCGACCTTTTTTGATTCTTTTTTCTTCCAACCTTTTGGCATCTGTAATTTATGCTCGAATTTTTCTAAAGGACCTGTATCAGTAAAATCTATACTAGCGGCAGTATGCCTTCCAGGTGTCGGATCGAATGCATAAGTAAATGCTAAAGAGTTAATATACTTTGGATCATGCATTGGGAGTTCTGAACCTAAAGAAGTAATTACATGGACTTTACTATTTTTACCTATTTTTTGGGAAGCGATTTCAGCACCATCTGCAAGAATGTCCCCAAAACCTTCTCTATTGATAATAAGTTTTACTAATTCAATGATATCGTTAGAATTCCCCCATTTTAATTCTAATCCCTCAGTATCATCCTTGTTTATAATTCCATTCTCATAACAATCTATCGCAAAAGCAACCGTTGCACCCGTCGAGATCGTATCTATTCCGGCTCGATTACATAGATCATTAATTTTGATTATTGAAAGCAAGTCATTATTTAATAATAAGGAGCCAAAAGCACAGCAAGTTTCATATTCTGGAATATGAGTTTCTTTAATATTAAGTTCTGGAACTTCTAAAATAGCACCACATTGAACTAAGCATCCGAAACACCCATATTCTCTTACCTTATATTTTTGAATATTTATAGAAGAAATTTCGTTGCTTTTTTTATATGGAAAATCGTACATCCCTATACCTTTCCAATTTTTTATTGGGGAATCTCCAGTTTCTGCACTAATCGTGTTGCCCATTGTTGTCCCAAATGCTCGAAAAATTGACCTCATTAGATTAGGAGGTCCAGACATCCCAACTTTTAACCTTCGCATTGATTTGACCATACCAAATACTTTTTCTAATAAAGATTTGCTAATTTTATTCATATTTTTAATTTTGTTTTCACTATTGTAATTCTTGACTAAATTCATGAATCTATCTTTATCAAAAATTGAAACTTTCTGATCTCCTTTTAAAATAATCATCTTTAAGTTTTTGGATCCCATTAGTGCTCCTAAACCAGAACGTGCCGCAATCCTACCCTTATCATTGACAATACCAGAAATTTTACAAAGTTTTTCTCCAGCAATTCCTATTCCTGCGGTCTTAACAAAAGGTCCATGTTCCTTTTTTACTAAATTATCTGCTTCAATGATATCAAGACCCCATATATTTTTAGCATCTCGGATTTCTCTTTTTCCTTCTATGATTGATACGTATACTGGATGATCTGCTTTACCTTTTATAATAATTCCATCAAATCCACATTTTTTGATTTCTGGACCAAATGTACCTCCAGAATTTGCATCACCCCAAGTTTTTGTTAAAGGTGATTTTCCTACAACCATATATCGCCCTGTAAATGGAGCTACACTTCCTGTAAGTAATCCGGGGAAAAATCCTAACAGAGATTCTTCATCAAATGGCTCTAAATTTGCTTGCATATTTGTATATAATAGCATGCAACCAAGCCCATATCCTCCAAGATATTGGCGATATAGCTGTTCTGGGATCGATTTAATTTCAAATATCCCACTACTTAAATCAATCCATAATATTTTACCAAAAATTCCACCATTCATTTTCTTAAATAGATTTCTGTTCTTAAATAATAATGGTAATCTAAGAAGATTGATATATTTATTTTTTTAATAGAAATATCCTCTTTTTTTAATAATAATAAAAAATTATAAATTCTGCTTCCATTCATGATTTTTTATTTTTATTATCGAAACAATTATATATGCTATTTATCTCTTTACTATGGTTATCAGCAAGATCGGTTAAGCGTGCGTCTATCATCTATCCTTCAGTATTCATTGCGGTAATGGGTTAAGCTTTCATATATTTAACAAAAATTTTTGGAGAATCTTGAATAAATTAATTTTAATAAATAAATTAGAGGAAATTTATGTCGGTAGTCCCATCAGCTGAAAAAGACGAGATAACAATCGGAATGTTTTTAGATTGGGACAAGTATGAAAATTGCTTTTACAATAACTTATATTTAGAAGATTATAAAATTGTCATTAAAATCCCTCTTATAATAGATAAACCTATAACTGATGATTTAAAAATCAAAAAATTCAACTTAGCCAAATATACTTATCTGGTATCTTATGAGTAGGTAAATGCAGATGAATGGGTTCTAATTCTGAAAATCTCGAGTAAGTCCAATTCTTTTTCGTTTTTTATTCCAACAAGAGAAACATTTAAAACTTCGATCCTCACATAATACTAAATCTTTTGTTGAACGGATCATTCCGCATTGCTGACATCTTGCTTTCATCGTTTTTTCATAATTTTCTTTATTTTTAATCAATTAAATCAAGTTTAATGATTTCAGGATAATGGTTTTCTATTTTTAAGAAAAAAAAAATCCAACTTTTTCACTTATTAAAATAACAGTATGAGATCTTCATTATTAATGTAAAAATATTTCATTCAAAATAAAAGTGTTAATATTTTCAAGATGTATTTTTATTAAAATACACTTAAACGGCTTGTAGTTAATTTTTGTAGCTTTTTCTGGCGATCAAATTTTTGCTCGTGTTATCATCACAAACTATGATTCGAGGATATCATTTTTATATATCTTAAAACAAATACTATATTGTACTAAAGAAAGGAAATTCCAAAATTCTGGCAACATTGGATTTCGCCCTCTATTAAACCCAAACAGTGGTTTAATTATCTCTTACCCTTAATAAAACGCTGGGATTCAGGAGCCTTTCATTACTCTTTTTTCAAGAGAAATTGTTAAATAAAGATTGTTTATCATTTGAGGCGTTAATATCTTCAATTGGGTTTTCAACCTTTTTGATGCCTGGATTTAATTCTTTAAATTCTTCATGATAAGATTGCTATCAAAATAATATTTTATTAGAAATAAGAAAAAAAATAAGAAAAAAAAAGGTGAAATTTATTCTCTAAATCCATAATACACATTAATTAGCAATAGTAATCCATGGCGCAGAGATATATTCCAAACTAGTATAGGAATAACATAATCTAAAGGAATAGTGTAAAGCATCAATGACGTAGTAACAGCAATAAATGTGATGATTGAGAAAATATTTTTCCAAGCATTTCTCGATTTTTTAAGATTTAAGTCCATCAGTTTTGTGTATAGGGCGTGTTTTGACATTGATTGATAATCTTGAATTTTTAGGATCTCTTTTTTTAACTGTTCTTTTTCTCTTGAAACATTTATAGTTCGAAAAATATTACCAATAAAATATAAAGCGATGATTGTCAAGATTTCGAATATCGTATTAGATGATTCTATTTCCACATTCGGTACTACCAATACATTAATAACATACACTGTAATTAACAATATAGCTAATAGAGTCCTGACGGTATATTGGGGAAAATAGAGAGGGAACTTTTCATTTAAACGCTCCTCTTTATATTTCTCTGGTTTTCTAACTTCCCTTATTACTTTGAGCTTATCAGCTCCACTTTTCCTTGCTTCAAAGTAAAATGCGAATAGTATGAATAGAGCATTAGATATTTCCCCTGGTATAGTAGTTGCAGAAAAAAGATAATTAAATGGAAATGCGACAATCATGAGCGTGATAAATGCCCTCACTGTTCCACGAGGCAATCCTAACGGATATTCCTCAACTTTTCCGCCTTCTTGCGCTCTTTTTACGATACACCATATTAATAAAAATATGCCTAAAATCCAAGTTATCATGATTTTATCAATATAATTAAATTTGGATTATAGTGATAATTTAACTTATTAAAGATAGATATATTGTTTGGGTAAGATTAATCAGAAAATAAAAAGAACCTTAGATTGATTTAATAATGAGTGATTTTTATAAAAACTTTAAAATCTCGTCAAAGGATATAGATTTACGTGTTAAGGAACTATCACAAGAAATATATGAATTTTATAATAGTAATAATGTAAGTTCTCTGTATTTTATTTTCTTGTTAACGAGTTCATTCATATTTGCTTCGGATTTATTACGGAAATTATCACTTTATGATCTTAAAATTAAATCAGACGTGATGGTTGTTAAATCCTACATTGGTACTCAATCTACAGAAATAAAATTAAATTTAGATGATTTGGAACGAAATGACCTTAATAATAAAGCCATTCTAATCGTGGATGACATATTGGATACAGGGAATACTTTAAAACAGGTTCGAAAAGAATTATTAGGGAGATTTACTCCTAAAATGATCCATTTCTGCTGTTTATTAAAAAAAACAGATGACCTAAGAAATATGGATTTCAAGGTTCAATTTATTGGTTTTGAGATTCCGAAAATTTTTGTGGTGGGATATGGATTAGATTACAATGGACTCTACAGAGAATTACCGTACATTAAGAAACTTAAGTTAGGTTAACTAAATTCGATTTTTAACGAAATTAAATAGTAATGATCTCTCCTTTTTCCCTACAACCTCAATTAGTCCCATTTTTCTTAAGCTGTATGTCGTCATACCAGCTAATTTAATAGGCTTTTTTAAATAATTCGCAAGGTTTCTATTGGTAAAAGGAACGTTTAAATCATCTGGAATTAACCCGAGAAACTGTTTAGAGTTTGAGTATACCTTACGTTGTAAGATTTTAATTAATTTTATATCCTGAATACTCCATCCCCCCCTTCTCCAACTTCCTTGACCATTATTTACACGGATTTCTTCTGCTTGAATTAATACCAATTCAATTATTAAATTTGGATGCGATATAAGATGTGGAATCCGTATTAACTCTTCAAAAATATTTTCAAAAGAACAATGTTTTGGTGAAAGATTTCTCCGCATCACCTTATTGTTTTTTAAATCGACACTCATTATCCATTTATCGCGAATTATGGGATGTACTAATAAAACTCTATGATTCTGAAGGAGAAATTCTAACTTTGATCTGATAGCAGAGAAATTTTTAATTTGGATTTCTACTAACAGATTTTTTCTCACAATATCTATGAGATATTTTCCTAATTTGACTTCTAGTTCGTCTCCGGGATTCTTATAAATCTCTTTTAATTCTCTATGAAGTGAACTTTCGTTTAATGTACCAATTAGGTTTTTAGATTTATTTATAACTTCTGTCATGCGAAAATGGTATTATTCTTGAATAAGTTATGATTTCTTACTTTAAAAAAAGAGATAATATTGTTATGTATCCTCACTTTCTAAATTAACAGACTTATACTCTATACTTGATTCAATACCTCGTTCCATGTAGAAAAATTCAGCTCGTGTTGGTTGAAGTTTTTCTTTCAGGAATTTGATTACTTTCAATCCTTTTGATAACTCGTCACATATAAATATATCTATACTGATATAACCATGTTCTGGCCATGTATGAATACTTGCATGGCTTGTTTTTAAAATTGCGACAGCGCTGAATCCATGTGGTTTGTAAAAATGATTATAAACATCAAGGATGATCAAATCAGCGTGATTTAAAGCAGCAATAAAGATTTCATGGAGATCTTCGTTTTTCAGCAATTGTGTTTGATTTTTAAAGTGCATTTCACCAATAAAATGAAATCCAATTGGACGGAACGAGATTTCATCGTGTTTTTTTACTTCAGAAGTATATATTGGTTTTAATTTTAAGCTTAAAGTATCCTCTGTTGATGTTGTTTCTGTCAGTTCTAAATAGTACAAATGGCTAAATTGACCTAATATGCTTGCACCTTTATAGATATTGAAGTAAGGGATCATCTCTTTAATAATAAATCCATGATCTAAAATTGATAATTGAATATGTTTCATTTCTTCGGGAGGTTTGTTGCCAAAACATAGAAGACATTTTTTACCTAAAACGCTATGTATATTTCCTTCAATTACTATGCTAGTTTTTAAAACTTGCTTAGCCCTTTTTAAAAATAATCTTAAACCATCATTAGTATAAGGGGGATCCATTACAACCACATCAAATTGGTTTAAAATGTTAGTAGGAGATGATTCTCTAAGATCGTGAGATATAACTCTAAAATTTTTTATTGAAAGGGATTTTGCACTTTCTGAAAGAAAATTTAATATATTCTTATCAGTATCTAACACAGTTATTCCCTCTGCTAAGTCCAAAAGTCCAACAGCTAAAGAAGTAGCATCGTCATCACCAAGAAATATTATTTTTCTGCCTTCAATTTCCCCCTTTTTTAAAAGATAAAGAGCACGATTTACTACTGTAGAAGATATGGCATGAGATTGGTCTAAAGCAAAATCTGGTTCAGGGCGATTATTTAATAATTCTTCAACTTTACTAATCGAAGCAAATTCTTCAGGAATTTCAGTTAAATACGAATTGAAATTATTTGGAAGAGGGTCGTATTCAAATTTTAAATTCAAATATTCACGAATCCATGTTCTACCAATTTCACCAAGATAATTTTTCTTCTCTATAATCCCCGCTTTTACTAACTCCCCTCGAACAGCTGCAAGTGCTGGGATTGCAATTCCAGTCTTCTGTGAAACTTTTTTATTTTTTAATGAAGGAAAGCGAAACATTGTAAGGAGTATTGATCTAACTCCCTCAACACCTTCTGATAATTGAGCTTTTTCTGCAATACCAGTAAGTAATTTTTCAGTTTCAATATGCATTATTCTGATTGCCTTCAGCCATTATAATGTAAATAGTTTGGATTGCTTAAAGTTTTTTAGTTCTAAATTACCATAGAATAATAAATCGATTAGAGGTTATTCGAAACAATAAAATGAGAGTAACACATTATAAACAAAATTTAAATCAAAGCAAGTTAAATGGAGTTTAGTAACATCATTTCTTGTTCAGAAAGCTGAAAATCGAATATATTTACATTATTATCAATATGTTCTTTATTTGATGACCGAGGAATGCAGATAAATCCGTGTTGTAAGCTCCAACGAATTAAAATTTGGGGGACGGTTTTATTATATTTCTCAGCAATTTCCTTAAATTTTTTATAGTCTAAGTTCTCTCCATGCGTCAACGGACTGTAAGCTTCGATTTTAATATCTTTTTTTTGACAAAAATCAATTAAATCTTTATTTTCCGAAAATTTTAGAGGGTGCATTTTGATTTGATTTATCGCGGGAACAATTTCATATTCCTTAATGATTTTTTCCAAATCTTTAATTGTAAAATTAGAAACTCCAATAGCTTTAGCCTTACCTTCCCTGTAAATCTGCTCCAGGGCCTTCCAAGTTTCAATTGATAATTCATTAGGCCAATGAATTAAATAAAGATCTAAGTAATTAAGTTCTAATCTGCTAAGACTTTCCTCAAAAGCCTTAAGTGTTTTCTCATATCCCTGATCTGTGTTCCAAACTTTACTGGTGACAAAGATTTCATCTCGGGGTATCTTACTTTCCTTTATTGCTTTTCCAACATATCTTTCATTAGCGTATATTGCAGCCGTATCGATTAAGCGATATCCTTTTTCCAATGCCCATTTTACAGGATCAATTGCGGATTGACGTGCTAATTCCCATGTACCAAATCCTAATCTTGGTATTTTTATTCCATTATTTAGTTCAACCTTAGAATTCAATGATAGTTCTATGGTGAAATCACTCTCGTAACTGGTGAATAATACTATTATGATATTTTGCTTTTCAAAGGTTAAAAAAATTATGCTAATAATCTATTAAGTTTAAAGAGTAAAAATTTATCGGATGTTATGGTTTAAATATGAATCGGCTTCTCATATATCACAATTTTTTAACCCTTTAATTTTTTAACCCTTATTCAGATAATAGATAATACTTGGGAATAATATTTTCAATATTGTGTATCCTTACTTCATTCTACTAATTCTGTTCTGTATAATAAATATGATTTGAACAAAAAACTTTATTTATTTGATACCTTTTATCCTATTTAATTAATTGGCTTAGGGAAAAGAATCATTCTCGAAAAAATTGAATAACAACAGAATGAGTTGAGAAAGTTCTTGAAGGGTGATACTAATTCCGAAGCAAAAAAAACAAAAAGGCAGAAATTAGCTGAGCTTAAGGTGGTTTTATGGAGAAAGTTAGGATAATTAGGTATACAAAACCCTATCTCATTATGATTATAGTATCTATTGGGTTGTTATATGCCCAAGCAAATTTCGATCTGACATTACCAGACTATCTCTCAAAGATCGTGAATGTAGGCATTCAACAAGGGGGGGTGGAAAATGCCGTACCAGAAGCAATCCGGGAGACAGAAATGAACAGGACTTTAATGTGGCTAACTCCTGAAAATCAAACGGACGTGCTTAGTGTTTATACATTGGTTCATAATGGAACTTCAGAAGCTACCCCCTATGTCAAAACATATCCAGCCCTGCTTAACCAGCCAGTATATATATTGACTAACTCGGAGAGTGCGATAATCACGCATTTAAATCCGATTATGGCCAGACCCCTTTTAGTCGTTTCTTTCGTTGAATTGTTAATGACTAATGACACATTACGAATGATTATAAATATTCAATTAGGTATCCTTCTCCCAGGCAGCACAGACTTGTTTGAATATCTTAAAACGAATTCCACTTCGAGGTTGGCAATTATGGTTGTTGTTAACCTGCAATTAAGTGCCTTGGGAGAAAAAATGATTATCCAAGCTGCGACACAGGTCGTTAAGGCGGAATATATCGCGCTCGGTATGGACGTAAACCAGCTGCAAATAAACTATATGCTCTACTTCGGGGGATTAATGATCCTCTTAACTTTACTCTCAATGGTATGTACGATTGCTGTAGGTTACTTTGCTGCAAAGATTGCTACCGGAATGGCCCGTGATATGCGCCGGGATGTTTTCAAGAAGGTCGAAAAATTTTCGAGCACTGAGTTTGATAGCTTTTCCACAGCGTCTTTGATCACACGCTCGACAAATGATATTACACAAGTTCAGATGGCGGTAATCATGATTATTCGTCTAGTGTTTTATGCCCCAATTTTGGGGATCGGTGGGATCATTCATGCTCTTGATTTAGCTCCGACGATGTGGTGGATATTAGCAATGGCAGTAGGCATATTACTCAGCCTAATCCTTGTAGTCTTTTATATAGCCTTGCCCAAGTTTAAGAGTATCCAGAAGCTAGTGGATCGCCTCAATCTTGTAGCCCGCGAGAGCTTGAAAGGGATAATGGTGGTAAGAGCGTTTAATAAACAACAATTTGAAGAGACTCGATTCGATAAAGCTAACATCGATCTTACCAAGGTATCCCTGTTTATCAATCGTATTATGGTAATTATGATGCCCTTGATGATGATGATAATGAATGGTCTAGTGATCGTGATCATATGGGTTGGATCGCAAGAGGTGGCTAATGCAAATCTACTAGTTGGTGATATGATCGCCTTTATGCAATATGCCATGCAAGTAACTATGGCCTTCCTTATGATGTCAATAATGTTCATTATTTTGCCGCGTGCTTCCGTA
>Ga0307378_10012001_pt1 | contig 11120 bp, 10 predicted proteins | sample UN1MG_FD_202238 | JGI IMG/M metagenome (GOLD analysis project Ga0307378, IMG submission 202238) | Soil microbial communities from Risofladan, Vaasa, Finland - UN-1 | ecosystem: Environmental > Terrestrial > Soil > Coastal area > Acid sulfate soil | place: Finland: Risofladan, Vaasa | collected...
GGTGGGACGGGAGGAATTACGCCCCGTTCGGTACGGACCGTGAGGGGTACGAGAAGGCGGTCGAACAGGATCTGTCCATTGCACGCACGTGTCTCGCACGGACGGTGAGCAGGGAGTCGATCGCCTGTTTCAGGGAACGGGTGGAGCGGGACGACCTCGAATGGCCGTACACGGTGACGTGGTGCGGCGTCTACTCGATCCCGTTCGGTCTCAGCGTGCTGCTCGGGGTGGCGGAACGTGCCGGGCGGGAACCGCCCACCGGGCACCTCCTGCGGTACGGTACGAGCATCGATCCGGGCCCGCTGCCGCTCGGTGAAACCGGCCTCGGCGTCACCAACATCAATACGTTGCGTCACTGGGTGGGGCATGCGGCAATCGGGTACTGGTGACGGGATGCGCCGCGGCTGTTATGTATTGGGGCTCGGCCCCCGTGCACCCTGCGGCTGTGACTCAGGAGGGATCGAGCTCCAGCACATCCCCGGCACGTGTTCCGCTCTCGGCGAGGCAGTTGGAGGGGAGCTCGAGGACGCCGATCGCATAGGGCACCTCGTCGGTGTAGCAGTTCGGAGGGAAGTTGCGCAGCACCTTGACGATCCGTCCCTCCCTGTCGAGGAACGCGATATCAACCGGCTGGTGAATGCCGACCGTGTACACGGCGTGGCACGGCGTTATCCATACCCCGCAGTCATCGGGGATACCGCTTCGGTTCAGGAAATGGAGCGTCTCGCGAAAATGCGCGTTGAAGTTGAGAAGCGTCGTCGCGAGAAACGTGCCGCGGGTCCTGTTTCGTACCGACATTCTCGGTGCTCCTCTACCAGGTGATTCCCAGCATCAAGACGGCGATGACGGCGAGAGCGATTTTGCCCGGCCACGGGAGAATCTCACTTTGTGCCGGTGTGATCGAGATCGTTGCGTGCCCTCCGTGGGGGACACCGGGTTCTCCGAACGGCGCACCATCTCTGCTGTCGTCATCGAGCATGCGATGCGATTCCATCTCGACGAGGGAGGGTCGAATGATGCCGTGGTAGGGTGTCAACGGATAGAATGGCATGCCCTGGAAGAGGGATTCCGTCATGAACGTCGTGCGCGCTTTCAGGACATGCTGGACCAGAACGAAACCGGTGGCGATGCAATAGGCGAGCGCGAAATTGATCGGTCCCACGGCTGTGCCGATGACACAGGTCGTGAATATGTCGGCGCGCTTCATCCATCCAAGACGATGGAGCGGCAGCGCGAGGAGCGCCGCCGTTCCGGCGCCGGAAAGGCCGATCACGATGCCATTCATACCTTCCGTGACACTGTAGAGTGGCAGGGTCACGGCGATCGCAACCGCATTGATGATCCCCTGGAGATTCGGTCTTTTCGATCTGTTGATCACCGCGGAAAAGACGAGAAAGACCGTAATGAGCCGGAGAACCGAACTGTCCGAAATCCAGACTGACATTCGCGCCACCCCTTTGCACAGCCCTGATACGATCTTCCATCTACACAGCATAACAAGATGTATTCCTCATCTCGTCCCGCCGCGACACGCGATCGATGCCCATCGCTACGATTGCATCTTCATCGATTCAATCGTTTTATTTATAATGAGTTATATTTTAAGCTCCCGGCGTCGTATCCTGATGGAGGGGGAAGGCGTCACGGTGATTCCCGGTGCGGGATGGGTGGAAGTACCCAGTTCGAGCGGCGCCGGGCTGCCGGTGTGGGCCAAATCCCGTAGCCGCGAATCGAGAAGGATCGATGCGTGCGCGTCGTTTCCCGTACTGCTGTGTTGTTCCCTGTCGTGAATCGTCGCGGATGGTCGTGCATGCCGCCGCCGGTCGCCACGGCGCACCGCCGTCACCGTGATTTTGTGCGTTCATTACTTCGTCGTACGCCCGCCGCGCGCCGATGCGGCCGTCGAGTATTCGTAGATCGTTCTGCTCTTGAAGATAAAGAACGCGAGGATGCCGCCGATGATGGCGGGGAGGGCGTAGTATGCGCCGAAGATACGGATCGTGATGATGATCGCAGCGATCGGAATGTTCATCGCGGCGCCGAGGATCGCGGCGACGCCGCAGGCGATGCAACTGTGGTAGGCCGGGGTCCCGGCGCCGAATCCGGACAGCGAGCTCATCAGTGCGCCGCTTCCCATCCCGAGGATGATCAGGGGGCCGGTGAATCCCCCGCTCATACCGCTCCCGACGGTCAGGGATGTGGCGGCGATCTTGACGAAAAGAACGATGATGAGGAACAGGGAGACGTGATCGCGGAGGAAGGGGTGCGTGACGACCGCCGCCGGGTCACCGCCCGCAACGGAGAAGAAAAAAGGCATCGATGTTCCGAGCGCCCACCGCGCGTGCAGGAGCCACGCAGCGGAGACGAGAATCCCCGCGATCGCGGCCCGTCCGGGCTGGCCGAACGGGAGGCGGTGGAATGCCCGGGAGGTTCTCTCGAACGAGATGATGAACAGCACGCCGAACGCACCGGCGACCACGGCCACGAGGAGGAGCCAGAGGGCGAGCGCGCCGGTCATGCTGAATGCGGGGGCCGCCACACGGAAGATCGGTTCCTGGCCGAGCAGGTGGCGCGAGGCGGCGTACGCGACGCCGCCGGTCAGGATCGAGGGAAAGAGGTCGCTGTACCGGAGCGATTCCTTGCGGAGGATCTCCGCCGCGAAGAATCCGCCGCCGAGGGGTGCGTGGAAGATCGCGCTCACGGCACCGCTCACGCCGCAGATCGCGGCGATGCGGATATCCTCCTCGCCGTGCAGCTTGAAGATCCGGCCGAGCAGGACGGTCGTGGAGCTCCCGGCGCCTGCGCAGATCCGGGCCAGGGGTCCCACGATCCCGCCGCTGCAGTACGATCCCAGTGTGACGATCGTGGCGGGGAATTTCAAGGCCGTCGCCGCGAGGCTCAACCGTCCCGTTCCCGCATTGACGCTCCGCAGGTAGGAGGGAATCCCCTCGCCGCCCGCTTCCGGCACCCGGCGGACAAGGAGCGTTCCGACGATAACGGCCCCCAGGAGCGGCACGATAAAAGGCGCACGGGGGATCCATCGGGGGGCCGCAGCCAGCCCCCACTCCAGCGTGATATTGAACAGGGCGACGATGAGCGCGCTGCACACGCCCGTCACGAGGGCGATGGCGATCCACCGCGCAAGGAGTATGAACGATTGCTGGATATCGCCGGATTTCTTCTGCTCGATGACTCTACTCCCGGCCACGTGTTTTTTCGTTTACATCGCGCCGCGGCGCCGGTCAGGCCTTCGAACCGCTACGCCCCGACACCGGCGATCCGCCGGAACGCTTGTTCGACACGCTCCATATTGGTTTCCCACAGGCCACGCTCGCGCACGAGGCGCACGTTCCGTTCTCGGACCGATCGCGCGAGTTCGCGGTCCCGTATCATGTCGATTACGGCGCGGGCAAGGGCGGGACGGTCGCCGGGCGGGAAGAGGAGTCCGTTCACGCCGTCTTCGATCCATTCCCTGTTCGCCGGTATATCCGTCACGACCGGGGGGGCGCCGCAGGCCATCGCCTCGAGAAGGGAAACCGAGGTCGAATCCGATCGCGATGTCGATACGTAGACGGCGGCGGATTGGAGCACCGCGACGATGCTCTCCGTCGTCGTTCTCCCCTCGAATGCGATTCGGTCCTGCACTCCCCGCGCCGATGCGAGGTGCTCGAGGCGGTCCCGCTCGGGCCCCTCGCCGACCACGACGAACCGCGCGCTCGTATCTTCGACGATCTCCGGTGCGGCATCGATCAGGAGGTCGATATTGTAAATGGGATGGAGCTTGCGCGTGCTGACGACGATCGGCGCGCCGCGGTCCGGCGCGCCGCGGTCGCCGGCGGGGAGATGGAAAACGGCCGCGTCGATTCCGAAGTATGCCTTGAGAATCCTCTCCCGCGGCGCACCGATGTCGGACGCGATGCCGGAGAGCACGTCGGCGTCGGTCGTGACGAGATCGGCGCGGCGGATCGCGTACCGGATCTGCGTCCGGTGGAGAGGGGAGGAAGGGTAGTCGACGAGGAGGTCGGAACCGAGCGCCGATACGGCGAACGGACGGTGCCCGCAGAGCGCGCCGAGCAGTCCGTACCCGCCGACGTACAGGGCGTTCACCAGCTCGGGCTGGAAATCGGCGAGGAGCTTTTTGACCGCACCGAGTGCCGCGAGGTATCCGAGCAGCTTTGTCGGCAGGTGCTTCGCCAGGCGCACCGAGGGGAAGGGGCATCCCGTCACATCCTCGAACGAGATCAGCAGCACTTCATGGCCCCGCCCGTGGAAGTAGGAGACCCAGCGCCTGACATGGTTCAACGAGCCGTCCCCGAGGAATGCCATCCGCATTCGCCACACCCTCCCATGATTGAATAATACAAGCGGTTATAACAGAAAACGTGTTGAATGAATAGCATATAGTTACGGGGCGCCGGGCCGGGTGGGATCCTTCATGTGCAAGACGCACCGGCGCGTTTTTCCCCCGAGCATTTGACACCTCGCCCCACACCCGCTAGAATGTCCCGTTGGGAGTGTAGGGACAATGAGCATATTCAACGGCACACGGCTCACCGACGAGGCCTTCAAGCTCGATATCGACCGGATGCGGCGCGGCTGGTATTCGGACAAGTACTTCGAGAACAGCGTGCGCATGTATGAGGAACTGGTCCGGCGCGGTTACTCGTTCCGGGGGCGCTCGCCCGCTCTCGAGACGCGGGGCATGCCGCCCGACGCCGTCTCGATCGGGGATATGGAGGTCGAGATGCAGTGGTTCACGCGGCGCCGGCCGTTCACGCTGGTGGCCGGCGTGGACAAGGCGCTCGCGATGATCCGTCACTGCGCCGGATACTTCGATGAACGGGACACCTTCGTCGAGACATACGGCCGTCTCGATATCGAGGCGGTCGAGGACGGCGTGAAGGTGCCGCACGAGGGCGGCCCGCTGCGGGTGTGGCCCGTGATGCGTGTGCGGGGACGGTACCGTGATTTCGCCATACTCGAGACTCCCACCCTCGGCGCATTGAGCCGGGCAAGCCGTATCGCAACGAACGTGTACGAGGTGCTCGTTGCGGCTCGGGGCAAACCGGTCCTCTTCTTTCCGGCACGGTTCGATGCGCACGAGATCCAGGCGGCCGACGGGTACGCCTACGATATCGCCGTCCGGCGGTATGCGCTCGATACGGGCCGTGAAGTCGGCTCGTACGTTTCGACCGACGCGCAGGGGGACTGGTGGGGCGGCGCGGGGGGCGGCACCATCGCCCATGCCGCGATCGCCTCCTTCCTCGGCGATACCGCCGAGCTGATGGTCGCCTTCGCCGAGACGCGGCCACCCGATGTGCCGCGGATTGCCCTTGTCGATTTTCATAACGACTCGGTCGGGGACTCGCTCGCCGTCCTGGAGGCGTTGTTCACCCGGTACCGGCGGTGCATCGATCGGGGCGACGAGACGGCGGCGAACAGGTACCGGCTCTACGGCGTGCGTCTCGACACGAGCGGTTCGATGCGTGACGTGAGCGTGCCGGAGCTCGGTGACCCCTCGCGGGAGCGCGGGGTCACGCCGGAGCTCGTGGTGATCGTGCGCACGGCCCTTGACAGGGCGTACGAGGGCTGGAACATCCCACCCTCCTGGCACGGGCGCGCCCGCGAGTACTGCCGCTCGGTGAAGATCGTCGCGACGGGCGGATTCGATCCGGAGCGGATCGGGGAATTCGAACGGCGTGGGGTCCCCGTCGATATCTACGGCGTCGGTTCGTGGCTGCTCTCATCGTGCAGGCGTTGCGGAACGAACAACGATTTTACCGCCGATGTGGTGCGTGTGCGAGTGAGCGAAGAGTGGATTCCGATGGCGAAGATCGGGCGGGCTCCGGGGGAGAATCCCGATCTGAGACCGGTTTCATTTAAGGAGTAGAGGCACGGAGGGGGGATCATGAACGAGGAGTCGTTATCCGAGAGGTCGGAGCCGTTTGTGCGGTGGCTCGGTGTATGGCGGGATGGTCTCGACCGCCGATCGTTCGCCGCGGCGGTTCCGGAATCCGGCGCCGCCGCGGTCATGTCGGTCGATCTGATCAACGGATTTTGCTACGAGGGTCCGCTGGCGAGCCCGCGCGTCGCGGCCATCGTGCCGGCGGTGGTGGCGCTCTTCGAAACGGCCCATGCCGCGGGGGTGAACCGTTTTCTCCTCTTCCAGGACACCCATGGCGATGAGGCTTCCGAGTTCGACGCGTTCGGTCCACACTGCATCGCCGGCACGCGTCAGGCGGAGACGATCCCCGCGCTGGCCGCACTTCCATTCTCCGGCCTGTTCCGCATCGTCGGGAAGAACTCCCTATCCCCGGCGATCGGGACGATCCTCGATGAGGAGATCGATTCGCACGGAGAGATCGATCATTTCATCGTCGTCGGTGACTGTACGGACCTCTGCGTCTACCAGCTCGCCATGCATCTCAGGCTCACCGCGAACGCCGCGAATATACGCCGCACCGTCATCGTGCCGGCCGATTGTGTCGAAACGTACGACATGCAGGTCGAATGGGCGGGCGAGATGGGGGTCCTTCCGCACGACGGCGGGTTGCTCCACACGCTGTTTTTGTATCATCTCGCGTTGAACGGCGTCGAGATCATCGCCGGCATCGATTGATCGCTCACGGTCATCCCTGCGGCCGTCGAGTGATCACGTACCGGCCGCGCGGCCGAAGCGAAGTATAATTACGTTTGACCGGCCGGTGTCCGAAGCGTAACTTGAACGTGTTTCGAAGGAACGACAGAGCCACAGGTTATCTGATAGGAGGCGGTAACATGGATTGCAGGCAGAATCTGCTGGATGCATTCCAGGCGTGCGGTGAGGCGGCTGTTCTGTACCGCGGCCAGAACATCCTGATGGCGAACGAGAACTTCGCATCGCTCTTCGGGCGTACCGTTGATGAGTGCGCGGGGCTGCCCATTCTCGAGATATGTCACAACGAGTCGATCGAGATGATTCAGGACTACATACGACGGCGTGCCCTCGGCAACCACGATCTCCCATCCTCGTACGAGGCGACGTTCCGGACCCCGAGCGAACCGAAGACGATCATGCATCTCACGGTGGTCAAGTTGAGGAATGTCGAGGGAGCATTGGTCCTCTTCAACAAGAAGGAATAACGGTTCCACCGCCGGAGCCGGGCGCCGCTACATTAATTTCGCGCTGAAGCCGCCGTACACCTTGAGCGAATCTCCGTCGTGGTATTCGCTGCCGAGAACGGCCTCGATCGAGAACTGCACGATTCCCGGAACGCCGCATACCACATCCTCGAACAGGATCCATCCGTGCGACTCGGGCTGTGCGGTCGAGATCTCGTTCGGTGTATCGAGGACGAAGATGTCGACGCCGGACGGCTCGTTCCAAACATAGTAATTGGAAAAGTCGATTTTCTCGCCCGGCCCGATGTCGTCGAGGACGGCGCGCAGGCTCCAGTAATTGCCGCCGCCGTCCCATCCCCTGATATGCAACGTCCGGGTGGGGACTTCTCCCCGTTCCCACGGCCCGCACCAGATCGACACGTGCGGCTCGAAACCGATACGGGATCCGTCCGTCCGTTCGAAAACGAGGGTATTCTCGACGGAAAAAGAATTGCCCGGACCGTTCGAATCATCGCTGCACCCGCCGATCGCCATGGCCGCGATAAAGCCCGTGATCAATATGATCGTGGATGTTCGCCGCATCGCCTGATCTCCTCCCGAATAGGATATCGATTCCGCTCTACTGCTTGATTCGCCGTCGAGTCTAACGGTAGGCCGTTTACGAATCAACGGTCAGGTGCTGAACGCCGTACTTGTTTGTGCCTGCTCTCGATCCAGGTAAACAGCACCGGTACGATGATGAGGTTCGAGATCGTGCAGGTGATCATGCCGCCCACAGTCGGAACGGCGATCGGAATCATCACCTCGCTCCCCGTTCCCGTCGCGAACATAACGGGAAGGAGCGCCAGCACGGTCGTCGCGGTCGTCATCAGTATCGGGCGGACCCGCAGCACGCCCGCCTCGATCGCCGATCCGATGAAGTCGGTGCTGTCGCGCGTTCGCATACGCATGTAATCGAGTATCACGATCCCGTCCTCCACCGCGACGCCGAACAGCGCGATGTATCCGACCCAGACGGCGGTGCTGAAGTATATCCCGAGGATGTACTGCAGGATGACGGCGCCGACGAACGAGAAGGGGAGCGCGCTCACGAGGATCAGTGCCGACGAGAGCGACTTGAACTTGATGAACAGCAGCAGGTATATGATGAACAGGCAGATCGGCACGAGCACGAGGAGCCGGAGATCGGCCTCGCGTTTGTACTGGTACTGCCCCGCGATACTGTAGTAGACGCCCGCCGGCAGATCCGGCTTGATGTGCTCCGCAAGCGACCGTTCCACGTGATCGACGAATTCCATGAGTCCCGTGGCGCTCCGGTCTATCGAAACGAAGACACGCGTGTACGGCAGGGTGTTCTCGGTCGCGATCATCGCCGGTCCCGGTACCCTTCTGATCGTCGCGAGGAGCGCGAGGGGAATCTGGCGCCCGTCCGGTGTCGATACGAGAACGGCGCCGATTTTATCCTCGCTGTTCCTCAGCTCACGGGGGTAACGGACGCTGATCGGGTATCGTTCCCGTCCCTCGATCGTCATCGCGACGTTCATTCCACCGATCGCCGTCGAGATCACGTCCTGCACATCACCGAGAAGGACACCGTAACGGGAGATGCGTTCGCGGTCGATCTCGATCTCGAGGTAGGGTTTGTTGCCGAGCCGTTCGGCATAGGGCCCCAGCGCGCCGGGAATTTCACGCAGTAGTTCCTCGATCCGGATCGCCACATTCTCGATCGCGTGGAGATCGCTGCCGAACACCTTGATGCCGACCGGCGTCTGTATGCCGGTTGCGAGCATGTCGATCCGGTTTCTGATCGGCTGGGTCATGATCGGACTCACACCGGGCATCTGTGTCTTTTCCTTGATTTCCTCGATCAATTTCTCCCGGGTCATTCCCGGCCGCCACGCGGACCTGTCTTTTAATTTTATGATTGTCTCTATCATCGCGACGGGGGCGGGATCGGTCGCCGTCTCGGCCCTGCCGAGCTTCCCGACCACGGTCTCGACTTCGGGGAGCGATTTGATGACTGCATCCTGCGTGCGCATCACCTCGTGCACCTGCGTGAGCGAGGCGCCGGGCAGGAGCACCGGCATAAAGAGCAGGTCCCCCTCGTTGAGCGGGGGCATGAACTCACCCGGTATCGTCGTGGAGAGCAGGAAGCTGCCGGCGAGAATCACCGCCGCCGCGATGATGACGAGCAGGCGGTGCCTGATCGACCACCTGACCACGGGGCGGTAGGTCTGCGTGAGGAGCCGCGTGATGATGTTCTCCCGTGCATCCCGCAGGCGCCCGCGGAGGAAAAAAGTGCTCAGAACGGGCAGGAGGGTGATCGAAAGTATCGCCGATACGGTCATGACGAATGTCTTGGTGAATGCGAGGGGGTGGAAGAGTTTTCCGCTCTGACCCACCAGCGCGAAGACCGGAATAAAGGCGACGATGATGATGAGAATCGCGAAGAAGATCGGCGGTCCGACCTCGCGGGCCGCCGCGAGTGTGATACCGATCCGCTCATCGCTGCTGATGCGGGTACCCGTCCTGCCCCGCTCGGAGAGGTGGCGGTGGATGTTCTCCGTCATGACGATCCCCGCGTCGACCATCACACCGATCGCGATTGCGATTCCTCCGAGGGACATGATGTTCGACGGGAGTCCGATGCCCTTCATGATGAGAAACGCGCCGAGAATGCCGAGCGGGAGCAGGAGCGCTATGATCAGTGTACTGCGCAGGTGCAGGAGAAACAGGAGGAGCACGGCGGCGGCTACGAGGATCTCCTCGATCAGCGCCACCTTCAGCGTGTGTGTGGCTCGGTCGATCACCTCGGTCCGGTCGTAGAACGGCACGATACGGATGCCCGGCGGCAGGCCCGCTTCGATCTCCGTTATCTTTTTCTTGGTCCGATTGATCACGCCGAGCGGATTTTCACCGTACCGCATCACGACGACCCCGCCGACCGCCTCTGCGCCCTCCTTGTCGAGCGCGTTGCGCCTGAAATCGGGTTCGAGCGTGACGGTGGCGACATCGCCGATGGTAACCGGCACACCGTCCTCCGCGTCGAGAACGATGCGTTCGAGGTCCTCTATCCCCTTGACGAATCCGATCCCCCGGATGATGAACTCCATACCACCCTCTTCGAAGACCTTTGCGCCGATGTCGATGTTGCTCCGGCTGATCGCGTTGATGATTTTTTTAAATGGAATCCGGTAGGCGAAGAGCTTATCGGGATCGACCTGCACCTGGTACTGGCGCACGAACCCGCCGATGGAGGCGACCTCGCTGACGCCCTTGACGGCGGTGAGCTGGTAACGTACGTACCAGTCCTGCAGGCTGCGAAGCGTTCCGATATCCGTTTCGGCGAGAACGAGCCGGTTACCGTCCTCGGGGCATGTATCCGGTGTGGTGGATGTTACGAGCGGGTGGTCGGGGCAGTAATATACGTTTTCGATCGTGTACCAGAAGATCTGACCGAGTGCCGAGGCGTCGGGCCCGAGAACGGGAGTCACGCCGGACGGCATGTCGTTCTGGGCGAGATTGATGCGTTCCAGTACCCGCGTCCGTGCCCAGTAGAAGTCGGTCCCCTCATCGAATAAGATATTGACGAGACAGAATCCGAACGCGGAATTGCCGCGAATCGTCTTCACGCGGGGGATTCCCATCAACTTCGTCGTGAGGGGATAGGTGACCTGGTCTTCGATATCGCGCGGGCTGCGCCCCGGCCAGTCGGCGATCACGAGGACCTGCATCTCACCGATATCGGGAATCGCGTCGACCGGCGTACCGAGCAGCGCCCAGACACCGGCGCCGGCGACGAGCGCGACGATCGACAGCACGATAAAGCGGTTCTCGAGGCACCATTTGATTATATAATTGATCATGCGTGTTCCTCACATGAAGCAGTGCGATTATATTGATCAGTGCCGGTGCTGGATCTGCGAATCCTTTTTCCCGCTTTCCTTTCCGATGGCGCCGCCGTAGACCTCTTCGGCCTCGCCGGTCAGCTGGGTCTGGCTGACCGGCGAGGCCGAAGA
>Ga0307378_10012004_pt1 | contig 11119 bp, 16 predicted proteins | sample UN1MG_FD_202238 | JGI IMG/M metagenome (GOLD analysis project Ga0307378, IMG submission 202238) | Soil microbial communities from Risofladan, Vaasa, Finland - UN-1 | ecosystem: Environmental > Terrestrial > Soil > Coastal area > Acid sulfate soil | place: Finland: Risofladan, Vaasa | collected...
CCCTCCTACGTTTACGGCATTTGCCGCAATGGAGCAAATAGATATTTTACTACTTATATTTTTCTAACAATATATGGCAATCCATAAAGATTACGGATACATCAGTTCGATATAGTGTATTTTCACTTTATGGTATGGAGAATACGATGATCCGTTCCTATGAATTTATAAAAATGGAGAAAAAAAATATTTTTTGGATTATCTGACCATTCCGGACTCGTAATGTATCACTTTCTCAAAGAGCGTGATGTCACCGTCAATGGCGGTACTCTCTGAGTACTCTATCCTCTCACCAAGACTATCGGGAGTGTCTGCTCCTGCTTCCTGGATTAAGGCCTCGATAAAGGCAGAAGCCATTCCCTGCGAGGGAATTCCGTCGACCAGTTCAGTGACCCGGATATCATGGTTCAGTTCAACCGGGTGATCTCCGGAATACATGATGAACCTGGCATCGGAGCTGGTCCGTACGTTTGCCACGGACATGTCAATCGTGCTTCCGGCCTCTACCCTGTTGCAGTATGCCGGGAACGTGTCTCCACCTGCCGTACCGAACGGACAGATTACCGTACCAGCTGTATCGGTAGATCTTGCCGCTCCGTCGATCATGATGTATTCATTGGAATAGACCCTTCCGCCATCGATGCCCACATAGACCAGCTGTTTGTCGGCCTCTATGTTCGACTGGCCGCTGATCATGGCACTGGTATCGATGGATAGTTCCTTGTCATACGCGATGATGCCCACACCATTGGACTGGGTGTCTTCGGTATAGACCGCCTGGTACATTACGTCACCGGCTCCCAGCGGTGGAACATCGTTGATGCCGTTTCCCTCTGATCCAACGATGGTTAAGGCAAATTCCGTATGGGAATCAAACCTGCCGACCGCATCGATGGTGGTCGACGTGGAAATTCCCTGGGTCTCGGGCGTGGGATCCACACCGCGGTCAGCGGAAGCGAATCCGGCTACCGAGATCAGGATAAAGAGCCCGATAATCACTATTCTTAGCTTTTTCATGTAAACCTCCTGCATTTTTTATTGATACCCACAGTTGCAGCCAATAATTTGCTTCTCCGCCTATAAAGACTTTCTACAAAAAAGAGGCGTTTAACCCGCTGGTTACACGATAAAACCACTGTATTCTATCCCTTCCGGATATTGGAAAAAATGAAGGGCTGTCACTTCCTGGCGATGGTGATATAGCCGCTATGGCCCACCCGTGTGGATGGACGGGTTCCCCTCTTTGAACGGGTCATCTCCCGCTCTATGAATTCGTAGGCGTGCACCTCGCCGAATATTTCACCAGATGTGTCAAGAACTGTCATCATGTGTTCCAGAAACGGGGTATAGCATGCCAGGTAGCCACCCGGCCGGAGCAGGGTATGGGCGTGCAGGATATGGTCGCGGTAAAGGGTCATATCCAGATGCACTACATCATACATTCCTGTAGCGTTGAGCATGTCATCGGCTATTACCTCGACATTGGAGAGTCCTGCCTCCCTGATATTCTCTTCCGCAAGTGTTGCAAAATCAGGCCTTTTTTCATATGTTACAACCTTCCGGGCAACCCCCCCGAAATAGATGGCGGCAATACCGCTTCCTGTGCCGGCATCAAGGACTTCGTCGTTGCCATTCATTCCCGTATATGCAATGACAATCCCGATATCTTTCGGGAGCATTGGTGCACCGCTTCTCTTTGAGTATGCAAAATAGTCTGCCGGCCTTGGCTTCCGTATCACGAATTCGTATCCGGTATGCGATTGAAGAACATCGCCCGGTGAGGCGCCGACGGCCATGTCGAGGTCGATAATGCCCCGGTCGGTGGAGAAGGAGCCTGCCCCTGCCCTGACATAAAAGGCCCTCCCTCCGCCGATGAGTAAGATCCGTTCACCACGTTCAATCATTGCTTGAGAGTTTCAGAATTGCCTCGGCAATATCTCCTTTGCAATTCACCAGGGCTTCTTTGGCGGCTTCCAGATTCACACCGGCCTGTTCTGCCACCAGTTTCACGTCGTCCTCGGGGATCTCGAGGGCCGCTTCTTCAAAACGGGGTTGCCCAGTGATCTGGTAGGTCGTCATCCCCTGCATGGTCATAGCAGTTACCTCTGCGGCATCAAAAATATAATTGCCACGGGGCGTGGAGATTATGATCTTTTGCACATCTTCGATCGGCTCAACCTTCATCCCCATCTGTTTCATCATCTGTTTCATCTTTTTTGGATTGATATTACCCGGAATCATGGCTTCACCTTCCTTGCCGTACTTTTACTGCTACTCCATAATTAAATGCCAGCATCTCCCCCCCTGACATCATGGCAGATCCTGTTGCCAGCAGTTCGTCATCACCACAGACTACCATTACTTCGTCACCGGACCTGATGGCCCGATCTGCAGAAACGATATGCCTGGCAAAGGCATTTTTTCCAGCCCCGACAAATTCTGCCACTTCAGGATTTATTACCACCCTGTATGCAGGCGGAGGAAGTGCTCGTTTGAGTCGTAACGCTCCCTCGATCCCAAGGGTTAACCGACCGTCCTCTGCCCTGACCGTAGCCAGGCGTACTCCGCCCTGCAGTACCTGCCGAATTCTTCCTGTCCGGGAAAGGGTGAATTCACATCCTTCGGGGAAAAGCACATTCCCCGCACCCTCGCCAAACTGGTAATCAGCAATGACCTGTACGCGTCTGATCATATTGTTCTGCGAGTAACTGGTTGACACGATGCACAAACACCTCTTCAGACTCTTTGGGCACATATGCCCCTGCAGCAATTTTATGTCCTCCCCCTGCCCCCCCCAACTCGGCAGATGCCGTGGTAAGGGCCAGCTGGAGGTCTATCCCCCGGGTGACAACCCGCTCGGTGGTACGCATTGATACCTTGGTCAAATCCGGGTCTTCCGGCTGCACCACCATGATCAGGATTGGTTTATTCATATCCAGCTTGGAGAGAGCCATGCCTGCCCCGATGCCGACTACAGTATCAGGATACCTGTCCCCTACATGGATATACTGGAGATGGGAAAGCTCTATGACTCCACTATCCAGGATATATTCCAGGAGATCCCGGATAATTGCCCTGTGGTTCTTCAGCATATGTTCGGCTTCACGGTAGGCTGCCCCTCGATCCCCTCTGCAGATGGTGCTTCCCACTCCTGGTTTTGACCACCGCCCGCAGGCATTCAGAAGAGTTGCGAATTCCTGGGCATTTCGAAGGGGCGTTCTTTCATATTCTGCCGGAAAGAGATAACTTTCGGAAAAGATCCTTTGTACCGGTTCACCGCAGGCAATCAGCTGCTGTACAAGGGCACTTATCACCGTTCTCCTGTCTTCATCAGGCATCTCTTCCCAGACCCGCCATCGCCCCTGCCCGACCTTGAGCTGAATGCCCAGGTTCTTAAGAAACCGAAGGGCCCCTGAAATGTTGTTGCTGATTCCCGGAATGAATGGATCATCATTATATGCCAGACAGACGTGAAGAGGCCGTGTAGAAGTTCCATATGCATTCAGGTCTCGCGTACGGATTTTCAGGCACCCGTGTTCGGCACCTTCTTCCGCGATTTCCCTGGCCGGACCCACAAGCCCGCAATCCTCTCGGGCCATCATGTCCCCGACATTTCCTACCACTGCGAGAGAAGAGAGATCAACGTTTGCCGAATCCATCTCCCTTGCAATCAGGTATGCAACACCTGCTGCACTCATTTTGTTGTATCCATGGGGAAGGCAGTTGACCTGGAAATACTCGCGGCCGCATGGCTGGCTGACATGGTGATCCACGATCAGCACTTCTTCTTCCGAAAGTTTTCTCTCTTCCAAAAGATTCTGCTGCCCTGCCCCCAGGTCGCAAAAGATCTTGTATGAATTATCTTCCGGAACTCGGCGCATAGTAAGGGGCTCAAGCTGCCTGACAAAGACCGATTTTACTTTTATCTCGGCCCTGGAAATGGCCTGGACAAGAATCGCCTCCCCGCAGATTCCATCTGCGTCGATATGGGAGATGACTGTCACGTCATCGTGGGAGAGTATTTCCTTTGCCGCCGCCCGTACCTCTTCCCCAAGACCCATCAGCTAATAATTGGTTTTCCGCACGTAAAAGTACCCACTCCGGCCATTTGCCAGGGGATAAAGAAATGGGGATAATTAGGGATGCTCCCCCGGGACTGCATCACATTTCATAAGAAATGGACGCACACATGGGTGTATATACGAGAGGCAGAGTGTCTATGGCAGGGGATTGGGAGACAGGAGATCTGCGGGAATTTCTGGAGTCAGGGATCATCACAGAAAGCCGGATGCGCATCGTGGATGAGAATGCCAGAGCCCTGGGGCTCTCCTCAATGCAGATGATGGAGAGTGCCGGGCGGTCGCTGGCAGAATGTGTCCTTTCATATGATCCCTCAAATGTTCTCCTGCTCTGCGGAAAAGGCAATAACGGCGGCGACGGCCTGGTAGCTGCCCGTTACATGCAGGATCTGGAGACGGCAGTCCTGTTTGCGGACCAACCTGGGAAATCCCCGGAATGTCGCTTCCAGCTGGAGATCGTAAAACACTGCAGCGTAACAATATATCCTGTGCGGTGCAGGGAAGACGTGATTTCTCATGAACAGGAATTTTATAAGGCTGATGTCATCGTAGATTGTCTCCTGGGAACGGGATTCTATGGTGAACTTCGCGAACCGGTAAGATCCCTTGTGAAGATGGCCAACCAGGCGTCCGTCCCGGTCATTGCTGCAGATGTACCGACATCGGGAATGAAAGCGGATCGGATAGTGGCTTTCCACAGGCCCAAAAATGAGGGATCAGATATTATGGATATCGGCATCCCTCTGGAGGCTGAAGTTTTTGTGGGGCCCGGAGACCTTCTGCTGGTGAAGAAACGTGATCACCGGGCACACAAGGGTGCCGGAGGAAAGGTACTTATTATCGGGGGGGGCCCTTATCAGGGGGCACCATACCTGGCCGGATTGGGGGCTCTCAGGGCCGGGGCAGATATAGTACGTATCGCATCCCCGGTTTTCGAGCCGGTTCCCGACCTGATGTATGAAAGACTTGAAGGGCCTTTTATAGGTAAGGAGCATATCGAAAGGCTCCTTGATCTGGTGAATGATACAGATGTGGTGGTTATGGGAAATGGCCTTGGCGATCGCAGCCACGAAGTGGTCCTGGAAATTGCCCCGCATTGTAAAAAAGCAGTCTTTGATGCCGATGCCCTCCAAAAGCCACTCCCCTCGGCTACGGAGTCGATCTACACACCCCATGCCGGGGAATTCACCCGGCTCACCGGTATTCGCCCCGGGGACGAACTTGCACCACGTGCCCGGGCGGTGAAAAATGCAGCTGAAAACGCAGGCATGTCGGCAACAATATTGCTCAAGGGTCCGGTGGACATCATATCGGACGGGGAACGGTTGCGGTTCAACAGAACAGGCTCACCTGCCATGACCGTTGGAGGGACGGGTGATGTGCTTGCAGGAATTACCGGAGCGCTGTTCTGTCACCTTCCGGCATTTGAATCGGCATGTATTGCCGCATACGTGACCGGAAAGGCAGGGGCGGATATAGCCGATCAGCAGGGCGGGGGACTCCTTGCCAGTGATATCCCTGACCGGATTCCCTTCGAACTTTTCAGGAGAGAAAAAAATGGTTGAATTTACCCATATCAGTGATGAGAAAGTACGGATGGTAGATATTGGTGGGAAACAGGACATCTCCAGGGAAGCGATTGCTGCAGGTAAGATCTTTCTCAGGTCAGCGACACTCACTGCCATAAAGGAAGGGACAGTCATCAAAGGAAATGTGCTGGCCACTGCCCGTGTGGCTGCAACACTGGCAGTAAAAGATACGCCGCGTATTATCCCCATGTGTCATACTATTCCGATAAGTAGTGTTGATATCGATTTTTTCCAGATGGAGGACCATATCGAAGCCAACGTTTCAGTGAAGTCTTATGGCAGGACAGGAGTCGAGATGGAGGCCCTCACAGGGGTGTCCGTAGCACTCCTGACAATATGGGATATGGTAAAATCTGCAGAAAAGGACAGCCAGGGGCAATATCCTGTAACCTGTATACGCGATATCCGGGTCCTCGAGAAGCGCAAGGGCGTGTGAAATGGATATGGAGGGGGATTGCAGAGATTGTTTTAATACCCCTCCTGATGAAATATACAGGTCTTACGGGATCCGTCCCGTGAGGGATGTGGCTATTTAGCCGAACCTAAAGGTGAGATTTATGGCAAAGTCGATGTACGCCTATGTGCGGGACGCATGGAAGAGACCTGAGGACTCCGAAGTAAAGGCTCTCCAGTGGGAACGCATGCAGGTCTGGAGACGACAGGGCAGTGTGGTCCGCATTGAACGCCCAACCCGAATTGACAGGGCGCGGAGCCTTGGATACAGGGCGAAACAGGGCATTGTGATGGTCCGTGCGAAGGTGCGCAGGGGCGGACGGCGGAAGTCCCGCTATGTGCGGGCCCGCCGTACAGCCCGGATGGGGAAAAACCGGATAACTCCCGGGAAGAGCTTGAAGCGAATTGCCGAGGAGCGTGCTTCCGTGAAATACCCCAATATGGAAGTTCTCAACTCCTACTGGGTTGGTCAGGACGGGAAACAGAAATGGTTCGAGGTGATCCTGGTCGACGGACACCACCCGGCAATCAAAAGCGATCCCAAGCTTTCCTGGATAGGAGAAAAAGAGAACCGGGGAAGAGCGGAACGCGGAAAGACCAGTGCCGGAAGAAAGGGTCGGGGCATGCGATGCCGTGGAAGAGGCACGGAAAAGACCCGTCCCAGTATCAGGTCACATGGAAACCTGGGCAAATAACTTATCTTTTTTTTCGCCAACACATTCTGGGCAGAAATGATTACAACTGACGCCAGTATCCATTCATATCCGGAAGGAGATTCTTCGATTGGCAGAATGGCTCTTACAGCCCGTGAGTTCGGATTTGACAGCCTGGTAGCCATTGACGGAAAAGAGGACGAGATCTTTGATGTACGCATACTGCGAGGGGTAGTGCTTGCATCGGAACGGATTCAGGACATCATCGGGCAGATCCGAAAAGAAAGGCAGGGAAATGCTATAATCCTGGTAAATGCAGGAGATTATTCATTCAACAGGAGCCTCCTCCATGTGAAAGGCCTTCATATTATCAGGCATATTCATAAGACCCATAAAAAATCTTTTGACCATATTATGGCCAGGATGGCCGCCGAAAGATCAATTGCAATTGATATCGATCTCCACCCGGTTATTTACCTGAGAGGGTCCCCCAGGCAGAAGGTTCTCCAGCGGTACTGTGATCTGGTCAGGTTACAGTCAAGGTTCGAATTTCCGATGACTCTATCTTCAAATGCTTTTTCCATCCTCGAGCAGAGGACAGCGAGGGATATGGAGATGATCTGTTCTCTGTTCGGTATGGAGGGGGGGCAGGTAAAAGAGGCGCTGGCAACCATCGGGAAGATCTGCTCGCCACGGAGACCGGTTCAGGTGGTGGAATGAAGCCCCGTCCGCCCACAATGAGGGACAAGCGCAGGTATGTCCTTGTGCGCATTGATCCGCCCTTCCTCGAGATCGATTCCAGGGATCTCTACCTTGCAATTCTGGATTCGTTCACCTCGCTTTTCGGGGATCAGCATGCCTCAGAGGCCCAGATGGCGGTTGTGGACTGCAGGAATGGGCATGCTATTGTCAGATGCATCAGGGGCCAGGAAGGCCTGGTTGAGAAAGCCCTGATCACAGTAAATACAGTAAACGCCCAGAGAGTGGCATTAAGGACCCGGGCAACTTCGGGAACCATGCATTCCCTTAAAATGAGGATTATCAGACAGCCCTACCCCGGTGCAACGGAAGAAAGAAAAGCCATATTTGCCGGGAATTTGTGTGTTGCCAATCATTATCAGGGTCAAAAGGTTGATGTATTTGCAAAAGGATTTAAAAATCAGGAACTATTGTTTCTCACACACAGAGATCTGGAGGAGTGATGATGCAACCACAGGCATATCAGATGGGATATGATCGGGCGATAACGGTATTCAGTCCGGACGGCCGTCTTTATCAGGTCGAGTACGCTCGAGAAGCAGTAAAGAGAGGGACTACGGCAGTGGGAATCAAATGCTCCGAGGGAGTTGTGCTCATAGTTGATAAACGTGTGAGCTCCCGGTTGCTGGAATCTTCTTCGATAGAGAAAATATTCAAGATCGATGAGCATATCGGTGTGGCCTCCTCCGGCCTGGTCGGGGATGCCAGGTCGCTGGTGGACAGGGCCAGGATCGAATCACAGATCAACAGGGTCACATATGACGAGAAGATCGATGTCGAAGCCCTGGCCAAAAAACTTGGCGATCATATGCAGACCTATACCCAGTTCGGTGGAGCACGCCCCTATGGGACTGCCCTGCTCATCGCGGGTGTAAGTGACGGGGAGTGCAGACTCTTTGAGACTGATCCGAGCGGAACCCTGCTTGAATACAAGGCAACAGGCATTGGCATCGGGCGAAACGCCGTGATGAAGGTGTTTGAGGAAGAATACGACTACGACGCAGCCTTAAAGGACGTCATCCATATGGGAATCAAAGCCCTCCATGACGCTACCGAAGGAAAATTCGACGTGAATACTGTTGAAATTGGCATCATCGAAACCAGCAACGGCATTTTCCGGAAGATGAGCAAGGAAGAAGTCGCATCATTTGTCGAAGATTTTGAAAAATAAATGGAGTGTCACTTATGATACCACTTGACCACGCAGTGGTAGCCCGCCTGGAGAGCCACGGGGAGAAGTTTGAGATACTGGTGGATCCGGAGCTCGCTGTCAAGTACCGGCAGGGCGAAGAAATGGAACTGGAAGATATGGTCGCTGCATTATATGTCTTCGAAAATGCTTCACACGGGACAAAGGCCTCGGAGGAGGCATTGAATAAGGTTTTCCACACCACAGAATTTCCGGAGATAGCCAAAAAAATCATAGAAAAGGGGGAGATCCACCTCACCGCTGATCAGAGGCGGCATATGATCGCTGAAAAAAGGCGAAAGGTGATTAATTTCATTGCCAGGAATGCGATAAATCCCCAGACCGGGCTCCCCCACCCTCCTCAGCGGATTGAGAGGGCAATGGAGGAGGCCAAGGTAAATATCGACCTGTACAAGCACACGGATGAGCTGGTGAAGGATACGGTAAAGGCACTTCGCCCCATTATCCCGATTCGGTTCGAAGAGCTACGTATTGCAGTCAAGTTCCCCGGAGACTTCGCTTCCCGCGCGTATGGGGAGATCCAGTCTTCCACGGTGATGGAGAAGGAAGAGTGGCTGAAAGATGGTTCATGGGTATGCGTGGTTCGTATTCCGGCAGGGATACAGAATGATTTCTATGATATGGTCAACCGGCTCAGTAAAGGTGAGGCCGAGGTAAAGATACTCGATCAAGTATATTAATGCAGATGACTAATAATAAAAGACACATGTCTGGGTGGATACTATGAGCAGGCGTCATCAGAAAGCAAAAGGAAGGGTAACAGGGAGTGCGGGGAGGTTTGGCCCGCGCTACGGGAGATTTATCAGAAAAAGGGTGGCCGAAACCGAAAAAATTTCCAGGGCCACTCACCCATGCCCAAGGTGCGATACCGTTGCTGTACGCAGGAAAGGCACCGGGATCTGGGCATGCCGCAAATGCGGTTTCAAGTTCGCCGGTGGCGCGTATGCCCCGCAGACACCTTCACTTCGTATCGCCCTCCGGACAATTGAAAGATCAATTGAGAGGGAGGCCTGATCCGACTTGGCAGGAAGCTACAAGTGCGCCCGCTGTAAACAGAAGGTGGAGATAGATGTCAATGTCCGGTGCCCGTACTGTGGCCACCGGATTCTATTCAAGGAACGTGGGGCTGCGATCAAAGAGCTGAAAGCTCGATGACCATAGTCACCACTTCAAGAAAACCTGTTCCGGAAATCCGTTCCCTGGCGAAAGACCTGGCATTTGCCATCGGATGTACGTATGTACTGAGGGGAAAAATGGGGCTTTCCGAATTAAATTCAAAATATCCTGTTTTTTTTCTTTTATCCCTGGAACAAGGGAATTTCAGGATGAAGTTGATTGATGACGACTCCGTGATTGCGGACTATCGCGTTGATGTGCAAGAGGTTACGACACGGTCCGCGGTAAGGATGGAAGGTCTTTTTGTCTCAAACCAATCGGTTTATGAAGAACTGAAACCATATATACCCGTGAAATTAACGGAAAAGCCTTCAGGCGCCCTCATGTTTGACGGTACACGAAAAAAGCGGTATGTTCTCAATCTGACGGCATATGGAGCATGAAGCAGAATTTATGATACAATGCGATCAGGCATATCGGATTTATGCTGCAATAGAGCCTGAAACTCTCTCCGAAGTCAACTCCAGATCAAAGGTCAGCTGCAGGATGGAAGGGCCAAAAGCCGTAGTCCTCTCTGTGAAGGCGACAGACATTCCCGCCCTCCGGGCCGCACTGAATATGTGGCTGCGACTAATCAATGTTGCCAGTGAGATGCAGGAATTAATCCAAGAAAAAGGAGATGTGAGATAATGAGTACCATTTCACCAAAAATCCAGAACCAGATAAACATGCTGCAACAGATGCAGCAGCAGATGCAGACCGTAGGATCCCAGAAAACCCAGTATGAGATGGCGGTCAGGGAAGCAAAGCGGGCCACAGAGGAATTGAATGACGTTCCTGAAGATGCAGCCATATTCATGAGCGTGGGAACCGTGATGATGCAAAAGAAGAAAGAAGATGTCACAAAAAACCTTACAGAGAAAATTGAGACTCTTGAGCTTCGCATCAAATCACTAGAAAAGCAGGAAACCCTGTTACAGGGAAAATTCGAGCAGCTTCAGGCCCAGATTAAACAGTCACTGGAAGGGAAGTCTCCCAGCGCCGCATAATACAAAAAATTTTTTAATTTAATGCTTTTCTACTCGCTGGAGCATATTCAGTGCGTTGATCATGGCTTCTGCTGAGGCTAAGACGACATCATCACCCGAGGAACTGGCATCGAATATGCGTCCGTGTTCGTCCTCCACGGCAATTGTTACATGCCCTATGGCATCCGATCCACCGGAAATCGCTTCGATGTTGAAGTCCTTTAACAGGACT
>Ga0307378_10012005_pt1 | contig 11119 bp, 19 predicted proteins | sample UN1MG_FD_202238 | JGI IMG/M metagenome (GOLD analysis project Ga0307378, IMG submission 202238) | Soil microbial communities from Risofladan, Vaasa, Finland - UN-1 | ecosystem: Environmental > Terrestrial > Soil > Coastal area > Acid sulfate soil | place: Finland: Risofladan, Vaasa | collected...
CCGTGCCTGGCTGACCCAACTATAAGAAGTTTAGGTAATCCGTTTTTTGTTTCATTTTTCATAATATTTATTTTCCACAAATATACTGTTTTTGTGGATAATATACAACATATAGGTAAAAAAAAAGCCATACTTGGAGGTATGGCTTTTTCTAACATTAAACATAAAATCCAGAATCGTTTTTTAAACTAAAAGTTTCATTGCTGAACCGATTCCTTATAAAACAAGGAGATTGTTTGTAGTGGGGCGGGGAACACTCAAGTCCCTATCTTTATTCGGTGATGAACAAAGACCACCCCAGTTGGTGCAGTGGGGAAGACTGAACTTCCAAATAACCGCTCTTGGGAGCGTGTTATCCACCACATGTGTGGTCTGGGGTTGATTCAACAACCTATAAAATATTTCTATTTTACCAGACCGATTGTAGCGGGGGAGGGAATCGAACCCCCGACCTCCAGGTTATGAGCCTGGCGAGCTGCCGCTGCTCTACCCCGCAATGTGGTCTCCGAAAAGGGCTTCCACCTTTTGGTAACTTTCGTTACTCGGAGATTGATTCGCTGAAATCAATTTATTAATAAATCTTACATCAGCTATCGTTTCTTTTGCAATTAATGATTCAGAAAGGTCTTTTTTTGATTTAGATTCAAATTTTTTTAATTTGCTGAACCCTTTCTTTAAATCTTTGCTTTGTGGGTCTTCTAGGAATCACACCTAGTATCAAATATCTACATACCTATAGTAATTAATCACAGTGTAGTGTAGAATTTAATTTATTTATCAAGACCCATTATCTTGTTTTTTTCAATACTTTAAAAGAACTTACCTTATTAAATATATGCAAATATACTATAGTTATATACTTTTGTCAAGTCTATTTTATTATTTTTTTAATATTTTATCATAAAACCCAGAAAACACTACGTTCCAGGCGGTTCCGTACCCTAATAAAAATATAAAAAAACTATACCATTCTAATGAAATGTTAGAATATAGGGCAGATACTATCCCCGAACAAATAAAAACTATCATCAACATCTTAAAGAAATGAAACGCATCGGTAAGTTGTACTGGTTTGTCTAAACCAAAATACCATTTAACTCTCCCAATACTAGGTTCACCATGGATGTATTTATTTTTCCATGATATGATTGGGTCCCACCAACCTCTATTTTTTAAATCTTTAAAGATTGAAGTGTCGTAGTGATGTGAAATTGTATCCATAATAGCATTACACACTGAACCCATGATTAAAAATAAAAAACTAAGTATAACCCAAATCATTTTTTATTTTCTAGCTTTATATTTTCTTATTGGGTTAATTACCCAACCATATGTTATAGATATAAGTGTTTCAATCATTAGAGTTGCTGCACCAACATACGCCATATAAGTCCATATAATACCCTTATCATAATCATAGATGTATTCACCTATTGTTCCGTTTGGTGACATTATCCCACCAACTATTAATAATAACCCAGCTAACAATATCCTACCCATATGTGTTAGGAATATTTGTGATATAATTCTTTTAAATGTCCATTTCATAATTTATTCGTGTTTTTCTACTATTATAAATATACCTTGTTTACCTTCAAATTTATGTATGACATTTACAACATTAAAATAATGTTCAAACTCTGATAAATATATTAGTTCATCCTTTCTTGGTATATTTGTTACCTTAAGACCTTCTTTAATTACTTTCCATGTAGTATCTATAAGTGTAACTCTTTTTCTACTTGATAACATATTCTAATTTATAATAAATATACTTATTTTAATAAAAAAATAAACCAATAAGTATTTATTTTCAATATTTTTTATATTTATTAATAAAATAGATAACGATAAATATAAATACTTACAATTATGTGTAGCTGCAAAAAAAAGAACAAACCAAAGCCAACTCAAACAACTAGTACAACAACATCTAGTTCTTAAGTTAATTAGAAATAAAAAAGGTCAACTATAAAAGTTGACCTTTTTTTTGTTATTGATTTTTGAATTAAACCGTTGGTTTGTCTTTACCAAATGATTTTACAACTGAAGCACCTAACATAGTACCAGAGAAAATTAACATTGAGTCAAACATTGATTTGTCAATTTCATAAAAGTGGAATCCGTCTACAGCGAATGCTGCAAATGCTAAAAGTCCACCAATTATCCCCATCGTTTTCTTAGATGAGAATTTTCCATCATTTTTATCTTCCGTGAAGATGTTTCTAATAAATTCTTTCATAATATATAAGTTTAGTAATAAATATTATAATAAATCAAAAAAGCCCACTATTAGTTAGTGGGCTTTTTAAAACTTAAATATTATGAACTATTACTCTGAAATAGAAACTACTTCTAAATCAAATGTTAAGTCTTTACCAGCTAATGGATGGTTAGCGTCTAATATAACTGTTTTTTCTTTTACTTCTTTAACTACTACAGTCATAGGTCCTTGTGGACCTTGAGCTTGAAGCATCTCACCCTCTTTTACTGTGTCTGGAACAAATTCTCTATCTACTTCTTGGAAGTGGTCATCTTTAGGTTGACCATAAGCATCATCAGCAGATATACTTATTGTTTTAGTTTCACCTTCTTTCATCCCTTGTAATCCTTTTTCAAATCCTGGGATAAGCATTCCTTTTCCTAATTCAACATCTAATGGTTCTCTATCCTCTGAGAATTTCTCATCACCCTCAACTGCTTTAGAGGAATCGAATACTTCACCATCTGTGAATTTACCTGTGTAATGTATTTTTACTTTACTATTTTCTTTAATAACTGACATATTGTTTTTTTTTTGTTTTTATATTATATGTAAATATACTATTATTTTTTACTTTTGTCAAGGTTATAAACAAAAAAACCCTCACATTGGAGGGTTTTGATTTATGAATAATCTTTTATTGTTATTCTACAGATGTAGAATCGGAAGCAGTAGAGTCAGCTTCACTCACACTAGTTAAAGTGATTGGTGATACTAGTACCGTTACTACTGAATCAGTTACATTTTCGTTAGACGTTGAGTCAACTGAACCACCACAAGATGTTAATGTTGCTACGAATAAAATTGCTAATACTTTTTTCATTTTTCTATTTATTTAATTAATTGTTATATTTTTAAAGACAAAGTAAAGCCCATCATTTATGATGGGCCCCTTATATTTCTACCATAATTCCGTAATGGTAGAAGTCTTATGACGTGGAAGTGAGCGGATTCGAACCGCTGTGTTGTTTACTCATTAAGAGCTTTCTACATGCTTATCTAGTTTCTAATTCTAGCAAAGTTTGTGACATTTTTTAAGTTGTGCAGTCACAGCAACCATGTTTCTAATTTTAACAACTTAAGAATGTTCGTTCCAGTGGATTACCACTATTGCATTACTCGTTAGGCGAATGCTACCTCTCCTTCGATTACTTCTACTGAAGCAGTCTCAAGGAAGTTTTCGTCAATGTCAAACTCGTTGCCATGTAAACAAATGATAGGTTATTTAAGTGTTTCCATCTAACACTGCATGCTTACTAATTACGACTATAAACAGTCAATAACCAAGCACCCCCATAATATTAAAGAACGTTGTATTTAAATATATGCAAATATACATAAAGTTTATTTAATAGTCAAGTTTTTTTTAAATAAAAAAGAGGAAATCTTTCGAAATCCTCTTTTTGTGCGTTACTTCTTTCTTTTTATTTGTTATTTAACCCTCTAGTAGTTCCCTACCATTAGATACCTTATTATTATTTAAGTCTTTTATTTTAGTGTCTAACTTATCACACCTTGAATCGATGAAGCGTCTAATATCTTCATGTTCTTCATTTGTTGAAGAATATATTGCCGTAACATGATGTTCTAAGTCACGGGTTAATTCTTCAAACCTATTATTTACTTCATTATAAATGTTTTCATTTTCTCTATCGAAATGTATAACATCAACTTTCTTTGTCAGTTTTATAAACATAACCACAATAGACGAGACTAAAGTAACTACACCTAGTGTTGACAACACTGATACTATTATTATTGTTTCCATACGCATTAATTTTTAATGAAGTAACGCAATATTCTATTATACAAAAAAAAACCACTAAGTAAAGTGGTTTTTTAATTTTTATTGTTTTTTCTTACTTGGTACTATACCATCGATGATACCATACTTCTCAGCTTGAACAGCTGTAAGCCAATTATCTCTATTACAATCTTTAATAACTTGTGCTTTTGTCTTTCCACAATAATCACCAAGATATCCGAAAAGTATATCATTATAAAGTAATGCTTGTTCAAGACTAATCTTCATATCTTCAACGTGACCAGAAGCCCCAGAAGATACTTGATGTAACATTACCTTTGAATTAGGTAAAGAGTATCTTTTACCCTTTGTTCCAGCTCCTAATAAGATACTTCCCATTGATGCAGCCATACCAGTATTAATTGTTGAGATATCACATGATATATAATTCATTACATCTACCATACTTAATCCAGACTTAACTGAACCACCTGGAGAATCAACATGCATTGTAATATCACGACCTGGCTCTAAGTTATCTAAGAACATAAGTTGTGCAGAAACAACCGTACTCATTTGGTCGTTAACTGGTCCAGCAACCCATAGAATCCTATCCATCATAAGTCTAGAGAATATATCCATTTGAGTAACTCTCATTTCTCTTTCCTCTAAGATGTATGGTGTAAGACTTCCGCTTGTTTGTACGTTATTATATAAACTAGCTTGTAGTGTTTCCCAGTAATGAAACTGGATTGAACTAATACCCATATGCTTTATAGCATAGTTCTGAAATTCATTGTAATAATCTATCATAATTTATTCTGTATATATGAACACTGGAGTATATTCACCCATCCATGCTCCTTTGATGTTATATTCGAAGTGTTCCATAGCCATACTATATTTAAGACCATCTTGTTCGTCTGAATCTAATAATAACTCTTCTTCAGTTAGTTCTATTTGTGGTATAAGGATTTCTATTATCTTTTCCACACTGTATGCAGCAACTGGACCTAAGTTAATCCGTTCAGCAACACCTATGATGGCTTCATCGAAACCATCACAGATTAGTGCCTCTTCGTTGTATTCTGCTACTTCTTCAACAGTCATTATATCTCTACTTCTTCGTTTTGTTCAACGTTATAAAGAGTTTTAATACTTTCTTGAACTACTTCGTATCTATCAGAACCATATTTAGAAAGGATACCAGAAAATGCTCCACTATTAGTAATACCTACATCACCAGTCTTAATAGAAAGTTTTTCCTTTTCTGGGTCAAACACTATAGCAGTAACTGCTTCTTCAGCGATAATAAGTTGTTGCCATTCCTCTAACTGGTCAAAAATAACATCATTTACGATAATAAACACATCACTCTTATTAACGCTTACGTGTTTCGTTAACTCATTAGCTTTTACTACTTTATAAACTTGTTTTAGTTTAATGTCAGAAAGGATTTCGATATTAATATATCTTTCTAGTTCTGCGTTTGCGATTACATCAGTGAAAATCTTTTTGATGTCTTCCTCAATTATTTCAAATTTTGCCATTGTTTTTTGTTTTTGTTATTTATTAATTATTTATTTATTTACTTACTAAAAAATGCTACAATTGCAACGATTAAGAATATTACACCCATAAATCCGAAAATAAATGTGATTGGTAACCATAATGGAGATGTTACCCACCACCAAGACCAAGTTGCTACTTGACCTATCTCAGCTAACTTCAAAATTAAGAATACGATGAATATAATTCCACCTAATCCAATACCTCTTGTTGTTGTCTTTGTATTTTCGTTGCTCATAATTGTCTTTGTTCTGCAAATATATTATTTATTTTCTGAAGTTTCAACCTCTGAACTAATCTTTTTTAATTTCTCAAGTAATTCTTTCTCTTCATCACTTACCTTTACTGGCATCTCTATGTCAAGTATAACCATCATATCACCTCTTGTAGTAGTACCCTTTATTTGTATACCCTTATGAATAATTCTAAGTATATCACCAGGTTTGCTACGTGGTGGAACTGTAATTAGTATTTCTTTACCATCAATAGTTGGTACTTGAATCTTTTCCCCTAATACTAGTTCTGAATAACTTAACTTTAATTGGTGTCTTAAATCTGAACCATCTCTAATAAAGTCCTTATGATTTTGAATTAATATTCGTATTAATAAACTTCCAGCTGGTCCACTCTTGATAGCATGTCCCATACCAAGATATTGTAATGTATCTCCTTCTCTAATACCATTTGGTATTTGAACTTCTACTATTTCTTCTTTATTTGCTACACCTCTTGAGTCGCAAGTTGTACATGGCTCTTCTACTATTTTTCCAGTTGCCCCACAATTACTACAATTAACCATTTGCCTCATTGTACCCATTGGGGTTTCTTGTTGGTGAAATATATAACCATGTCCTTGACATAAGTCACATGTTTTCTCTTTTTTCCCACCAACACCATCACATGTTTTACAATTAGCTGTTCTATTATATCTGAATTTCTTTGTTACCCCATTAAAAACTTCTTCTAAGGTTATTTTTACATTAAGAACAAGGTCTTGTCCCTTTCGTTGTCTTTGTCTTTGACCACCGAAATCAAATTGATTGAAGATGTCTTCCATGTTAAAACCGCTATTACTACCCCTTTGTGGTTGTGGACCTCCATGACCATATGTGTCGTAACTTTGTTTCTTTTCCTTGTTGGAAAGTGTTTCGTATGCTTCGGCTACTTCTTTGAATTGGTCTTCACCTTCTGGATTTACATCTGGGTGAAACTTTTTAGATTGTGTTCTGTAGGCTTTCTTTAACTCTGATTCAGTAGCGTCTTTATTAACACCTAAAACTTCATAATAATCTCTTTTACTCATCTATTTAATTTTTTATTAATATAAGTATATTTATCCAATATGTACAGAGTAATTCTAACAAAGAACGGAGAATACAAGCAAACACTACATCGATGTAAAACTAATGATACATCTTTTATCAACTATCATAGGATTCTTGATGAGAACAAGACTGTAATATTCCCAAAGGAATACGTAAACTATAATGGTATAATACCAGTCAAGTATAAGGTGTATGTTGTTAAAGATTTGGAAGATACTGATGAACCTAGAGTTATTAGGGATAAAATGGGTAGAGCTAAAACTGAGAAACCTATATTCGGAATATGGACCGTTTTAGCTGACCATGACTTTAATCTAGAAGAATCGTTTTGGATGTGGCCAAAGAACTCTAAGAATGATAGAGTTACAATTCATGATATAGTAAAACCAATGATGGAAGGTGCTTACCAAAAGAAAATGGTAAAACAAATGATTGTTGTACATAATAAATTAATACTTCATAATGAAGACCAATTTGAAATGATTATTTGTAAATGTAAGAAAGATGCTCAAAGGCTTCATCATGCATTACAGAAGGCTTGTAAGAAAGGAAGTATTAAAAGTGTTATCTTTATGGGTACTGCTACCCCAGCTACCGTCAGTCGAATGTATGAGCTTATTCAAGAAAAAACTGGTTGGAGGATGGAAAAGATTAGAAGGACCTCAACTAGACCTTAAAAATTCTATTTTCTTATCCTTACTCTTCTGTTTAACCTTATACTCTAACTTCAGAGCCTCAGACTTGCTTCCTACGACCTTAGATAGTTCTAAAGTTAAAGGTAATCGACCACGAGTGTATTTAGCTCCCTTACCGCTTCTGTGTGCTTCTAGTCGCTTATCTACATCATTAGTTATACCACAATATAGTGAGTCATCACCACATCTAAGTAGATAGACGTACCATTCTTGTGGTTTAGCAACAGCTACTATATCACAACCTTCTGGTATAGCTGATAACACCCTTCTAACTAATGGCATCATTGGTATTGTATCAGCAGAATAGGTTTCAACTGGCTTAGTTTCATTTAATAAGTGTGATGCCTGGGATTCCATCATTTCAGCAATGTTAATTTTACCATCAGTTAAATTATCCAATAAACCAGTAGCTTCCCAATTCTTCATGATAGCTTCTCTCTGTTTTTTCATTTCACCTAAAGTATATGGATGACCAGTTTCACCACTTAATAATAACCTACCCATTTACCTTAGTTCTACTAACAACACCCTCTTCAATCTTAACTTCCCATTCTGATTGCCAGTTGTGGTCCATCATATCTTCAACGGTCATATTTGCATTCTCGTCACTCCATTGTCTGAATTCATTAAGGAAATATTCTGGATTATCCGAAATCTCACTTAATTCCCATTCAAACGCACCTTCACGATAGCTAATCCAAACCTTTTCACTCTTAAGGGTTTCAACTGTTGGTATTGCTGGGTAATATTGTTCTAATAATTCTTCAGCTACTTCTATAGCATCTAATTGAGCTGATTCTTTAAGAACCTTTTCTACTAGTTTCTCTGCTAACTCTCTAAAGTTAGGTTTATCACTACTCATCTGTACTATCTATAATAGCATCTGGAGAATCCTTACCTTCATCAGCTCCTTTGCCGATATCAAAACTATTAACTAAATCTTGTACGATTCCATTTATTCTCCCCATTTCAGTTTCTTCAACTTGTATTGGGTTTATACATTCGATTCTTTCTTCACCATCAGTTGGTATGAAGAATGCCATTGCGTTGGCTTCTCTTTGTGAAAGAGCGTCATTAACTGATTCAGCGAATGGTTGAATCACATTTGGATTCATCATCATTTCTCTGTCTAGGTAGAACACTACCATTAGTGGATATCCTTTTTCCATAATTTATTGGTTTATATATTCTTCGTAAGTTAGTTCTTCTACATTTTCTAACAAACTCTCTTTATTATTCACCCAGTCTTCTGGAGTGAAATGTTCACTAAGTAAATCATTGATTAATTTTGATTTATCATCTTGTGAAACTATCTCTGCTTTTAAAGCAGAACCGTTCTCATCAATTAGATATACTATTGACTGTGAACCATTTTCTTTAATTTCTTTTGTTATAATTTTCATTGTTTTTAAATATACTTAAATCTACATAAAAAAAATGAAAGTGTAAAGCATAAAAAAAGGTTTATATGAAATAAACCATATAAACCTTTTAATTATTCAGCAGAATGCGGGGGCGTTTACTTCAATTTGAGCCCAGTATGAAGTTTCTTCTATTTTTTAATAAGGGTTGAATTTCCCTAACCTAATTGTAATTGAATTTTAAAGTTTTTTTAGGTTGCTGTATACATTCTTTATTATTACACCATTACTGGTGTATATCTTTCACCACCGACAATTGTCATCATCATGCTGTGAGGTGTCATATCCTTACCAGCTAATAAGCTAGTTAACAAAGCTGGGCTGAATCCAGACACCAATGCTGTGTTAGTATCGTTAAACGACACTGGGTTATTGTCATTTCTAGAGTGTAAGTTCCAGTAGGCTACCTTTGGCATCTTGTAACCAGCATCTTCATACATCTTCTTTATCATATTTTGAGCAGTAGGATTCCATCTTGAAGATGTTCTACCCCAACCGTCACCAGTTGCTTCGTTGAACTCCATATCCGAAAGGATAAGAATCATTGTTGGCATCTCATCTTCTGAAATACCTTGAACCTTAGCCTTATCTAAAAGAACTCTGAAAGTCGCTTCTAAATTAGTACTACCTTGCCAATCAGCTCTACTTAATTGGTTTACTCTCTCTGAAAGACTACCTTTTAAGTATTGTAAAGATGGACTACTTGAGAAAGTGAAGAATGCATCCTTGAATGGACCTTCGTTTCTTTCTGAAATATAAAGACCTAATGATATTGCCACATCCATACATGTTACAGTAGCGTTTGAACCAGCTGAACAACTCATAGAACCAGAAACGTCTACCACTGGTAAAACTCTTTCTTTACTACCTTCCATATAGTTAGGTAATGCTTTCCATTGCTCGTTTGCACCAGCAGAAACACCATGCTTAAGGTTCTTAGTAATATCATAAGGATATACTGCACCAGCATTTATCTTAGTCTCACCTTTAGATAAAGACTCTAAATAAGATGCAAATCTAGTTCCATCATTCTTAGAGAATGCTTTCATGTAATCAGACATAGCTTTTGAAGGTACATGAGAATATGTAATAGCATCGAACTTCTTAGCACACATTAATTGCTCAACGGTGTTAGATAACTCAGAAAGCATCTTTCTGTAGTCCTTTGGCTTCATATCTAAGTGGCTTCTTAATGCATTAGCCCATCTTTTCTTTTCTCTGTTCTTTCCGTTACCTCTTGGCATCCACTTTGCAGCAAGACCGTTTCCGTTCTTAAGTGCAGTAGCGATTTCATCAAGTGCTTCCTTCTCTAACTTAGTACCTACTAATACAAGTAAATCATCCCATCTTCCGTATTCTGAAATAAGAGCTAAGTTCTTTCTAAGACTATCAGTCTTGTTGTCAGCGATATAGGTAAGAATTTCTCTGAACGTTCCTCTTTCACCAGCACCACCTCTTACATCTCTAACCCAGAATAGAATTCTCATAGCTGTTAATGCATCTTCAGAATAAGCCTTTACAAAAGCGTTAATCTTCTTTTGCTTGTCTTGTCCTCTTAGTGCTCCTATCTTAAAGAAAAGGTCTACACAATCGTTAAGTGTTGTTGAACTGGTTGTCATACCGTTTTCTGTTACGGTATCATTTGTTCTAAGTGCGTCTACTAATTTTGTCATAGTGTTAAAGTTTTAAAAATTGTTTTAGTATTTTAATTAATTATTAATCTCAGCACTGCAAATATAATACTTTTAATTACAATTGTCAAGTAAAATATTAATTATTTTTAAAATATTTTCAAAATGGACATTTTTCTTCTTTAATCTTAATTAATTTTAGTCTTAATTTTTTTAAAGAATTAAATTTACCATTTATTGAATAACCAATACATCCATTATTATAAACTTGTTTAATTTGTCTACCAGTTTTAATGTTAAAACATTTACCACAAGATGTCCATTTATATTGTGGAGCAAATGATAATTGATATTTAAGAGTATAACTTATTGATATTGAATTCATTTATCCTATGTATTATGTTTCTTAGCGACTTGTTGTACGCAATTAATACGCATCAAACGTAGCCTCCATTTCATCAATAAAGTATT
>Ga0307378_10012006_pt1 | contig 11118 bp, 19 predicted proteins | sample UN1MG_FD_202238 | JGI IMG/M metagenome (GOLD analysis project Ga0307378, IMG submission 202238) | Soil microbial communities from Risofladan, Vaasa, Finland - UN-1 | ecosystem: Environmental > Terrestrial > Soil > Coastal area > Acid sulfate soil | place: Finland: Risofladan, Vaasa | collected...
TCTCTCGCAGCAATAGCTTCAGCAATAAATCTATCTGCTGCCGCTACAGAAACCCGTGCCCTTCGTGAATACGTGAATATTCCGAGAGTTGTATCGGGATCTGTCCATGTTGCAGAGATGCTTCCTATTCCACCCTCTTCTTTGGGCATTGTAACAATTACTTCCCACGACATAATTTATCTCCTTATGGTTCCGAGGAAACAACCAGGCCGGTGTATGCCCCCGGTTTCCCCTTGTACAAAGGGACTGCCAGTTCTGACCAGACCTCCCCATCGAAACTCGCTTTTGCGTTAAAGATGATTTTCGATCCTGCCGGGTCGAATCCTGGTAAAGCGTGATGAACCGAGCCATCGAGGGCCGCATCTTCCATGGGCTGCTCTGCCCCATTTATGAGAACGATTACCTTTGTCACGCCTGGGTTAGGGTCACTGACTAAATAATATGTCTGACCAAATGCCAGTACTGGCAGCAAAAGCGCCATGAGGCAAATACCTGTGATAAATGCTATTGTTTTCACATCATATCTCCTATTTAAGATTTGCTTTTTTTTATTAATTCCGTCCTTGCCTCACCAGGACATATCCACTGGCCAAGGTGGAAATATACATACCCGGGATATGACCGCTATTGCCAGGAAATGGCACGATCATATCCACACCCGCCTTGGCTATGAGTTTGACTATGGTATCCCCGTTGCTATTTTCCTTGATAACGAGTTCGTGTGCATCACTGCTGATATTGGTCCAAATAATCCAGACGATATCAGCCCAAGCGGTTGAGATAGAACCGGCGGTATCGAGCACCCATGTTTGACCGCTCGTGTCGTTTCCAGCGCCATAGCATGGCAGCGAAATTCCCATTACCAGCACCAAGGCAATTAGAATGATTAGTTTTTTCATCTTCTCCTCCATGTTTTGGGCAAACAAAAAAGGCTTCCATGAGTCCAGGCCCCTGGAAGCCTTTTCTGTCTCGAACTACGTTCTGGCCGGAACTGTAGCCGAGTCCCTTAATTTTGATTTTTGTCTGTTTCTACGGTGAATTAAAAAATACTACAACTTCGACTGTGCCATTACAGGTTATCTCGACATAACAACCAGTCTGGCATTTCTTGTTAAATGTTAACATAACACCATTAAGACCGCGGGCCGATGCATCATAGGTATTTGTGGGAATAAACTCCTCGCCTGTATTATCTATTCCATCATAGATTGTAATATAGGGATCATTGACACCATCCATTCCTAATAAAAAGCCTGAAACACGGCCTTTTCCAGTAAATACAATGTCAGAAGTAGTCAATTTTTTAGAATCAACTGAGGGTTGCATTTTTCACCATTTCACTAGATATGGATAAATATGATAAATCGCTATCATAAAAACCGTAATACATAGGAAATAAACAAGTCGTGTTAAATAACGATTAGATTTATCAAATTGAGTATTGGATTCACGGAGTTCATTGATAGTCATAAGATCTCGTTTAGTAAATTTTGCATTCTTAGCAATACGCCAAATTTCCCATGCAATATTGATATCTTTAATTTGTTTGCCCGCGTGTATCTCATTGTAGAGTTTTATGGCCGCATTGATAATTGCCATTTCTTGCAGTCCATATATTTGTTTGCCACGGGCAATTATTTTTTCAAGATTGAGATTTTTCGTTGCATAAAAATTTACTATTTCTTTTTTCATGAATTCCTCACATATTTCCCATGGCGGCCGCTGGCATAGCTGGTTCCATTTGGCCTTGCTGCGCTTGCTGGGCCATCTGCACATATTCGGAAAGTTCCGTTTCTACAACATCCTTCAATTCCTGATCATCCATCAATGCAAGTACGATCTTGATCATGACTTCCGGAGGTAGTTGGAGAGCTCCGGTCTGCACGAGTTCCACAAACAGCCTGAACCGCTCAATCCGCATGGTAGGCATGACTTCTTTATCACTGATAGCCACGTCATACTTACCAGTGGTGACATCATTAAGGATCTGGGTGATTCCCCCAACCTCATCATACATACGTTCATTGATCCGCACATATTGAGGCGCTTGATTGAGACTCTTACCCTTGATACGGATTACCTTCTCATAGTTGAAAAGCACCTGTATGGCATCCCGGATATATTCGGCCAGGATATGCTTGAAGAAACGCAAAGAATCATACACCCATGAGATAGTACTGGCCCCCTGGCGTTGTTTGAGATCAATCGCTTTACCAGAGGCGCCCTTTCCAAGGGCCTCGGTGCTGATCAGGGATTCCTCGCCGGAGATATCCAGGAGGGCTTCGGCCATCTGCTTGGCTACTGCTATCTCTGCCATGGGTGGAGCATTCGGCGTTATTTTCGCACGTTTGTTTTCGCTGATTGCGCCTTTATTCCATTCAATCTGCACACCCGGCTTGCCGCCGTGTTCTTTGAGTCTCCTCTTTTCGGGTTCGGATAAAGCACCTTTCTCCCATTCCCACCCAGAAGCTGCGGCAGTACCGATTATCTCGATAACAGCCGATGCTAGTTTATTGTGGAATTTTTGAGGATCTTCCAGGGGTTCGATAAGACTGATAAGTTCGCTTCGCCCACCTTGAAACAGCCTGTCCGGTTCAAAGCACACAACCGGAAACTGCTCGGCAAGTATACTTCTCTGTCCGTCTTCACGTTCCCATGGGGTTATTCCCCGCTCAAACTCAATCTCATGGCAGAAAACCAGATACTTGACCTGAGTGTTATGCACAGACATGACTTTATAGCGTTCTTCCGCAGCAGGACCGAGTTCCGGCAATGTTTTTTTGACTTCCTTGACTGATTTGGGGGATTCATAGACCTTGAGTTCTCCGGTCATGGGATCGGGCATTGTATCGGTGATTTTCGTTACTTCAGTGCGCTCCTTATACCAGTAATAGACAATTCCGAGCTTATCAGCGGTGGCATCGTAGTAGTCTGAGCGAGGATCTTGATACTCATCGGCAAGGCCTGAATCCCGGCCTGCACTCCCGCTCGTATCATCTCCATCGACATAACCCTTGAGAGTATCTATTTCCGTAGCCTTATCCGGCCAAAGTTCCTTGGCTTCATCCGGGGAAATCCGGCGTTGTCTAAAGAAATATTTCCCATCTCGCCGATCTTTTCGTTTACTGTCAGGATCAAACCAGTATTCATCGCCCGGTTCCAGGCTTAACTCTATCTCTCCCTGAATATCCATATCATAGTTCGGCTTTATCTCGATCACTGACCTGCGAAGCACTACGCCATGGAGAAACCAATCGGCTTCAATAAAATCCCAGAGATTCTTATTCTCGATATGATCCTTGCAGTTATTGAATACCTCTGCGGTAAACGGATCTCCTTCTTCCACCGGAGAATAACGAGCATCAGTCTTAGGCCGGGCCCCACAGAGAAGTCTTATGATTGGAGCAATGCGGTTGAGGGTGATTGCAGGCCTGCCCTTTGCTACAAGATCCGAGCGAGCCCTGCCTTCTTCCCAACCCTGGTCTTCACCGGTGAAGTATTTCAATTCCTTTTTGGAGTTTTCGCGGTACTGTTTTTTCTCAAAATCACATTCCTTGACGTACTTCCAGCGTTTCCGCGCCTGTTTGAGAATCTTATCTTCTTCTTTATTTGTGATTGGTTCGGGCATTATCCTATTCTCCCACCTGCTTATTCCTTGCCTTCATCCATTCCTTATATGATTTCAATTCCAGGGCGGTTTCAGGCTTTTTCATCATACGCTTGCGATATGCGGAATATTCAGCCTTAGACATGGCTTCATCATTAGTATTCTGTGTAAGAAGTTTGGTGATCTTTTCGGGTTCCTGCTTTTTCTTTTTCGAGAATACTCCAGTTATTTTCTGAAATATCGAAGTTCCTTGGTTTTCAGGCATGATTTACCCCTTTTTCACTTTTTTGGGTTCTTCCTTTGCTACTGTCCTGCCGCCTCGAACTCCTGCTTTCTCAAACACAGCAATCCGCATATATTTCTCAGGATGCCCTTTGGGCTTTATTGTCCGAATACGGAGAATATCACCCCTACCCTTTTTCTTCTTTTTGGGGATTTTAGACGTGAGTTCCTGAAATTTTTTGGTTCCTGCTTCGATGCGTTCAGACTCTTTCATTTTGATTCTCTCCTATGCTGCCATCCAGCTATTACTTTCAGGTTCATCGTCAGCCCATTTGTCTTTGGGCTTGCTATCATCTTCTTCTCTCTCACATACGCCGATCCGCATAGCAGCCAGGAGCATGTAATTTGTAGCATGGCGGTAATGGTCAGGCCCGATCTTGCGGTATCGGTAAGTACGCGAGCCTGTTTCCGGGTCATCCTCAAGCACTTTGGCAATATTCGCCATTTCAAGAGCATATTGCTCTATCTCTTCATTCCTTCTGGGAATGGAATACCGTCCAGCAGTAGTCACCAATTCATGACTTGCATCACAAAGCTCGGTCCGGTTCATGGTAACTACGCCTTTTTTGCTATCGAAAGCCGGAGTATTCCGCTGCTGTTCTTGATAATCGCACAGGAAAACCTCAAAATCGGTTGCTTCCTGAAATTCTCTAGCTTTATGAATCTCTGGTTTGAGATCCATAACGCATGAATCGACATGAAACCGCTTGGCAATATCAAAAAGTTCCTCAAACTTGGAAACACGGGCAAAATAGATAGCCCTGATCAGAGTGTCATTGGGATGATAGCCCACTATCACATGCAATTTATCCCCTACATCTACACCCATGCAGCAGGGTCCGGGATGTCTTACCCGCATAACCTCATGACTGCACAGAGCATAGATATCGTTTGTGGTAAGTCGGTTTTCCGCGGCGACATAGGCCATGCCGAGCATAGAGTTGTAGACTTCGGCCAGGTTTCCATTAGGAGGATTGTTGAATTTCTTTAGAATATCGGCAGGATTCACATAGGCACTATTTAATTGTGAGATCCACCAGCCTACCATATCCTTAGATTTTTCTGGAAATCGCACTTTCCAATGGCCGTCACATGGATATATCTCTTGTCTGCATTTCGTGCAGATTCGGATAACCTTGCCATCGGATAGTTCCATGAGACAATTCGGGAATTCCAGCTCAAGGCAAGTTTCATGGCCACAGTGCCGGCATGTGATAAGCCAGATTCGCTGATCTGAACTATCATATAGCTTGTCTATGCCGAAATCGGGGATTGAGGGTGTTGAAAGATAGGATTCCTCTTTGATTTCACTATGACCCATGCGCTGTAGGGCAAGTTCAATCATCTCACTATCCATTTCATCTACTTCGTCAAAGCAGGTACCGTCAACCGGAATGGATTTCAACTGAGAAGCAGTTTTCTTAATGCCTTCGATCTTCTTTGATACCCGGGCCCCACGAAGATAGAGCATTGAATTACCGATCCGCTTGATATTGGCGGCATCGGTGTTTTGCAGGTAGCCCCCGATACTTGCCGGATTATCAATGATGAGAGGATTAAACCGACCCTTGGAGAAATCTGTTACATCATCTCGGGTGGGGAAAAGGTAAAGATAGCCCTGAGGATAGGTACCGTAGATCATCCCATGCAGAGTTTTGAGAACCCGGGATTCAGTAAAAGCCATTTGAGCGCCCTTCATGGCACATTGAACCCGCGCATCACATTGCATAATATCAATCTGATACTCATGGCCTTCAAGCTGGAATGGCTTACCTTTGAGCATGATCTTATTATGATAAGCCCAATACCAAGCATCTGCAGCCCGGGCGTTATGCGTTAGTTGTTCTGCCGGAACCATTTTTCTTTCTCTTTACCTTTTTCTGACTTTTGGCTTTTTCGATTTTGGCCTGCTCAATAGCAAAGTGCTTGGCAAATGCCAATTCATCGGGACTGGCCTGAATAGGAATATTGCCACCTCCGGGACCGCTCAATTCACGACGTTGCGCTGGGTAGAGGTCATATACTGTGAGAGCCATATCAAGGGCTTTTAAACGCGTGGTGTTATCAATAAGCTGTTTTGAATAACTCCAATTACCTGTTTTCTTTGATATTTGGGCTCTTATGGAATGAGCATTAAGCCCTTGCTTCAACCGCAGAGTAAGTTTTTTATCAGTAAGACCTTGTTCTTCCCGCTCTGCGAGTAAAGCCGCACGTAGCCGCTGCCGAACTTCTTCGGCCTCCTGCGGAGTCATGGGGTAGTGGGTAGAGTCAGCGGCCATGGGGAAAATTTACCCGGTTCTCAGGAAAGTAATCCATCCTGAATACCCAAGATGAACTCCGAAAGATATGGCTTGACCTTAGCCATCCACTTGATGAGAGAATCCGGCGTCTGCGTTTCCGGCAATTCGATCTCAGGCAAGAGCCTAGAGAGCTGCTTTACATAGTGTGGATCGGCGCCGATCTTCCCGAGGACGTATTCCTTCCAGACGTTAAGATCGACCTTGAAGGTTTCGGGGTTGCTGGCGTTCATGGCATCATTGGCATACTTGAGCGCGATTCTGGCTACATCGGGAAGATGTTTGGCCATCTGATACCCGGCCTCATTCGCGGCAACCTCAGCCAATGCCTGCTTGTCGATATTCCAGTTGATCTGAGTGCCAGAGCAGCCCATAAGTCCAAAGATGCAAATAAGGGTTAGAATTGCGAGTCTTATTTTCATTTGACCTCCTCATACGTTTGTTCAAAAATATCAGGTTTACAGGGGTACAATTCCCCTTTTATACCTGTGATAATAAAATCACCGGGGCAAACTCTATGCCCATCTTCTAATGTGTCAATCCAACCATGAACATGAAAAGATTTTCCACACTCAGAGCATAATGATTCACCACTTATGTCTGGCCTTCTAAAATAACCGACATCAAGATGATAAATAGGCATGTCTTCTGGTTCAATCCCATGTCCTGCTTCACGGTCATAGGTGACTTGGAACCATTGTTCTGCTTCAATCACTACGGGTTTCTTTCGATACTTCACTTCTCCTCCTTCTTATCCCTTTCTGTTTTCCTCCCTATGGCCCGTTTAAATGATCCCCACAGGCGGACGAGCCTTTCCGCTATGGCGAGGTAAAGTATTAGACTGGCCGGATCTATCATAATTTTATGAGTGCCTTGAAATCCGTCCAAATGTCCAAAATCTCTTCCTTGGTGAGACTTTGGCCTCCGGGTCCCGCTTCCTCCAAGGCTTCGTCCATTGACTTTGCCAATTCCCGGAGTTGCTTCACCTTGCTGTGCAGCATTGCCTTGCCACCTGCGAAAGCAGCAATGGCGAGGGCAATCAAACCTAAAACGATCTGCCACCAATCCATACTAAATCTCCTTTTGGTTAAGGGTTATTCTATCCTGTCCAACAGGCCAAACAATGAAACGAAATATTGATAAAATGATAATACAGATCAATACTATCACTTCTTCTTTATCCACATCATTCACCCTTCTTTTGTTTTTTAGCCTCTATTTCTGCATCCCTTTCTTTGAGGCACTTTTCTTCTGTTAGACTTGAATCGAAAATGAAATTATAGTGTTCATCTTCAAGCCACTTGTAAATACGTTCAATGGGAATAAACAAGCCCATGTGAGTTATTGGAGTGCTCCAACCGGCAACGGCAACCATAGAGGGAATACCGATTAATTCCCCGCGCCCGTTGAACATTGCCCCACCAGAATTTCCATAGATAATCTGACTTGAACTCATGTGATAAGATAAAGAATTAATTTGGAAATTCTTTCGGGTAATGACACCAAGGGTGGGAAGAGGGGGAAAACCTAATGAACAGCCGACAGCGATGCTTTCATCCATCACCAAGAGATTATCGACATTTTCTTTATTGGGTAAATCGGCTACGTTAGGAACAACCTCTTCAGTTCTTAATTTCAACAGAGCAACGTCAAAATCTTTATTGTATAAAACGATGTCGGCTTCGACTTTCAGCGTTCCGATGGGTGTACTGATGTCTCGGTATTTGAAAATTTCGACATACACAATAGAGCGTTTTTCTTTTTTTACATTTTTTTGCAGGTCAGTATCCCACTCTTCTGAAATGGTAATAGCACCTTCGATAACATGATAATTTGTTAAAACGTATGTTGAGTAGGATACGAGACCTTTTTCTCCAACCATATGAAATGAATAAATTACAGTGCCAGAACCGGAAACATACGCATCACTAACTCTTACGACGGGATAGATATATTTGTTATGACCTTCTTGGCCAGTCAATGCACCAAAGGCGACTGTCGAAAGCATGAGAATCACCCCCAATATCAAAATCGCGGAAATGATTCGTTTCATTGAAATCTCCTGGTTAAAGGGTTAATCTTTCAATACCTCCAACATCTCCTCGATGTCTTCCCTCAACTGCTTGACCTTGATATATCGCTCAATCACCGTTTTCGGATCTTCCTTGCAGCCGTCAATCAGCGATACCGCCCTTTGCAGCTCTTTGTCGGGGTCAATGTACTCGAGTGTCCGGGTAAGCAGAGCCCGCATATCAATCGAATGCCATTCAAGCTGTCCGTATTTTTTGTTAAAGACCCATGTGTCAGACTCCGATTCATATACCGTAGAGGGCAAGGCCTGATTTCCCACCACTCTCGCATTTACTGCCGCTTTGGGTAAATCGCGTCCTTCTGATTTCCCGCAAAGGAAAAGCAATCCGAAAATCAGCCCGACTGCTAGTATTAAAAATATGAGTTTTCTCATAGATCCCTCCATTTCCTCCATCCCGGCTTATAAACCGTACGACCGCACACCTGAAGGTGGAAGTGCCAAGCCAGGCGCACCCGGTGATACACGCAACAAGACTTCTCTGGCCTCTCAGGGTCGTATATCCAATTATCATCAATATCTTGTTTGACTTTCCGAGGGAATTTGAAGATCCAAGACCTAAGATCCATACCTCTGGTTGGATTTGTGGCGTGAAGATCACCATCATGCAGGGCTTTTCTGTGACCCTCAGTGATGTATATCTTGAGGTGCCTCTTGAGCACCCATAAGACCAACATTATGAGTTTATGGTGGTATGACCATTCGAGGAGACTGGCGAGGACTGTGGCGTTCTTAACCTCGATCACTCCTGCCCCTCCCGCTCTGATTCATCCTGCATATCCAATAACGTGTATAATGCCGCTTTCCGGTGTGGTATGTCGGCCAGGATTTCCTCAGCCTCTTTTATTAATTTCTGAGCCTGAACGAATCGCTTCTTACTTCGTTCATGGATCGCATCTATTACAACCAGCGTGGATCTAACAGCTTCCCTTTCATCCCCGGTCATATCAAACCTCGCCCTCTTTCATTTAAACAGCGCAAAGCAAAATTTTTCATTTTATAAATTCTGGCTTCGCTTGTTCCTACTATTTTGGCTATTTCTTTTTGGTCAAACCCAAAAAAATAAATCATACGCAAGATCAACCTTTGTGATTCCGGTAAAGTTTTTAAGAGTTTATGGGCAAGCTCCTTATTTGCAGTTCTTCCTTCGAGGCCATCGGCTGATGGTTCAATGCCTTGTTCGCGGAGTTCTTCAAGAGAGAGGGGGTGGGATTTACTTTTTGTTTTTCTGTGTTCTTTATAAAAATGGGTTTTAGAATAGCAATTAAGGAGATCACCTTTAATTCTGCTTTGAGCATAGGTGAGGAAACTTGCTTTGATTGAAGTATATTGTTCAGCCGCCTTTAAGAGTCCTAAGCGACCGACTTGAATATAGTCGTCAACGTCCTGGCACGGAATATGCTTTATCCCGCAGAACGAATGGCTTACAATATCGCTATGAATAATATCAGCTTGCGTTACTTCATAATTCATCCCTGTTATAAACCCGGCCCCCCAGGCCAAGGGGTAAAACCCAAGGACCGGGCCTCCTATGGAGGTATCATCACGCAGGTTTAATGGTAATTGAAGGGAGATATATGAGTCAAGGTAGGCAAAGTGTATCAAATGATAATAAAAACCATATATTTTGCTGATAAAGTTCATATATTTAGCAACTTTTTTTTCTTAATTCGTTTTCCTTTCACAAAATTTACTTCTTCTGCCCACTTCGCAAACATTTCCTTCGTTAAAATGGGCTTTCCGCTAGGCGTTCTAAGGATAAGTAGACCATAATATTTCTCATATTTTTTTAACGTCTGTCTTTCCAGATTAATTTCTGGTATCGTTTCAATGTTTTTCCAACCTACCGCCATATCTTACTCTTTCTTTGCAAGTTCAGCCGCCTTCAACTCACGTTCAAGAATCTCCTTTTCTTTTCGAAGGGTGATCACTATGGCTTCGAGTTGACCTCTGGTCATATCAGGGAATGACGGCTTAACTATTGTCTCTGCGTAGTAGTCGAAACTCTCTGAGTGTAGTTCTTTGAATGGCATTCCCTTTCCCTCCATTTTTTAAGATGTATGAAATTAAGTCTTTCCTATCTTCTGAGCCATTTCACTGATACGCCTTAGATTCTCCCTCGCCTTCTCAGGATCACGCGCTTGCATATCTTTCCTTGCCTCATCTGCTGCCGTGTTGTCATGTTGAATACCTGCTAATGGAATCGGGCCAGCTAATTCACTTGCCTTTCCAAGCCATTTATTTAAATGACTCAGGATGCCTCGCGCTGTTTTTCTTTTACCTTCATTATCAATATTCCACTGGAGACATTTCTTGAGTTCAAAGGGTACGTCAATATTTCGGTAGGTCTTTTCGTATTCGGAAATCTTTGATAATCCGAGGGAAAAGTCCTCACCATTTCTAAGGGGGAAAACAAGCGCAGCTTGTATATCTTTTTCTTCTTCTTTAAGAGAAGAAGACTGAAGAGCTATCGTTTCGCTATTGGCCTTGCCAATGGGGTTGCCAATGGGGTTGTTATCACCTTTCCATCTCTTTTCTGCTCCACGTTTACCTGCTTCGCTCTGTGATTCCCTGTACTTACGCTGCACTTCCCTAGTTTCCTCTAACCGTACATTTTGCAATCTGCCGTCACCGTTCAATTTAAATTTAGCGCCAACTATTTTCCACCCCGAGGAGAACTTTTTCGCTCCACAACCAGCAATCCGGCATAATCTTTTCATATCATCAGGGATACTTCCATTCACCCACTGAGCTTCGAGAAGGCGCCAATAAATACCCACCTCATCAACGGACCACTCAAGAGTATCCATGTAGAAGTCGGCTGCAAATAATTGAAAGGCTGG
>Ga0307378_10012007_pt1 | contig 11118 bp, 12 predicted proteins | sample UN1MG_FD_202238 | JGI IMG/M metagenome (GOLD analysis project Ga0307378, IMG submission 202238) | Soil microbial communities from Risofladan, Vaasa, Finland - UN-1 | ecosystem: Environmental > Terrestrial > Soil > Coastal area > Acid sulfate soil | place: Finland: Risofladan, Vaasa | collected...
ATGACCTCTACAAAGAGATAGTTACTGATCCTATTACGGGCGAAGTGATACATCAGTGCATTGAACCTCTGTCACAGCACACTGGACACGGTAGCGATAAACATAGGAATAAACCAAACAAGGCATAGCCATCACCCGAATTCGCTTCAGCGTTACCGTCGGCGGTATATGACAAGTTGAGCCTATAGCCTTTATCCTCATCGGGTAACTTGGTGCATATAGGTAATCAGCCGAACAATAACTCATTTTGTGTTCATCTTTTCCGTTACCGAACAATCTGGTCGGTTCAGCGTTCAAGCAATGACGTCTTAGGCCCATCGAATCTGTGACTGCCCTGAAGATGTGTACACGATGCGGTTTGAAATGGGGGGCCCTCCACATGTATATCCTTCAAATCAACGGCACTTCCCCAAACACCGCATACTTCGTTAATAGGCAAATCATATGGCTCACTTGTAATGGTCGCAAAGGCATGGACATGACCTCCGACAACTATACGAATTCTGTCGCCTCTCTCAAGTCGCATTTTCTCCCACCAGTGACTAAGCCTGTTGTTTCCTTTGGCAGTTACCTCGTTTCGGCCGTACAAGTCAATTCGGCCGCATCGAAGGTGTTTTAGTAGACGCTCTTCGTCCCCGTGATGCCAGCAAGCCACTGGTTTCTCCATCACTCCCTCCTTGTATTCTTTATGGTCCCGCTGGGACGCGCAGAATTAATTGCGCAACTCCAGTGCTAACTTGATTCCTGGAGAATCTCAGTCAATTTGCGTACCAACTCAGCGCAGTTGTCGCTACTGAACCTTAGCATGACGCAATTCTGGGTATTATGACCTCGGAATAACAGGCCAAATACATTTTCCTTGTATGCCCAGGCGAACAAGTCATCAAGGTCACACGTATCCTCCCGCCCATTCACAGCAAGCGTCATAGTTCCTCGAAGGCCTGTCATTCTATAACCAGTCACAAAAGTCATGTATGGGTCTCCAATGTTTGTTCTTCTCGTTTTTTGTTGCTAATCGAGGCTAGGTGCGTCAGACTTGCATAATCATAGACCATCGAGCTGGGTAGTCACTGCATCTTTCTCCTTGGTAACCAGTATCTTCTCGATCTTGAGCCCTTTCATCGCAGTTATCACCATCTTCAACTTATCGTGCTTCAACTGCTCCCCTTCTTTAGGAATATGCCCAAGCAAATCAAGAACAAAGCCGGCCACTGTCTCATAAGGACCCTCAGGGAGCCCTAGTTCCAGCTTCTCATTGGCATCCTCAATTCTCATCCCGCCATCGATCTGGAAGCTGTTCTCACCCACAGTCTCGAAGCTTTTCCTTGTTTTGGTCAGTTCATCCTGCAGCTCACCCACGATTTCCTCTAATAGCTGCTCCACAGTTACCATACCGGCAACGCCACCGAACTCATCTGCAACCATGGACAGATGGTCACCGGACTTCTGCAACTCAGCGAAAAGCTCGGCGACAAGTTTATTCTCGGGAACAAAGTGAACCGGACGCAGCAGCTCATCAATCGGGCTGTCTTCTCGACACGAGCCTTTAGCCTGGGCCATGAGCAAATCTTTTATCCAGAGGACTCCTACTACTTTATCCCTGGTATCTTCATAGACCGGGAAGCGGGAATGCGGAGTCTGGGCATAGATGGAGAGAAACTCACGTATCGTGGTGCCTTTTTCCACCCATGTTACGCTGGGCCGGGGGGTCATCACCTCGGAGACCAGGCGGTCGCCGAAACGAAACACCGCCTCCACCATGTCAGCCTCAGACTCCTCAAGGGACCCCTCCTCCACCCCCACAGAGACAGCAGTACGAATCTCCGCCTCGCTTGTTAGCATCTTTGTTACAGGAGATGCTCCTATTAGCCGGGCTAGTTTATCTGCTATCCAGAGAAATACAGCCGCTACAGGTGATAGGACCCAGATTAACACCTTCATCGGAGTGGCATAGAGCATAGCCAGCCGCATACCGAGTCTGGTGCCTACAATTTTGGGAAAGACCTCACCGAAGACAAGCAGCACTATGGTCACGCCTATGATGGTTACCAACACCGCTTGTCCTTCGGTCAACGCAGATGCCACTAAAATTGTAGCTAAAGCGGCAGCAGCGGTATTGACCAGGTTGTTGCCCACAAGCACCGTGGCCAAGAAGCGCTCCGGCTTCTCTGCAATCGTGGCCACCTGCCTGGCAGCCTCGCTATCAGCATGCTCAGTGCGCGCCAGATGCCTCAGCCGCAGCCTCTGCAACGAGATAAACGCTGTCTCAGAACTGGCGAAGAAAGCCGAGAACAGCAAACAAACGAAGAATAGCACCAGATATAGTATATCCATATTGCTCATAACCCCACCCCCTTATCGGGCTATCAATTCACCCCAAAGGGAACCATCATGTTGAGCCACTATCTTTGCCAGCAGTACCCGATTTGCCAATAGCTCAGAGCTTGAGGCAAATACCCTCATATAATTATCGGTGAGTCCAAAACAGATGCCGTCTCTAGTGCCCTGCCAGTTTGGAAGCATTCCGAACTCTTGCTTGAGAAGAAGCAATTGACTACTGGTTTGAAGGAGCTGCTTACCTGTTACGCAAAGCCACAGTAATTCTATGCTGTCTAAGCAGCAGGTGCAACTCCTCACAACTTCGTAGTGGTTGCCTGTTGCTTATCTAAAGCCTCATAGTAGCCTCTGTAGATCGTCAGCATTAATGGGACGCTTCTGAGACAAAGGTTAATGGACACTTTGTGGCTTTCATCCAATGCTATTGTGAGGCGTCTCCAAAACCGAGTGTTTTATGAAAATGGCTGTAGCCTCTGCTTATGGGGAAGTGATACTACTGTTTCACCACTACCAGACAATTGCTGATAATGTCGTGAAGAGCTTGTTTCCTGGAGGTAAAACCAGCGATAATAAACCCGATCAACAGAGTCAATAATGATATGATTTTCGCCCAATACCTCACAGTTCCCCTAGCAAAGGTTATTCTTCTCCCCTCAATATCAGTAACGATGATGCCTAATGCCCTTTTGCCTAAGGTTGCCTGCCTTCTAGAGCTCTCCATAAGTGCCCAGTAAAGCCAGGGGGCAATTAGACCACTCATACAGATCCAGATCGTGGCAATGTTAAGGGCCAAACCTTCAAATTGCTGGCCGCTTGGCAGCCCGATAAGCAAGGTGCCTACAAGAGCAACAACGTAGGCCGCAATGTCAGCCACAATGGAATCGATTATGTAAGCAGCAAGCCTTCTCCAGAATCCAGCGTACCTTGCGATTTCCCCGACCTCATTTGAAGCAATTACTTCTCTCATGTTAATCTGCGCTTTATAAGCGTTATTGTCTAACACAACATCCACCGTTTTTTATATCAACGTCATTTTCGTAGTTCTTGGTCTGCTTTACAGCTTGGTCACAAGATTAAGTACACAGGCAGTCAGGTTCTTCGTTGCAACACGCACGTGCATGTAAAGGTTGAATACTTTGAGCAGGTAATGGGGATGGGTAGTAAAACAGACAAGCGCCTTTTTCCAGAGCAGTTTACCATCTGACGTAAGTATCTGGTCGAAAGGCTGCACGTCATTCCCTCTGTCAGAAATGGCGCGGATGGCTATGAATGGAATCCCCCGGACTGAGGCTATTCTGGCAATCCAGTAGCTCTCCATCTCTACGACATCTGCGTTGAGAGTCTCAACCAACTCCTGCTGCTTCTGCGGATTGGACTCCAGTCGCAACACCGTAACACTGCTTCCAATATAGCAGTTGGCTTTTATATCCTCCGGGCCCTCGGAGGCCAGGGAAATCAGGTTGGCATCGGAAGCATATGGTTCTGCCTTCGGGTCTTTTTGATCTGAGCCATTTACATAATACAACGTCGAACATAAAATAACAGCGCCGATCTTTAATTCTGGGTTTAAGCCCCCAGCAACACCAACTGATATTATCGCGGTAACAGGATAGTGCTCCAGAACGGACTTCGTTGCGCTCTCAGCTCGTTCCTTGCCCATCCCTGTTTGTACCAGCAAAATATCTCTATTCTCATATTTGCCACGGTACAGCTTATAATCTTGCCCAGCGACAACTTCCTCTATGTCCAACTGTCTGCGCAGGCCATCTATCTCTTGCCCAAATGCACCTAATAACAGGATAAACCCACTCTGGCTAGTAGTGCTGTTGTTCTCACCCTTTGTTATCTGGGTAATATCGATATCGGAGGGTTGACCAATATTTTCGTTGATATTAAGAAGGAAAATAAGGGAGAAAACCGTCACCAGCACAATCGCCAGATATAGAACCTTCGTCTTCACCTTTGTCCTCCTGAGAATTTATTGCAGGATTTAGGAGGAAGTATGTGGGCAGTTTATACCGGGATTTCCTATATCAACTTGTAGTGAGCTGATCCTTGTCCCTCCTCGCTCTTGGCATCGATGATATATCACTCGTATCTGAGTGTCAAGGGAGCACAAAATACAACTACACAAGGTCACGCATAACATCGTTTTGTGCAGGAGGCAGCAGGCATGGTACACGTGTTTAGCGCACTTTCGCAAACCTAGTCATGTTGGAGCGCAGCTTTTTTACATGACAGTGGAAGCGGAATGGGGCATCACCTATTTGTATAAATCAGTAGTGTTTGCCTCTAGGAATATCCGATTCATATCGGCATCTTGCACTACAACGCATCTTTACCGAAGTATTTCTCTATGAGCTGCTTCAGGTAACTAACCTCAACATCAAGTCCCTTGGCGAAAGCCTGTAGTTCCATTTCTTTAATCACGGCCTCTTTTGCAAGATTTGTAGGCTGCTCAAGCAGTTCTTGCACATCCTGCCAACCGTGCCTGTGATAGAGATGCCATCTTAGACCGGAATTGGTTCTTAATTTCTTGCTGCATTTGGGACAAGGGATTTGCCTTGACATGGCCGTAACCTCCTTCATGCGCGTTACGCGCGCGTGCGATAAAGCCTGTTTCATAAAGCGAGTCCTCTGGGAAAGGTGGCAAAGAAGGCTAGCCTAACGAGGTAACGGGCTAACCTTTTCTGTGCCGTGAAATACACTATTCTCTAAGCGACGGCAGCGAGTCGCTTGACCCAAAGTTCGACTCCGAGTACTATGATACCGGATTCTAGTGTTATTGTGGGTGGCGATTGCTCATCCCAGGTAGGGCGAGTGAGTTTCATGCTGCCAGCCGTGGGATAACGATACTTGGCATTACGCTTTCCGCAATCTTCGCCGGTGTGGGGTTCCACTCAACCCAAAGCATAGGGAAGTACGATAAGTATCTCTTGGAGAAAGAGGACAATTCGGAGCTAGCCAACGGCCCCTTTAAGACGATTCTGACATATCGCTCAGATATTCCTTGCATACCTACGCTGAAGAGATGGGCTGCTGGCTATTTCCTGTGGCTGAAGAGATGGGCTGCTGGCCTCTTCAGGGTCAGGCTCTCTATGTCCTGGTTCATCCCTACGGTCTTCGTCGGGTTCTGGGTACCCATGTGCATAATGTTCTGGAATTAGTGAGCGCGCTGCTTTGTCTCAATGTATCAAAACATGCACTCGTAGACAATAGAGGGTATGTTTCGAGAGCGCAGGCGGGCCAGCACGAGGATTGCAGTAGACAACAGGGACTTCTCTCTTGATATTATATGCCTTGCAGATATACAATATTAGTGTGCTAAGAATCCTCCATTTATATCAATCTGCCAGTAGAGTCCCCATTGTGGAGCGCCAGCGCCCTGGTTGCCGATGAAGCTTCTGCCGGCGCTTCCTCCAAGGCTTACCTGGGAGAAGTCAGCATTAGCGATAGATGCTGAGGGGAGGAATAGGGCGAATATTCCCCAGAGGGCGAGGGTGAATACAACTGCGCTCAGCCAGAGGTTCCACCACCGGGACAGGCTACCCAATCCCTGTCGCCATACTACATAGATGGCAACAGCCACCCACAAGACTCCCAGAAAGAGACCGAAACCTATTGCCTCGAAAATAGCGTGGCCCAGGAAGAACATTATCGCTGCTATTGCCGTTACCGCTACGACAATCCATAGCATCCCCCTGGGTGTGGGCAGAAGAGCCAGAGAGGCCTGGGGTTTACTAACTTGTTTTTTGGAACGCGATTTTGCCATTCTTATATAAGATACGATGGCGTCACCACCTTAGGCCCCTCGGCCCGCACCCTACCCTCCCTCCCCCCATTATGCTAGTTTTGTTAAGGCCTGGGCGCAGTCTTGAACTTGTTCGGAGTCGCTGCTCGGGAGTCCTGGTTTTGAGCGCGAGATACTAGCTGCCGCCTGCGATTCTGAATGGGATTGCGCAGGAAGGCGGGTATATCCATCTGGTCCTCATCCAGCAAGTACTTGCGTAGCTCCTTCATTTCCTTTTCCATGGCTTCCGTGTTAAGCTTCCCCGGCTTAGCGTTGAAGCCAGTCGCAATTAACGTTATCCTGATCTCGTCGGACATCTCAGGAGCGTAGTTCATGCCGAAGATGATGTTGGCAGATGGATCAGCCGCCTTGCGAATGACCTCGGCAGCCTCTTGGATCTCGGCTAAGGTCAGGTCCATGCCCGCCGTGACAGTGAACAGTATGGCGGTCGCACCTTCTACCGAGGCATCGAGCAGAGGACTGGCGATACAGGCTTTTGCGGCCTCTACAGCCTTATTCTGACCACTGGCGGTCCCGATGGATAGCCAGGCTTGCCCCATGCCCTTCATCACCGCTTTCACATCGGCGAAGTCCAGGTTGATTTCACCAGGCGTGGTGATAACCGAGGAGATAGCCGAGACGCCCTGGTACAGGATATCGTCTGCCAGCTTGAAAGCGCTGTCTGCGGCTGTCCTGCGGTCGCAGAGATTTAGTATGCGGTCGTTGGGAATAGTAATGAGGGTGTCACAGACCGGCATCAGCCTCTCGATACCTTCCTCGGCCTGGTCACGCCGATGCTGTCCCTCGAATGTGAACGGGCGGGTGACTATGGCGATTGTGAGAGCCCCGGCCTCTCTGGCAACGTCTGCCATAACCGGGGCGGCGCCTGTACCTGTTCCTCCACCCATCCCAGCCGCAATGAAGACCATATCAGCGTCGCGCACAACTTTGCGCAGTTCTTCTCGGCTCTCCTCGGCGGCCATGGTGCCGAGCATGGGGTCACCACCTGCCCCCATGCCTTTGGTTACCTTGGGGCCGATTTGGACTGTGGTGATTTTATCCTCGGACGTGGTGGTGTATGCCAAAGCCACGACGTCGGTATTTACCGCATAGAGCTCCACTCCGGTTAATTTTCCTCTCGCCATGCGGCGCACCGCATTACAACCGCCACCGCCCATGCCAAAGACTCTGATCTTAGCCGGAGGAGTAGTTACCATGTTACTGTCTGCCATCTTTTTGACCTCCTTATATAATCTTGTCTTTTTTTCTTAGGCACAGTCTAAATGTCTAGGGCTTGCCCCATGGAACAAGCTGCCTGACAGACTTTACTCTATCGACGACCTTGTCCCTTATCCCTGTTTCATTTCTTATCCAGCTTTGTTCCTGCCGCCAATTCTTCCTACCACAGAGCAAGATGCCGACACTGCTGGCGTAGGCTGCATTGTGAAGCTGATCGGCCAGTCCGGACATGGCAGGGGGGATTCCTACGCGGGTGGGAAGCCCTGTGATATCTTGGGCGACAGTCCTTATCCCACCCAGATTAGCGGTGCCTCCGGTCAATACCAGACCCGCGGGAAATTCGGATACGTAGGCAAGGTAGCTCTGAGATTGCACCTGCTGCACCAATTGAGAAACGATCAGTTTCATGATCTCCTCTACACGTGCCTTGACGATATCGCCGATGTCCTTCTTGTATACACTCCCGACACCATCGAAGTTGACCTGCACCGCTGGCTCCTCTTTTTCGTCTGGATTTTCCTTTTCCGCCAGGTTGCACTGCTCCCTCTTAAGCTGTTCTGCCATCTCGAATGGTATCCCTAAGCCAACGGATAGGTCTCTAGTTATCTGATTGCCGCCTACGGGAAGGACGGCGGTGAGCAATAGGTTGCCATTCTTGTAGGCAGAGATGCCTGTAGTGCCAGCACCAACGTCTGCCAGCACGACGCCGGCATCGGTCTCATTAGGATGGAGCACCGCTTGAGCACTTGCCAAACACTGAAGGACCAGTCCCTCGATAGTCAGTCCTGCTTTGTGGGCACATTTGGTTATGTTCTCGGCAGAACTCTGTGGTATGGTTACGATGTGGGTATCCAGGTCCATTCTGAAGGCGTGCATACCCTTGGGATCCTGCACTCCAATCTGGGTATCGAGGGTGTACTGTGTCGGGATCACGTGCAGTAGCCTTCTCTCCTCGGGGATGTTGATTTCGCGAGCAACTCTCAATGCTCTTTCAACATCACCCTGGCGGACTGTGCGGGCATTCCTGCCTACGCTTACTGAAGCACGATTGCCCTGGGAACTAATATTGCTTGCGCTGATCCCCAGATAGACAGAGGTGATGCTTTCTCCGCTGGTCTGCTCGGCTCTTCTTACAGATTGCCGAATCGCTTCGCTGGCTTGGTCGATATCGGCGACCAAACCTTTGTGGATCCCGGCGGAGGGAGTTATGCCAATGCCGACTATCTGGATAGAATCTTCGGCATCGACATTTGCCAGCAGGCTGCAAATTTTGGATGAGCCTACATCTACAGCTGCCACCATTCTTTGTTTCACCATTTTGGGGTTGTCCTCCTTCCTTTCCTTAATGTATGTCTCTTAATCATTGTCACTTCTTAACTCTCTGCTGGAAATATGTCCCTCTTTTCGCCATCATTGTTCACATAACTTGCAGCAGCGTCACAACATGACCTGGAAGACAGGGAGCATTGCGCCTGCCCTCGGGGCCCGGCAGACGTGCCTTGCGCCTCCTTTGCAGCTTCGAAAATTGCTTGATTACAAGTATTCTGGCGATATTTGCAGTATTTCTGGGCCATCTGCCCCAGGCAGCCGGGGCTCGTTATCTGCCGTGCTCTTCTAGCTACTTCTAACCTGTCCGCCTCTAATTCGGTACTTTGATGGACTAACGGACTACACAAAGTGCAATTACGAACTCGAAGATGCTTTGAAGTCCGTCTAAATTGGGGGAGATAGCGGACTGGTTGTACCACTTTTCCTTAAGTTTGTCAAGTCCTTGGGAGCAGAACCCGGTACTGGATACACTTGCCACCGCGCCGCTGCCGTGTTACGATCTCTGTTCCACCGCGGCACCTAGGAATTGCCTCTGGGATAATAGCCGCCATGCGTAATGTGGGCATGGTGCTCGGAATAGCTGTCGCCGGAGCTGTACTATATAATTTGGCACCTATCACAGTCTCCGCGCACCCGGGTTCTTTTGGGCCCGCGGATATACACGAATTTATGTTAGGTTTGCGATGGGCCTTCATATGCGGGGTGGCACTAGCCGCTACTGCTGCCGTGACCTCTTTTCTTGCTGTTGATCGTAATGAACGACAGCCTAAAGCAGAAGAACCATAACCTTGGAGCTACGTTCATTGATTCTTGTGAAGCACTGAGTGTTCAGGTGTAATTCTGGCCACTCGAATTACACCCGCGTTGGGGCAGCCGATCACGGGCCCAAGGAACTTGTTAGAAGAGGTAATAATGGTAGTTATTCTGGGGTGCCCCCATTTTTAGTACCACCTATAATGAGAGACTTCCTGATTTTAACTTTGTGCCGTACTACGTTGAGATCAATGGATTGCGTATTCACTATATAGACGAAGGCAAAGGAGAAACAGTCCTCTGCTTGCATGGTGAACCCACCTGGTCGTTCCTATATCGCAAGATGATCCCGATTCTGGCAACCAAGCATCGTGTCATAGCGATGGACTTCGTTGGCTTCGGCCGCTCGGACAAGTTCACAGAGCGAGATGAGTACTCATTCCAGATGCACATGGACATACTGGCAGGCTTCATCAACGCATTGGCACTTGATAAGATAACACTAGTAGTGCATGATTGGGGCGGCCTGATCGGTCTAGGGCTAGTAGGTAAGATTCAGGAGCGATTCGCGTGTTTGGTCATCATGAATACAGGGCTGCCTACCGCAGAGGAATCCGTCGATGAGAACAGGATTAATGCCTTCCTCACGTGGCGACAGTTTGCTGAGAGCGTACCGGATCTTCCCGTCGGACAGGTGATACGCATGGGCACAGTACATGGTGATAGAATTGAGCCGGAGGTCATCGCAGCCTACGAGGCGCCATTTCCCGATGCTAATTACAAAGCCGGGGCAGCAGTATGGCCGCTGCAAGTCCCAATTTCCCCTAGTGATCCTGGCGCTGCCGAAATGCAAAGAGCCCGAGAGGTTCTCTCCAAATGGACCAAACCAGCCCTAGTGATGTTTTCTGATGGCGACCCCATTACTCGAGGAGGAGACAAGTTCTTCCGCAGCTTGATTCCCACTGGCAAGAACCAACCTAAGATCGTGATCAGGGATGCTGGCCACTTCCTTCAGGAAGAGAAGGGCGATGAAATCGCGCGATACATCCTGGCCTTTATGGCTCGAACCAAAATATACTGAACCACATCCTTTCATTACGCAGTAGTACCTACTCACACAGATAGCATAGGTATTGTATGCCCCAAATCGGTTAAGTTCGGTTTTGGTGGATGGGAGAAAAAGGAGCGATAAGCCGTGAATATTTTGAAAAGGCGAAACAAGAAAGAACTTTCAGGCAGTATGAGTTCACTGACTTTTTGTTATAAATGTGGTGTGCAACTTTTTTGGAGTGGGACGCTACAGGAAGAGATTAAATTTAAGAATATACTTTTCCCCCCACTATGCCCTAAATGCTATACCAAGAGCCCCTATAGGATAACCCTTTCATTTCCTTCACCAGATTTCAATCCTGAACGCACTAGGAAGATCGTAGAGAGGAAATTCCGAAAAGAAGGGCTTGTCCCCACCTTCTCTTTATGGTCAAAATTCAAGATATTCCTAGGGGTAGAGAGAGTGTAATTATGAGCCATCCACCAAAAGAGAACTTAACCCCCAAATCCCATAAACGAAAAGTCCTGCACTGATTCCGCGGTTAATACTTATATATCGATGAGCTTCGAGCCCCTGACTCCTCTAACCCTGTTCCACTCAGCGGTGCCGAGATATCTTA
>Ga0307378_10012011_pt1 | contig 11117 bp, 3 predicted proteins | sample UN1MG_FD_202238 | JGI IMG/M metagenome (GOLD analysis project Ga0307378, IMG submission 202238) | Soil microbial communities from Risofladan, Vaasa, Finland - UN-1 | ecosystem: Environmental > Terrestrial > Soil > Coastal area > Acid sulfate soil | place: Finland: Risofladan, Vaasa | collected...
AGGGTCGCGCCCGGCTTCACGGTGACGGCGCCGGTGCCCGTGCCCGACGTACTGCCGGTGTTGGTCACGGAGAGCGTCCCGGCGTTGATATTCGTGCCGCCGCCGTAGGTGTTCGCGCCGCTCAGGATCACCGTGTCGGCGGTCGTCTTGTTGAGCGGGATGCTGCTGCCCGCCAGAATGGCGCTCGCGGACCCGCTCTTCATCTCGAACGTGCCGATGCTCGTGAGCGCGGAGGTGCCAGTCCCCGTGATACTGCCGCCGCCGTCCAGCGTGACCGTCCCGACGGTGTCGGTGTGGCTGGCGCCCAGGTCCAGGACGGCCGTGGCGCCGCTCACCGTCACGGCGCTGGAGGGAATCTCGTCGGTACTCGTGCCGGTGTACCGCACCGTGCCGCCGGTGATGGACAGGGCGCCGCCGATGGCGTTGACGGTGGCCGTCTTGCCGAGTTCCAGCGTGCCGGCGTTGACGGCGGTCAGGCCGGTGTAGGTGTTGGCCGCAGTGCCGCTCAGGGTCAGCGTGCCGCCGTCGTTCTTGGTCAGGGTGGAGACGTTGGACCCGATGATGCCACCGATGGTGGTGTTGCCCGCGCCCCCGATGGTGAGCGTCTTGCTTGCGGCGTTGCCGTTGGTCGCCCCGAGGGTGGTCGAGGCGCCCGCATTGGTGTTGATGATGGCGTTGCCCGTCAGGGTGGTGATCCCGAAGGTCAGGCCCGCCGTGCCGCTGACGACATTACTCCCCTTGTCCACCGTCAGCGTCTGGGCGCCGATGGAGAGCGTGCCCAGCGTGTGGGTGATGCCGGCGCCGCTCGTGGCCTTGTCCGAGAGGATCGTCGCCGTACCGGCCACCGTGGTGTTGTAGACGCCGATGGTCGAATCCATGGCCAAGTCAACCGTGCCGCCGTTGAGAGTAAGAGCGCCCGACGACGAGCCGAAGGCGTAGGGGGCGCCGGCCTTGAGCGTGCCGCTGCTCAAGTTCGTGCCGTCGGTATAGGTATTGGTACCGGACAGGGTGAGCGTGCCCGCGCCGGTCTTCGTCAGGCCGAATCCGCCACCTGTGATCGCGCCGGAGACGGCGAATTGGCCGGCGCCGTCGATGGTCCAGACGCCGCTGGCGCCAAGTGCGATCGGCCGAGCCACCGTCTGTATTCCGGATGACGCGGCGGATCGCACCAGGATGCCGCGATTCAGGGTCAGCGTGCCGGCGTCGCCGCCGATGGTGAAACTGACCGTCGAGTCGATGCCCATGGAGTCGATCGTCCGGTCGCCGCCGAGCGCAATCACGTCGTTGTCGGCCAGGCCCGCGGAGGTGAACAGGGCGTGGTTCATCTTGTCCGGGACGCCGGCCAAGTTCCAGTTGCCCGCATCGCTCCAGGCGAAGGTGCCCGCGCCTTTGCTCCACCGCTTGATGACGATCCAGCCGAGGTCCTTCATCATCTCCCATTCAAGGGCCGTGGGCTGCCGGACGGTCTGGCCGAGGGCCACGAAAGGACTCATCAGGGCATTGGGCAAGGCGGTCTCGTCCAGGTGCGAAAGGCTGGAACCGGGGTCGAATTGGTTCGGGGCATAGATCGGAACGTTGCCGCCGTAGGCCGCCACCGCATAGGCGCCCGTCCAGTACACGGGGTTGTCCGTGACGTTGAAGCGGTGGGGCGTACCGCTCTGGCCGTTCGCGGGCCTGTCGCCAGAACTGTCCTTAAGGTTCTGGTCCCAGGCGGACAGCCCCAGATAGCCGGCAAAATTGTCGGGCCCGGCGGAGGTTCCCCAGCAGTTGCCCCATGTGCCGCGCCTGCCGGTGCCGCTGTAGGTGTCGTAGAAGCCGAGGGTGTGGCCGATCTCGTGGGTCACGACGCTGCGGAAATCGATCTGGGTCGAGCCGGGGGTCGCCGCGCCGAAATTCCAGCCGTCCGAGGCGCCTGCGGCAGTAACGTCATACCGGATGCTGGCGTCGTAGCCCTGGAAAGGGCCGGTGTAGTTGACGCCGTCGCGCCAGACGTGCTCGGCGTACGTCCAACTGGTGGTGTCGTTTCCGTTGTTGACGTTCGAAGAGGCGCCGAGGGTGCTATTGTTGCCGAACTCGCCCCAGAACATGTGCAGGTTGACCTGGCGGCCTGGCGCGTTGTAAACCGAACTGCTCCAGGCGGCCACGCCGGCCACCACGTCGTCCATCTGCTGGGCGGTCCAGTTCTGCACGCCGCTGGTCGAACCGTCGGAATCACCGTTGTTGTAGAAGGTCAGAGTGAAGGGGCCGGCCGTCACGACCGACGGCGTGGCGCCGGCCTCATTCCAGGCGAAGAGAGCGATGGCGACCGCCAGGAGCATCGTGGCAAGGCATGCTCTGGCCGGGAGGGGCTTACGAAGACGCCACCGGCGACCGCGATCCGCCTGGACACATCCCATAGATTCCCCTCTGGATACGGCCGGCTCCGGTGAACCGCTGACCGGACACGTCCGTCCCACCGGCGCCTTGAGGCCCCGACGCAAGTATCGTCCATACAAGGACTTACATGCGCTCGTGCCGGAACTGCGAAGGTGGGCGCCGTAAGACTTCTTCTGTATCAGTAAACTACATTATACCACAGACCTCGGAAAAAGTCGTCCCGAAGTCCGCGGAAACAGGCCAACCGGCAACCGCCTATCTCAGGGCGACCTTGAAGGTGCAGATCTTCTTGCGGCCAACCGGGAACGAGAACGAGCGGGCGGCGCTCCCGATACGCCGGATCGGCTCCTCGTTGAGGCTCACGAGTTCGACCTTCCGGATCGGCGCCGCGAGGCGAACCGTCGCCCGCGCCGGCCGGTCGGACGGATTAAAGACGCGGAGGATGAGCGCGTCGTCGCGCTCGGACTTCTTGACGGCGCTCGTGACCACGCCCTCGGAGACCTCGAGGAACCCATAGTCCATCGGAAGCGTCGTACCGGAAGTCTTTCCGAACTGGGCGCACCTGAGGGGCACCGTGAATTCCCGTGCGGCCGCAAAGCACCGGCCCGCGCGCCAGTCGCCCTTGTGCGGATAGACGGCCAGCCGGAACGTGCCCCGGCCGGGGCACTGCGGCCCGGTGTCGGGCAGCAGTTGTTTCTTCGTGTCGGTGACCTCGAGTTTGATCGGGACGGCCCGAAGGAGCGTGATCGCGATGGAGCGCGGCTCGTCCTGGAAGACCTCGAACTCGCGCAGGCCCTCCGTGAAAACCGCCAGGCCGCGCCGGCCGTCCGTCAGGTCCACGAACGTCTGAAGCGGATAGGTGCCGACGACCGGCTCTTTCCAATCGTCGCAGTTCGGCAGCGCGATCGCGCGATCCACCAGGTCGAAGTGCGAATCCGCACAACTTTTATCCGTGCGGATGCCCGTCGGGAAGATCATCCGGAGCCAGTGGTCCTTGGCGCGATTGTCCACCGTCACGTCCATCTCCAACCGCGCGACGCCCTTCTTCAGCGTGTAGACGATGCGGACCGGCACCTCGACAAGGCGGTCGCTCCGGAGGTCGTCCGAGACGTTCCCCTCCGGCACGCGGATCGCCAGGTCCGCGCGGTAAGAGGTCGAGAGCGGCCCGTCCTCAAGCAAGGTGATCCGGGCCGGCGCGCCGAGCGACGTGGTCCGCGAATCGTTGACCGGCGCGGCGTGCCGCCAGGCGTTCCCAGCCTCGCCCTGGTCCAGAAGGTAGCCGAGGCCGCAATACGCGGCGCCGGTGACCTTGTCCGCCAGGTCCACCGTGCCGTCGAGGTTGATCTCGGCGCGGAGAAACTCGTTTTCCATCGCATTTGCAGCCGGAACCTGGGTGCCGCCTGAGCGGTTGACCTCGGGGCTCGGCTCGACCGTGAAGACGCGATAGCCGAGGGCCGGAATCTCGCCGGGGCGGAACCGGATCGTCAGCCGCGTCGTCTCGTAGATGGACGGAACGTCCCAGTAACTGTCCACGAAGGCGCCGTCCGGGGCGATCTGGACGACCTGGTACGGATACTCCCGGCCGCGCGCATCGCGGATCACCAGCGACCGCGCCGCCCGCTCGGCGTTCACGTCGATGCTCACGGTCACCAGGTCGTCCTTCGGCATCGGCAGCGTATTGAAGACCCCCAGGAGGATCGTCTGGTCGTCGAACGTGCGGCAATCCATGCGCCGGGCGAGTTCTTTCAGGCTCTCCTCGATGAGACCGTCGGAGATTTCCTGGCTCTGGCGATAGCGGTACATCACGTCGTCGGTCACGTGGTCCGGAGCGCAGCCGGCGACGGCGTCGTGCGTGTGGTTGCCCATCAGGTACTTCCACGCCAGGTGAAGGTAGGGCGCCGGATAGGGGACGCCGAGGGCCATGGCGGCGACCGCCAGCGGCTCGGCTTCCTGCACGAGTTTCGTCTCGGTCCGGAAATCCATGACCTTCAGGTAAGTCCGGGCCGAGATCGTGGCCGGCAAAAGATAGGTCCACATGCCCGCTTTGAGATTCGTCCGGCGCTCGCCCTTGAGGAGCACGAGGCGCTTCCAGTCCACGTCGCGGCGGACCTTGGCGCAGTAGTCCTCGAGACTGGTCTGCACCACCTTCGGCCCGCCCTCGGGCATCAGCGCGCTAGCGTCCTCGATCGTCTTGACGTCCATCGGACTCGGCCAACTGATGTCGTGGCCGTGCATCGCGAGGAAGTAGGGCGCGACGAAATGCGGCCCCTCGATCGCCAGCATCTCCTGGATCGCGGGGATGACCGCCTCCTTGTGGTAGCGGTACGCGTCGGGCTCGAGGAGTTCGAAGTTCGTCAGGCCCGCCGCGGGGTCGTTCAGTCGCAGCGGCGCTTCGCCCCACCGACCCCACGACCATCCCTTGTCGGTCATCTTGCGGCCGTAGGTCGTCTGGCGCATGACGATGTAATAGTAGTTGTAGCGCGCGTAGAGCGCGAAGCGGTGGCCGAGCGCCTCCGTGCCGTCGGGCGACTGCCACCGGAACTCCGCGTCGCACTCGTGCGGGCTGATGCCGCGGTAGAACAGGATGTCGTGGATGTCGAAACCGGCGTAGATTTGCGGCAACTGGCCCGTCTGGCCCCACGAGCACGGCGTGTAGCCGATCTTCATCGTGTGGCCGAGCCGGTCGCCGATGCGGTGACCCCACAGGAGGTTCCGGACCACCGATTCCTGGCCGATGTTCGGAATGTCGGGCAGCGTGTACCACGGGCCGACGAGCAGGCGCCGGGCCTTGGCGAGCCGCGCGATCCGCTTCTCGTTCTCCGGGCGAATCTGGAGATAGTCCTCGATCATGATGCTGTGGGAGTCCATCGTGTAGGACGCGTAACGCTTCTGGCGCTCGAGGGTCTCCAGAAGATAGTCCATCATCTTCACGAGGAGCATCCGCGTCCGCTGAAACGACAGGCGGAACTCGCGGTCCCAGTGGGTGTTGCACACGACGCAGATCTCTTTGAATCGCTTGGTCATTTCGGCTTCCCTCAGAACAGGTCTATGGATTCCATCGTGAACTTCACGCGCTCCCGCTTCAGGTCCTTCGGGAATCGCACGACGAGGATCGGCTTCTTGCCCTGCGCCGCCGCCTCCGCTTGAAGGTTGTAGGAAACCGTCACCGTCCGGGTCACCACCCCCTTGGAGATCCGCACGGAAGAACTCGATCCGTAGTCGCGGCTGGCATCGCTTCCCTCGACTTGGGTCTCCAGCCTCAGTTGGCGCACCAGCGCCGGCCCAGTGACTTTGACCGTGACGCGGCCGACCTTGGACTCGCGGCCCGCCTTCTGCTCCTTGACCTTGGTGATGACCATCTTGGCGCCGGGCACGAGGTCCCCCAGGTCAATCTCCTTCTTCGGATCGGCCGCGAGGTCGGCAACCGGATGTTCCTGCCACCCGGCGTAGGAAGTGACGAGGGTCTCGCCCTCGACCTTGGCGAGGGTCTTGGCGCCCGGCGCCGGCAGGGCCAGGGCGAGCGTGAGCGACGCCGTCTGCCCCTCCTCTTCGCCCTCTTCGTTGCGGCTGGAGCGGATGGTGGCCCGCCCTACTTCGTCGCCTTCCTGGGCGAGCGGCTTCACCTCGCGGCCCTGGTCGTCCACGGCCTTCAGGACGCGGGCGCTCGACACATCCAGGAAGTTCCTCCCCTTGGGCGCGTACAGGTGGGCCTCGATCGTGCACCCGGCCTGGGCGTCGGCCGGCATCGCCCTGGCGCGGCCCTTGAGGACCTTTTCCGCCTCCGGGAACACATGGACAACCGTTGTCGTAATGCCGAGCGGCTCGACGGTGTATCCTGGCCCCGCGTCCACGATCGGCAGGCCCTCGCCGGGCGACCCGCGGCCCTGCGATTCGGCGGCCAACTTGGCGGAATCGAGCGGCAGAACGTCCATCGCGAGTTTCCCGGGCTCGGCCACGATCACCTGTTTCTGGCCGAGGATTTTCTCCATGGCGTCGAGGCTCTCTGGTCTAGCCGCATCCACCGTGAAGGACGTCTCGTTGTCCTTGGTCTCGGGCAGCGTGCTCGAGAGAATCTTGCCCGGCATGACGATCTTCAGGCCGCCCTTGAAACCGGAGGTCGTGAGCGCGGACCGCATCTGCTTGGATTCGCGCGGCGACACCCCTTCGCTGCGGCCCGAATTGAGCGTCAGGCGGAGTTTGCCCGCGTCGTCCTTGTCGAGCAACCAGTTGCCGAAGCCCGTTCCTTGACCCAAGGTTTCCGGCGCGCCCGCCACGAACTCCTTCAGGTCCGCGAACACAAGCGAGAACGCGATGCGGACGATGTCCTTGGTCACTTCGATGGACTCGATCTTGAAATCCACGCCGTCGGACCCTTTGAGCGGCAGGTCCGATTCCATCATGTCGCGGATCTTGGCGACCAGTTCGGCGTCCTGGCGCGCCTGGGCGTCCACCGGCGCCCCCGCCGGCGCTGGGGCCGGCGCTGGTGCAGGCGCAGATGGGGCAGGCGCCGCGGGAGTCGCAGCCGGCGCAGCCGTTGGCGCAGTCGCCGGCGCGGGCGTTGGCGCGGGCGCCGGCGTAACGACCTCGGCGTCCTCATCCTCCTCCCCGCCGCGCTGCATACGCTCCTGCCTCGCAATATCCTGTTCGACCAGTTTGCGGTCCACCGACATGACTTCGGTCACCTTGACGGTCCCGTTCTCGTTGATGGCCACCGTGATGAACATCTCCTTGACGCACCCGGCGCCTGCCAGGACCAGCACCAGCGCCGCGGTCAGCACCATCACGCTCTTGAGTTGCATGGCTTGTTCCTTGCCTTGTGTTCTAAGGTTCGAGTTCTCGCGACTCACTTGGCCACCGGCGCCGGCGGCTTCGGGGTCTCGGCCGCCTTGGCATCGGGCTTCGGCGCTTCGGCCGGCTTCGCGGCAGACGGCGCGCTCGCGTCGCGCGTCATCGGGATATCCCGGAGTTCAATCGGAAGCACGAGCGAGGGTCCCGGCGCGTTTAGGATCAGGCCCAGCGACAGCGGGCCTTCGGGGTTTCCTACCACGAAGAACCGCCGCGAACCGCCTTCGTCCTCCCCCCTGCTCATGATGCTGGCTGGCAGCGTGGGCCACGGCCTCCCTGCTGCATCGAACACCTGCGCCTCGGCGACCGGAGACGCATTGAGCCCGGTAACAATCTCGACCATCGTCAGGCCGCCGCCCTGCGACGCCGAGACCGTGAGTTTAACGCCCAGGGCCTCGAGTTTCGGGTCGGCCAGCGGCTTCATAGCCGAACCTAACGACATCATCATATTCTTCGGCCCGACATCGGGGATCGCCTCCTTCGCAATCGCCCCCTCGATACGCACGACGTGCCGCGAGCCCGGATAGTCCAGGGTCGCTGAGCCTTTGAGGAGGACGATCCGGGTGGCTTCTGGCGGCGGCACATTGAGGGCGAACGATACCTCCTGGACGACCTCAGGATCGGGCGACTTCTTCGCGGCGCCCGGTTCCTCCTCATCTCCTTCCACACCCGGAAAGGATGACGAACGGCTGAACATTCTTTGGCGATAGTGATATTCGTACCCCTCGGCCTTCGGCGGGACGAGGTTCGTGCCGCGATCGTCCTTGGCCTCGATGAGGACCGCCTCTCCCCAGTGAACCGGCGCCAGTTCCCTCGGGACGACGATGGCCGCCGTGAGGACGGCGCTGTTTTCGCTCTGGAAATCTTCGCCCGCCAGGTTGAACGAGCGCGTCACGCGGAGCATGACCGGCACGAACTTGGCCGCGGCCTTGACCTTCTCGAGGTCCACGGGGGGCGCGTCGGTCAACTTGGCGTCTTTCAGGTCCTTGAACGGTTCCAGGTCGAGCCGCGCGACCGGCGCCGGCTTAAACGTGACGCCGGCGTCGGGACACCGGACCGTGAGAATGACGTCGAAGGCCTCGACGGCGGCGGCCGCGTCCTTGATGGCCGCGCGGTCGGCCGACCACGAGGCCGTGTTGCCTTCGGCGGTCGCCCCGGCGCCCTCGACCTTCACGGCGGCGGGCATCGTGATCTTAAACTCGGCGGCTAGTTTCGTGACGGCCTCCTCCATGATCTTCTTCTCCTCCGGCGGCGGGCCTTCACCGGCCGAGGCGGCAAACGCCTGGAAGTCAAACCGGCCGGCCGCCTGGACGCCCGTCCGGGCCTGGAGGACCAGTTCGCCGCCTTCGCGGACGAGCCTCAGCGAGTGGGCCTTGCCGTAATCGCTCGCCAGCAACTTATTAATATCTTTGAATTTCACGTCGGCCACGACGCCCATCCGGCCCGGCACATCCGCCTTGGGCTCCGCCTTGACCTCAAAGTCCTCCTTCGGGAACATCGCCTCGACCGCGTCGGGGCTCGTGGGCGGATAAAACATCATGCCTTCGCCGCCCCGGCCCTCGGCGGCCATGGCCTCCTGCGGCAGGAGCGAAACCGTCTCCAGGTGGACCGTCCCGGAACCGTCGGCGTTGATCGTCAGGTGGTCCTTGACCTTGACGCACCCGGCGGCCGCAAGCGCCGCCGCCAGGACCATCGCGACGAGCGCAGGCCGCCATGCCGCCGCGCCGCCGACTCTCGTCTGAACTCGTCGTCTGGTCATGATTGTCTCCTCCTGCATTTCAAGGGGACCGCAACGGCCCGGGCCTTCGCGCCCGTGCCCGATCAGGGTATGCCCATCTCAATAGGCCGGGCGCCTGTCCGCAGGCGCTCGTTGATGTCTTTGCGGAGGCGCCGGGCCTCGTCGCCTGTGACGCCGCGCAGGTACGTCAACATCTGCCGCAGGTCGCTTTCGTCCTCGGCCTTGTCGAGGCGCTTCCGCAGGGCCGGGATGAACTTCGCGTCTTTCGTCAGCGCGAGGCCCACGAGGAGGGCCAGGGGCACCTCGTCGCTCCTGGCGGCCACCCAGTGGTCGAAGATCATGTCCAGGCCGCTCCGGTCGCCGTACTGCGCGAGGAGCAGCGCCATCGCCGTGGCCCTGCGGTCATCGGCCTTGAGGGACTCCGGCGTCAGGCGCTGGCGGACCTGGTCAAGGAACGCCGGCCGCCGGTCCAGCATCGCCAGGGGCCGGCCGCCCTCGCTGCCGCTGTAGTACGAGCGCCGGCCCGAGACTTCCGCCTCGCCGTAGACGAAGTTCTCGAAGTAGGCGGTCTCATTGATGAACCGGCGGAGGCTGTCGTCCAGAAGGGCCATGGCGGCGGCCTCGGCCACGCGGGCGTCGGCGTCGCCGAGGAGCGGCCCGATTCGTTCTTCGCGGCCGGCCTGCTCATCCACTTCGGCGAGGATTCCGCCGACGCCCGCGCAGCGGACCCACGGGTTCTCGTCTTTCAGGGCTTTCTCGTAGAGTTCAATCGTGCCGCGACCTTTCTGCCGCGACATCACGAAGACCGCGAGGGTCCTGGCCATGGGTTGGCGCGACTCGCTCAGGCGCTTGAGGATGCGCGAGGCCGCGGCGGTCCTGGCGTGGAGCGAGATGGCGGACTCCTTCGGCTCGCTCACGAGCGCCCGCGCGATGGCCTGGAACTGCGGCTCGTTGGCCGCCTCGGCCGCGGCGACGACCCGGTCCTCCTCGGCGAGGAACTGCCGCAGGCCCCACGGCGCCTCCTTCATCATCGCGAGCATCAGGGAGTAAAGTTCCGGCACGGTGCTCCACCGGGCCACGCGTTCCCTGGCCTCGGGCCAGGGCAGCCGCGCGAGCACCAGGCCCACGATCCGTTCCTCGCTGTACCGGGTGAATTTCTCGTTCGCGAAGAGGTCCTTGCGCTCGACGACGCGGTCGAGGACCGCCAGATCGGTCCGCCCGTCGCCCGTCACGTAGAAGGCCAGGGCGAACTGGACGTCGGGCGTCCGGTCGAGCGACCGGGCCATGATGGCGTGCCAGCAGGCATGAAGAGCCTTCAGGGGCCGCACTTCGCGCAGGTAGGCCGCCAGCGCCGGCGCCAGGCGCCGCGGCTTCCTCTCGTCGTCGTACGAGACGGACCGGTACGTCCCGCTGCTATAACCGCTGCTATAACTGCGGAGCCCCTGGGTTTGCAGGCGCCGCATCAAGTCCGGCTGGCTCCGCATCGTGTCGGACGTGTCCAAGCCAAACACCGTCGCCAGGATCAAGTCCGCAACCGGGTCGCTCACGGCGCTTGGAAAGAGTTCCGGCTCCATCACAGGGAATCGGTACGGCGGCATAAGGCCGGCCTGTTCGAGGCGCTCGGCGCGCGAGAGGATCCTCATCGCGCCGGTCTCCTCGTCCGACGAGTACGAGGAGCCGATGCCCCAATGCGTGATGGCGATCTCCAGGACAAGGCCGGCGGCCGCGCCGCGCACCTCGGCGTCCTCGTCGGCCAGCAGGCGATCGACGAACTCGGTGGTCAAGGCGTTCGTTCGGCGCGAGAGGACCGCGACCAACAGGCGACGGATGATGGGGTCCTTGTCGGCGGCGGCCTTGGCGAGGAATGGACGCCACGAGCCGCCCGCCGCCGTTTCCGAGACGCCCGTGCGCGCGAGGGCGTCCATGATGACCTGCCGCCGGTCCGGCGCCGCGTCGTAGATCGTCTCGATGGTCTTGAAGGTTTCCGGATTAGGGTTTTCCGCAAGCAACTCGATGGCGAGGCCGGTCAGGTCGGCCTGGCGGCGCAGCAGTTCGATGAGTTTGGCCTTGGGCGCCGGGACGCCGACCCCGCGGAGAGACATGAGGGCGCTTCGGACGACGAAGGCGTCCGGGTCGTCGAGCAACTTGACGAGTTCCG
>Ga0307378_10012012_pt1 | contig 11116 bp, 6 predicted proteins | sample UN1MG_FD_202238 | JGI IMG/M metagenome (GOLD analysis project Ga0307378, IMG submission 202238) | Soil microbial communities from Risofladan, Vaasa, Finland - UN-1 | ecosystem: Environmental > Terrestrial > Soil > Coastal area > Acid sulfate soil | place: Finland: Risofladan, Vaasa | collected...
CCACGGCGAGCAACGGCGGCCAAGTCTGGATGCAGGGCATCACAGAGACGATTGCATAACCATGCGCCAACGCTCTGCACCGCTGATCCCGTGGGAAACCAATTATTCGTTGAGCACATACTCCGGGATCACGATCAAAGATAACGCAGCGATCAGAAACACGAACGCCTGTACGTTCATGGCCGGGCTGATTTGTTACAAAATACCGCATGGCAATTTCGGATACATCATGGCGGAGTGCGCCACCGGTGCCGCCGGAGGCATTCGGTTCATGGTTGACTCATATGCCGCGCCGTTGTCCATAAGCTTCGGTGCGGATTCAACCGGCGCGGCAACAGCACCATACATTTCCGGTTCAAATTACTCGTTCACTTATGGCGATTACGTCGATGCTGCGTGTACCTATGATGGCGGGATTTTGTCATCGGGCATGAAAACGTATATTGGAGTCAACGGCGCTCTCGCCACGCTCGATAGCCCGGCAGGATCAGGGAATGGGTCGGGGTCGCAAAAGGTGACGGCAGGCATTCCGATCACGCTCGGCAACAGACCGGGCGGTGGGCGCTCCACAAGTTCCTCACATTTTTACACGGCCAAATGGAATCGCATTTTGAGCCTGCCGGAAATTCACAAGGTACAGCAATTTGGGCCGCTCGCCGCGCGCGATGGGCTGCTGTTTTGTTGGGCTAACGGACGTGATTGGGGTCCGTCAGACTTGGGGCCGGTAACTGTCATTGGGATTCAATCGGCGCGGCAAAGTCCATTCGCCCCGCGCCTGCGAATCGGGCGTGCGGCATTCGCAGCCGAGGTCGCGGCACCGTCGTTTCTTTCGGCGTGGGCGCACAGAAAATCCGCAGTCATCGGCGCAGGAGTCAGATAAATGTATCCACGCAACGCAGCAACTCCTCCCCGCATTGCGCTCGGCGCGGTTGTCCAAATCTCTGACGGCGCGGTGCAGGGTTCCGGCGTGTCGGTTGTTGTTCGCGCCGAGGGCGGCGCAGAAACTGCGGGCGGCGGCACGATCAGCTATGGCGCGTCGAGCAGCATCGTCTACTACGCGCCAACGCAGGCGGAAACGAACTACACCGCGTTCGTCGTCGTCGCTTACAAAACCGGATGCCTGCCGGTAGCGCAGACGATCATTACATCGGCGTCAGCAACGGCGGGCAACGCGGGCCTTGATTGGGGCAAGGTCATCAACCCGACGACGACGCTTGGATTGAGTGGCACGACGGTTGGAACACTAACCACCTACACTGGCAACACGCCGCAGACCGGCGATAACTACGCTCGATTGGGCGCACCGGCTGGGGCCAGCGTGTCAGCAGACGTGGCGGCGGTCAAGGCAGATACAGCGGCGACGCTGATCGACACAGCGGAGATTGGCGCGGCAGGTGCGGGGCTGACCGGCATAACCGGGGTCACGCTGGCTGCGAGTCAACCCGGCGTTACCATCCCCACGGTGACTACGCTCACCGGCCATACACCGCAGACCGGCGATGCCTTTGCGCGGCTTGGTGCGCCTGCGGGCGCGAGCGTGTCGGCAGACAACGCAGCAATCAAAGCTGATGCAGCGGCGGTCAAGGTTAAGACTGACTTCCTACCGAGTGCGACGGCGGGCGCTGCTGGTGGGGTGTTCATCGCTGGCACGAACGCAGCAACGACGGTCACGACGAGCTTCACGACCACATTTACTGGTAATCTAACTGGTAGCGTGGGTAGCGTGACAGGTGCGGTTGGCTCCGTTACTGGGTTAACGGCGAGCGATGTTTCGGCGATCAAGACCAAGACTGACTTCCTACCGAGTGTTGTGGCTGGCGGTTCTGGTGGTGTGCTGATCTCTGGGACGAATACCGGCACCACGACGCTCGGGGCGCTTACGGTGACTGGCGTGACAACGCACACCGGGGCCACGACATACACGGGCGCGGTGACAGCTTCTAACGCCAGCAATAACTTCCGCGTTAATGGTGCGGTACCGGGTGCGTCTGGTGGACTGCTGATCTCTGGCTCCAACGCAGGCACTACCACGCTTGGCGCACTGACCGTCACAGGCGCAACGACGTTTACCGGAGCAGTGACTGGGAGCAACGCATCGAACAACTTCCGTATCAACGGTGTGGTACCGGGAGCTGCTGGTGGGGTGTTCATTGCCGGGACGAACGCAGCGACCTCAATCACGACGGCGCTCACCAGTAACATCATTGGCGACGTTACTGGTAACGTGTCTGGTTCCGTAGGCAGCGTCACTGCCAATGTTAACGCCGACGTGCAAAAGGTAAACAACGTTACCGTCAATGGAGACGGTGCGGGCACTCCGTGGGGACCGTAAAACATGGCCCGCGCATGGGGCAACTCATGGGGCAACTCATGGGGTGACAGTTGGGGCACGGTCGATGTAAGTGCCGCCCTCACTGGACTACCTGCTGCTCCCACACAGGGCGTTCTGACGCCTGTCGTAGAGGTCGTCCTCACTGGGTTAAGTGCTACAACCACACAGGGCGTTCTGACGCCTGTCGTTGAGGTCGTCCTCACTGGGTTAAGTGCTACAGCCACACAGGGCGTTCTGACGCCTGTCGTAGAGGTCGTCCTCACTGGGTTAAGTGCTACAGCCACACAGGGCGTTCTGACGCCTGTCGTTGAGGTCGTCCTCACTGGTCTACCCGCCACTGCTGCACAGGGCGTTCTGACGCCTGTCGTAGAGGTCGTCCTCACTGGGTTAAGTGCTACTACAGCGCAGGGCGTTTTGACGCCGCAGGTAGGTAATGACGTTACTCAAGCCCTCACCGGGCTTGCTATCGTATCTGCACAGGGTGTTCTTACTCCGTCGCAGCAACTCACCGGGTTAAGTGCTGCTACCGCGCAGGGTATTCTAACGCCGGTCACGGCGGTAGACATCACCCTCACGGGGTTAGGGGTTACTACCACGCAAGGGGGGCTGACGCCTGTCGTAGAGGTCGTCCTCACTGGGTTAAGTGCTACAGCCACACAGGGTGTTCTTACTCCGTCGCAGCAACTCACTGGGTTAAGTGCTACAACCACACAGGGCGTTCTAACGCCGGTCACGGCGGTAGACATCACCCTCACTGGGTATAATGTCACCGCAAGTGGTGGTAGTTTTGGGGTGGCTCTGGATGCCCTGTTGGTTGGCGAAGACGCGGCGACCAGCATCGGTACGATGGGACCGCTGGCAACTGGAGACGCTTTTGCCGTGCTTGATGGGCTGCGGCTCGTTACCCGGTATGGATACTTTGTCTTTGTTAGGGAGTTAGGAGGCACATATGCTTTGTATGTCACTACATTTCCTGAAGAAGTGTTCTCATCCTATATCCCCAAAGAAGCGGTGGCGTTTACTAAGACCGAAGAATTATTTGTACAGTGATCAGAGAGGATGGTATGAAATCCACACATTCGCAGCGGCTTGAACGATGGATGGGCGCGGCGCGTATCGAACAACTCAGCCAGTCCATGAAGGGGTGGTACGGCCCACCGATCCACATCCTCGACGTGCCGGGTAGCGTACGCATCTGCGCTGACGGCGACTTCATTGGTCCGTTCGACCGAGGCTACTTTGGCAGCGCACTGGATTCGTTACACGACATCTGGCGCAGGATGGGTCGCGTACGCCACGGTACCACGAACGCAGGTTTCGCTTCGGTGGGCGATGCGCTGTCGCGTTCGTCAGGCGGTTTCGGGCAGGTGTGCCCTGTCCAGAAGTTAGGATCAACCGGCGTAGTGGCTTCTTCGAGCAACCTGTGGAATAACGGCAACACGCCATCTGCAGGCAGCATTGGTGCCGCCGCGCCGGGGGGTACGGTGTGCGCTAGCTCGGACGCAGGTGCCCTCGCTCAGTACAACCCTGCCAGCGGCACGCTGCATCTGGTCGGTGCGGATATTTCCGCCGACAGGATCAACAACTCCCTGATGATCTACGACCGGCTGTTCAGCGTGGCGAAGACGATGGCCAGTACCGCAACCGAAGCGGTGAGCGGAGTGCCGACGAGGTATCAGTCCACCACGGCGACAGACCCTGATTATATTGGCGGGAATTTTGGGTTCATTACGAATGGCAATACTGTGCTATCCGCTACTGCGCATAACTGGACAACGTGTCTGTATCTCGACCAAGCCAATGCGTCCTCGACGTTGCCTTCAGTAACGGGAAACAGCGCGTGCATCGCTGACCGTTTTGATCAACCGACAAGCACGTGGTTTACGCCGCTGGAAGCTGGCGACACTGGGATCAAGGCGTGGACGCAGATGCAATGCAGTGCGTCAGTGGCAGCGGGCAGCATCAGCTTCAACATTGGGCATCCGCTCGGGGTGGTGTCGTTCCCCATCGCCAACACCACGTTCCCGTTCGACTGGATCACGAACCGCAACCAAGCACCACGCGTGTTTGACGACGCCTGTGTCGCTATGTTTGAAATGACAAAGCCCGCGACGAACGCGACGAAGTACACCGGGGCGATTTACTTCACTAGCGCGGCATAATACATGGCGTCGTCGTTCACCGCCCGACGGCTTAGTGGGCGTCTTGTTACGTCGGATGTTGGACGCCTGCTTGAACCGGGCACGTTCCGCACTGAGTCGGTAGGGCTACCGCTCGACACTAAAGCGTTTCAGGGCGACGGCGTAGCGTCAGCCCGTGCGGGTCAGCTTTATCCAGAGTACAACGCTGCACTGACAGGTAACGCCGCGACGACTGCGGCGGGCACACTCACGCCTGCGCCGATTACGTACGACGTTGGTATTGAAACGTTTACTGATACCAATGGTACGACGATCACCAGTCACAACGAGTGGTCAGCTTGGTACACCAACGAGACGAGTGGCACTGACCCTACGATCCAGACGAACCGGCTGCGCAGTGACGGCACGACTTCGTACTGGACTGGTTACTTCGACACTGCTCCGTACGGGGATGGCGCGGACCAGACGTACGAAGCAGTGCTGTACCGCCGTACGACGAATACTGGTGGCGGCGCGAATGAAATTACCGAAGGACTCATTACCAGATACGCGTGGCAGGGAAGTGGGTGGGACGGGTACATCTTCGGTTGGTCTGAGAACGATGATACGTGGTACCTGAAACGCAAGCTGTACTACACGGCGTTCACTGACCTAAGTAGCAGTACAACGAACGCGTTTTCTGGTACCAGCCAGTCTCGGACGATCAAAGTCGTTCTGTCGGACACCAGCACGAAGGTCAATATCAAGTGCTACGTTAACGACACGCTGGTTATAGATTATGACGATACAGACGCAGGGCGGTACTCGTACCCCCCTATGGTCGCCGCGCTGTATTTCTACAATTCCGAGTCGGTTGAATTCGACTCGCTCAATTTCTATGAATCACGGAACATTCTTGCGCCTACGCGGGCGACGCTGACACAAGGGGCGCTTGACCGATTCGTATTCCCGACAGGAGCATGGCTTAGTCCCGGCCTACGCGCGACACTAGCGCAGGGGGGGATTACACCAACCGTCGATTACGGTGGCGTGGTACAGGCGCTGACTGGACTGGCGACGACAACTACTGGCGGAACCATCGGGCGGCATCTGTTTGTCGGTTGGCCTGATGCTTCGTTGTTCGGCCCCATAACGCCGTTGGTCACGGCGACGAAACACACGTACTCCACTGGGCAGTGGTATCGCCCGCATAGTTTTGACGGGCAGCTTGTGTACGCCAACGGCGTATTTCGCGCGAGTGGTTGGGAGTACTACCCAACGTTCGCTGCTGATTACACTCGGTATGGCGGGATCAGTTTCTCGGCGGGCGTGGGATGGGGTTTCGGTACGGTTTCCCTCGACGAAATTTACATGGACTACACGCTGCAGCAGTGGCCGCGTAACAGTTCTGGGTTTCCGAATGACCAGTACACGGATGTAGGAGCGAGCGAAGCATCCGCAGTGCCGACCCTCTTCTCGGTTGACCCCGATGGTAACGTCCACACCGGCACGCAGCGCTTTCGTAATCTGAACAGCGCCCGTACCCCACAATTCGGCTGGCAGCATACTAACATTCTCGTAGGACGGTACAAGGGACCGGAGTTACGAGCGAACGTGTTCGCCATGTACGCAACGTCGGGAGTAACCGCCGTTGCGTTCTACACCATACCAACTGCGTTAACAGGGGTAGATGCAGTTCTGCTTGGTGGCAGGGTGGTAACGAATCAGGGTGTTCTGGCGGCACTCAATCAAGGTACGGGCGGTGCCCCTGAACTTACCGGGCACGCACTTACTGGCATCGCTGGATCGTTACGCCGACTTCCTTCAGAAACAGGGGCGACGGTCGAGTGGGAAATCAGCACACACCCCGGTATTGGTGACGGCGGGGTTGGGGCGAAACGGATTACGACCCACGGTGGGTTGCTGCTCCCAATCAACTCCAGCGATGTAAAACAACTCGTCGCGCGGACAATCTCTGCCGTGGATTCGGTGTGGTCCCCAGAAATTCGCTTCGGTGCACCGTCAGGCTCTACACGGTCATACTTGACCGGCGAAGCTACGATGGTGCCATCGGGTTCACCGAACATCTTCTATATCGTGTATGCGTCGGAGTGGCCGACATCAGCAACAACGGTAGATCGGTACATCGGTTTGGCAGTGTTCAACGCGGCGACGCAAACCGTTGTATCGAATGTCCAGACTGCTTCAATCGTGGCGTCTTCTAGTTACGGCGGCTTCCAAAGACGTAACGTAGCAGAGGTTCTGCGGCAGGCAGGCGGTAACAACTACGCGCAGTTCTGCCTTGGGCGTGATGTTATTCATCTAGCGTGGACGAACGGCGCACCGACAACGCCGACGATGACGTTGAAGTCATTGCCGACACCTGTTGCTAATAGGGAAGTGTTTAACTTCGATTCCTTTGAGGTACGTGGGGATGCTGGGTATCACGCTCTCTATCAGAACAACACGACTTTTCCCACAGCGTTGGTGCTTGATCCCACTACATTGTATGTCAATGACGTAACGTCAACTAGCAGTACATGGACAACGCTCACGCCAACGTTGGCAGGGGATGGTGGTGATGCGTACGACTATTTAGGTGGGGCGCAGTTCAGCGCATCTGGCGGGGGGAAAATTGCTTCACATTTTATGGCGGGACCGGTAGCTGGTTTCGCTGACAAGCATTCGACGGTTATTCAAGCTGACTTCTGGAAGGGTCAGCCGCTCATCCTGACCAACGAAGCCTTCGGGCGCGTCGGTCAGGTCACCGTCAGCAATACACCGAACGGCGTACTGGTTGGGCATCGAGCGACGACGACCGGTGGACCGTTCCTGAATATCGCTTCTGGGGCTGATCGTACTCAGTTACTCGTCGGTAAGCGGCTCACACTCACTTCTGGCCTCTGTACCCCGCCACGCATCCTGTTCGTGCTGGACACGTTCACCGATACCAACGGCACGCTGCTGACTGCACACACGGCTGAGATCGGTACGCCGTGGGAACGGTCCGTTGCCTACGCCAACAACATCATCATTTCCGGTAACGCGGCGCAGTACAACAACGCGGTGGCAGTAGACGCAAATGTAATGAATATCGCCACGGGCGGGGTATCACCGATCCGTGACTATATCGTAGAAGCGAGAGCGTCATTCAATCCGGTAGGTGGGTGGTATGCCGGAGAACTCAACGGGGCCATCGTTGCTCGCACCGATGCTAACGGACTGACAGGCTATTTATTCGGGCGGGTGTCGTCAGAACATAAGTGGGTGCTGTACAAGCGTAACCGGGGGCAGCTTGCGTCATACCTCGGTCTGCCGTCATCCGGTAACGTTGTCAACGCGCTGATCTCCATCGAAGTAATCGGGCAAGACCCGACGCGGATCATCTGCAGCGTTAATAAGACGGTCGTTATCGATTACATCGATACGCAGAACGATACGTTCGGTGCGCCGTACCACGAAGCAGGGCACGCAGGCGTTTACGTCCAAGACCTTTACAACTATGTTTCGGCGTCGTTCGATTCAATCAACGCGTATTACTACGATCCCACCGCGTTCATCATCGACGGGCTGCGAGCAGTTACCGGGCAAGGCCAACTCACCGGGCCATGGCCTACGGGGCAACGAGCTACGCTGTCGCAGGGCATCCTCGACCCAACAACGCCGACGATTGAAGTCGCGCTCACTGGGTATGCTGCGACGACTGCGCAGGGTGAACTTCGCACTATCCCGGGCTGGGCTGATCTTGTCGGTGAAGTAGCAACGACGGCACATGGGACTTTAGTTCCTTCGGTCCTCGGTGGCTACGTCGCCATCGGCTTGCTCCCGGCACAGCTACAGACCTACTCCGGTGTCATGGCGCTGTCTATGCGCGAGACGCCGGGTGAGCGTGCCACGCTGGCGCAGGGTGTGTTCGGCTTCGTCCTTGACGCGTACCCGGGGCTAACCGGTGCAGCGGCAACGGGTGACGATGGCCTGATCGTCGCGCAGATCGACAAAGGCATCGATGGGTATGGTGCAACCGGCTCAGTAGGCACGCACGTACCGGAGATTGCTGCACCGCACTGGTCGTGGGGGTGGTACAGCCGAGGGCGGGTTGGCCAGCTTGGTACGAGCAAGGAGAACCTCGCTGCTCTGACGGGCAACGCCGCAACGACCGCGCAGGGTGTGTTGACGCCGGTAACCGCTCACGCCCGGGCGCTAACCGGCGCGGCAGCTACGCTCACCGTAGGCACGATGGTGCCGGTGATTACGCTGGTACCGCTCGGTAGGCGGGCGACAGGCTCGGCTGGTGAGCTAGTGCCGACGCTCACCCTCGCCCTGACCGGCTACGCAGCGACGGGGACCGAAGGGGTGCTAGGTAAGAACCTCGACAAGCTGCTCAACGGTCTGAGTGGTGACGCAGAACCGGGGCTGCTTGGCTACGCGTACGGGGGGTCAGTGTACGTCACCGGGGTTTACGCGACGGGGTACGTTGGCGACGTTTCGCGGGGCATGCGCAAAGCTGCTTTTGACGAATCGCTCTGGGTGAAACAGGGGGTGGAAGACACCTTCGTTTCCATCCCCGAGGGTAAAGATTTCCCTGTTGTCGAACCCATCGATTAGGGGCACTATACTATTTATGGACACGTCCAAGAAGCACGTTAAGCAGTTCAAAGGGCTGAACAACGTCAGCGACCCGCTACGGCTGTCGCTGGAGTCGTTCGTTCAGGCAGACAACGTGGACATCACCGACACCGCTGGATTGGTGCGGTGCAACGGATTTACCCAAACCACTACGAATTTCGCTATCTCTGGTGCCTACGCTACCCGGGACCAAAAGCGGCTGTACGTTATCGACACGGGTGAGCTTCGGCAAATGCACGCCGACATGACCCACACCGTGCTGAAGACTGGGCTTAGTGCGAACAAGACATGGTTCGATGAGATCAACGGCGTGGTGTACTACGCGAACGGCGTAGATTATGGTTCCATCGAACCCGGTGGGTGGCATCAGTGGGGCATCGAAGCTCCGACGACCTCCCCAGTGCTGGCGGGCATTGCTGGAACAGGCCGGGATGTATACCAAGCGGTGTGCACGTACGTCGATGCCCGGGGGCAGGAGTCGGGTAGCGGCCCGGTGGCGGTGTTCGAAGGCACTGGCCCGATCAGCGTGGCTAGTGTGCCGACGCAGGCCGGGTACACCACCAACACTTACATCACCAAAGACAACGGTACGGTGTTTTTCCTCAACGGCGATGGCCGCGAGCTACCCTACTGGGCCTCAGACACCCCTCGGGGCACCATCGTGGCGGGCTTCGAAGGAAGAATGTATATCGCGGAAGCGTATCCGCAGTACGATTCCACCGCGATTTGGAGTAGTCTTCCTCTTCAATACCACCATTTTGAATATGGTGGCGAAGGGCTGATGGTTCCCGGTACGGTACGGATGATGAAAGCCGCCGATAAGGCGCTGATCATCGGTACGGACCGGCAGATTTTTGCGTACGACGGCGACAAGCTTGAAGAACTAGCCGACTACGGCGTTGTAGCTGGGTGGCACGCTTCACGACTCGGTAGCGACCTGTACTTCTGGTCGCTCCGAGGGCTGTGCAGCGTTCTGCCGTTTAAGAATCTCACTGAGGAAACGGTGAGTGTTCCACCCGGAAGCAACGCCGGGGCGCTGGTGCTAGAGAAAGACGGAATGCGTCGCTATGTCGTGGCGCTTCGAACAGACGGTCAGGCTTACAACAGGAGATAGCAATGGCACTTAAACTCAGTACTGGACTGCGTAACGGTATGCTGAACTCGACCGGCTTTACCGAAGCGCTCAATGACGGCGTGATCTATGTGTACACAGGAGCGCAGCCGACCAACGCTGACACGGCGGTATCGGGCACGCTGCTGCTGACGATCACCGTAGACAACGGCGCGTGGGCTGCTGGTTCGCCAACCAACGGCCTCGGTTTTGACGCACCGGCCAGCGGCGTGATCAGTAAAGCCGCAGCGGAAGTATGGCGCGGGCTGGGCGTAGCAGCGGGCACGGCGGGCTGGTTCCGCATGGTCGGCAACGCGACGGACGCAGGTGGTGCTTCAACCACGCTGCCGCGCATGGACGGTACCTGCGCGATCTCGGGCGGTGACATGGCGATGTCGTCCATCGCTATCGTGATCGGTGTTCCCACGACCGTCGATACGTTCCAGTTCACGCTGCCCGCAAGCTGATGTGATTGTTCATAAGCTGCTGATAGGCGAGGGGGCCGGTACCTACCTGCCCTTCGCTTTGGCGCGTCTACGGGAGCTTGAAAGTATCGACCCCGATGGTTTCTTTGAACAGACGTTCAAAGTAGACGGCGCGACGATTTACGTACGCCACGAATCAGGGCAGCAGTTTCTTCGAATCACCGTCGATGGCGCATTTTATTTCGAGTTTGCTACCTCGGGTTTCCCGGTAAAGATTGGTACCTACGATTCGGAGGGGCTTGTTTTTGGTACGTACTTTCCGGTTGTAGTTGGTGTGGATGTAACGACAGTACAAGGGGAAATAAAAACAAAACCACGTATTCGCGCACAGAAACGGGCTGTCCCCGGTGCGGCATACGAAGAAGCGGATGAACTCCCTTCTGCTACGAATTTTGATGTGCAGAGTCAACTTATTCACGAACCAACCCAAGTACGGCAGCTT
>Ga0307378_10012013_pt1 | contig 11116 bp, 13 predicted proteins | sample UN1MG_FD_202238 | JGI IMG/M metagenome (GOLD analysis project Ga0307378, IMG submission 202238) | Soil microbial communities from Risofladan, Vaasa, Finland - UN-1 | ecosystem: Environmental > Terrestrial > Soil > Coastal area > Acid sulfate soil | place: Finland: Risofladan, Vaasa | collected...
TGTACTGCGTTACGTACTCCATGTTGTAGTTGCCGGGGTTATTCTCCATATCATTGAGAATGTATTTAATCATACCGCCGATGAAGGCAATGTCCGTACCCGACCTGATGGGTGCATAGATATCAGCCTTGGAGGAAGTTCGGGTGAAGCGAGGGTCGACACTGATGAGCTTGGCTCCCCCTTCCATGGCTTTGGTGACCCATTTGAAGGATATGGGGTGATTCTCAGCGGCATTAGAGCCGATTATCATTATGCAATCGGCATTTCTGAGGTCTATCCAGTGATTGGTCATTGCCCCTCTGCCAAAGCTTTCCGCCAGACCGGCGACTGTGGCAGAGTGTCATATGCGGGCACAGTGTTCCAGGTACACTATACCGAGCGCCCGGCTCATCTTGGACAGAAGATAACACTCTTCGTTGTCCAGTTCCCCGCCGCCAAGACCGGCAACAGCATCTGTCCTGCCAGCGGCACTGCTCCAGTTTGCGTCACGAGTGGCCTTGACCCTGGCCGCAATGGTGCTTATCATCCAGTCCCAGGACTTCTCCTGCCAGTCGGTTGTATTGGGAGCCCTGTAGAGGGGTTTTGTGAGCCGGTAGGTGTTGGGTTTACCGTCCACCTGGTGAATCTGAGCCATAGCCTGGCCCTTGGTGCAAAGGGCACCTTCATTGATAGGATGGTCAGGGTCACCCTCTACCTTGACAATTCCATCCTCGTAAGCCGTCACGATGGCCCCGCAGCCGACGCCACAGTAGCAGCAGATGGTAGTTGTCTCTTTGACCTTCTTCTTGAGTGGTTGTACTCTGGGAGCAGCAAGAGCAGTCCCTCCCGAGTAGAGGCCGAGCGCCGTGGCACCAACTCCCGCGCCCGATAGTTTCAGGAATTCTCTGCGGTCCAATTTCACACGCCGTTTCCTCCTTTCATAATGTATTACGTTGTATAATTAAAGGGACCGGCTGGAATACCCAGACGCCTTCGCCCGTCCCTATCAGTAGATCGCATGTTTGCCTGTGAGATACCACTCACGAGTGGCGAAACAGCACCGGGCTCCATGGTATTGTCTGAAACCCTCGTCACCATCGCTCCTGTGCCAGGCGCACCTTCAGCCATGTCTTCAGTCGTTCATCCAGTGTACCGACCCATGACTCTATCTTCTCAGTATCGCCCCTGGCCAGGGCCGCCCTTTCTTCCGGCGTCAGGTCATACTCCCGGAGTACTCTGTGCGGGTTCTCCGCCAAACGGGCCAGGAACCTGTGGTCGTCGGCAGCTCTGGACAGCACTTTCACAATGGTCTCTCTGCTCGATGAGGCCTTCATCCTTGCATGACCATCGCCAGGAGGTGGACCTTTGACCGGCTGTTCGTCCATTCTTAGAAGCCCCTGTGAGGCTCGCTCTGCTTCTCTCGAGCGATAGCTCCCCTGTATCTCCATGCGTTACCTATACGTTAGCACCGGGCAGAGGGAACTTCATCCGCCAGCAGACTCATTGTCACGGTCACACCTGGCCTATTCTATCGCTAGGCTATATGTGCACTTGCAGGGCTGCCGGTCGGTATCGGGTAATTGGTTATGTGAATTAAACCCGTCCACTTGTTCTCGTTCAGACAGTAGTGTGACGTAACAGGGTGAGGTGGTGTGGTTACTGCCCAACGGCCACTCATGGTTCCCTCCCTGCAGGGAAGGGAGGTTTTTTTCTTATGTGGGAAGCAGGCAAAGCCTGCTTCCCACATAAATTGATATCCGCACAGGTACTCTCCGGTGGCAACCAGTATTGGCTGTACCGGAGTGTCACTAATGTACCGGACGAGTACACCACTTTGAACTGTACAGTTCATCAGTGTACAATTGAGTTGGGGTATTATAGAAAGCAGATGATGGCCGGTCTATGAGCAAGATAAGAGTTGTTATTGCTGATGACCACGCGCTGTTCCGTGAAGGGACTCGCAATCTGATTGAACAGGAACCCGACCTGGAGGTCGTTGGAGAAGCCAGTGATGGAGAGGAAGCCGTGGAACTGGTCACCCGGCTTAAACCGCATGTGGCATTGATTGATATTGCCATGCCCAAGGTTAACGGCATCGAGGCGACACGACAGATTAAAGCCCGGTATCCCGCAACGGCAATAATCATCCTGACCGCGTACGATGACGACCAGTATGTATTTACCCTGCTTGAAGCGGGGGCAGCCGGCTACCTGCTGAAGAACGTCAGCGGGAAGGAACTTGCAAACGCTATCCGGGCCGTCCATGACGGCGAGGCCGTACTCCATCCTGCCATCGCCCGTAAGGTCTTCAGCCGGGTTGCCACATCGAAGCAGAAGCCAGAACCGGTGGCCCAGCCCAACGACCTCAGCGAGCGGGAAATGGAGATACTCAGGCTGGCCGCCACAGGTATCAGCAATCAGAATATTGCCGAACATCTCTATCTCAGCAGACGTACGGTCCAGTCTCACCTGGCCAACATATTCCGTAAGATGAACGTTAGCTCAAGGACCGAGGCAACAATACAGGCTTTCGGAAGGGGCTGGCTTACCCCGGACAATATCACGTAGGAAACAATAGCAGGTAAGGCATCCGACGCAACATATGCTCAGGCAGTTACTAAAGGTTCCTCACTTCTGGGCCATACTGGCTATCATGGCCTGTGGTACTACTCTCTATTACGCTGACCAAATCCCTGTGCTCAGGGACGTCATGGCGCAAGCGCCGTTCACACTTGCCCGCTATTCGACATATCGCCTCCTATCCATCATTCCGGTGGCATATGCCGCCTTTGTTTTCCGGTTTCGAGGTGGCGCGATAGTCGCTGTTGTAGTCAGCCTGGGCCTTCTCCCACGGGCTGTGTTCATTTCCTCACAGAGACCGGAAGCGATAGCGGAGACTTTCGCTTTCTTCTTCATGGGCTTACTTGTGAGCTGGCTGATTGACCGGCAGCAGAGGGCCCTGAACCGACTCGAAAACGCTCGACAGGCGCTCCTGGATTCTCTTCAGACGGTCAGGGACCAGCGGCAACTGTTACAGCTCTCTGAGGAACGCTATCGTGGCCTTTTTGAGAATGCTGGTGAGGCTATTCTTATCTGCTCTACTAATGGTCGGATAGTCACAGCCAACAGGAGTTGTGAGCGGCTGACCGAATATAACCATGACGAGTTGACAGATACCAGTATCTATGAGTTCTTTTCGGAAGATGATGCCGAGACAGTTAGAGGTATCTTCACGGAAGGGGTAAGAGGAAGAACTGTCGGAGAGACCGAAGAGCTCTGTCTGATCAGGAAGGATGGGACACAGGCATTTGTCAGGTTGAGTGTAGGTCGTCTTCCGGGGGAAGAGCAGACACCCATCGTGCAGGTGATAGCTCTGGACATCACCGAAGAAACACAGCTACGCAAGAGTATGGAGTACTACATCAGGCAGATAACCAGAGCCCAGGAAGATGAGCGCTTGCGCATCTCCCGGGAGCTTCACGACGATACGGCCCAGGTGCTGGCCGGGCTATCACGTGATATCGCCTCATTTGCCACCAGTCATGAAGAAGAACTGTTGCAGCCGATGGCAGAGCAGTTGACGAAGCTACGCGATACGGCCGACACTGTGCTGGAAGGAGTCCGACGCTTCAGTCAGAACCTCAGGCCCTCTATCCTGGATGACCTGGGCCTGATACCGGCACTGGAATGGCTTGCCACCGACCTTGAGAAGCAGCCCGGTATCACAGCCGGTATCAGCGTTTCCGGGGAATCACGCCGCCTGCCACCGGAGGAGGAGTTGGTCGTTTTCCGTGTCGCGCAGGAAGCCCTGAGCAATGCAAGAAGGCATTCCGGGGCTTCAAAGATTGATATGACGGTGGATATCAGTGATGAAGCGCTGACAATCATCATCAGCGATAATGGCAACGGCTTCGAGATGCCGCAGCGGGCCAGTGACCTGGTCCCGTCCGGCAAGCTGGGTATAGTGGGGATGAGGGAAAGGGCACGTCTTGTGGGGGCAACGCTGATTGTGCAATCTGAGATTGGAAAGGGGACTACGGTGACCCTGCGAGTACCAGAGTAAGTCGGCTGCCGTACCTGCTCTTCCTGGTGGTGGCATCAGGCCAGCTCTGAGAATATGTGGCGCTGATTCCTGGCGGCACTCACAAGTGCACTAGCGGCAGCCTATTACTGCCAGTTCTTTGTCCTCTGGATGCGGTACTGCTCTTCCACCAGGAGATGTGTCGCCAGCTTCTCCGTCTCGATAGCTTCCTTCTCCTCGGTAGTCCGTCGCTTCCTGGCCTCCTTAACCGCGGCATACACCCCACCGACGTTCAGGTACCAGACAAACGCTGCCGGGAAGAGAATCACGGGTAGTATTATCACAAGTGCCACTATCACTTGCCATTCCATTCCGGTATACCTCCTTCTTCTGAGGTCCGCTGACAGTCAGTCCTTGCCGGGGAGTGGGTTGACATGGAGCATTACTGGACTACTTTCTGCTCCGCGACTACCTTCTCTCCTGTCTGCTCACGAGTGGTTTGCCTCTTACGAGCTTCCTTGAGCGCCGTAACCATGCCACCGACGTTCAGGTACCAGACAAACGCTGCCGGTAAGAGAATTACGGGTAGCATTACCACCAGTGCCACTATTACTTGCCATTCCATTTCGGTATCCCTCCTTCTCCTGATTCCTGAGTTCTACTATCGGCCAGTCCTTGCCGGGGAGCGGGTTGCCATGGAGCACTACTTGACCGCTCTGTGTCCTACGGCTACCTTCTCTCCAGCCTGTTCACGGGCAGCTCGCTTCTTGCGTGCCTCCTTGAGCATCGCAGCCATGCCTCCAATGTTGAGGTACCATACGAAGGCAACAGGAAACAGGACCACAGGTATTGCCAGCACCAGCGCTACTACAAATTCCCATTGCATGACTTATACCTCCTTTCCTGTGCTTGATTTCTTTACTGGAGGTAAGAACCGGGAATGGAACTGAACCGTAGGGATTCGTGTTCGCCTCTCTCCTTACCTCCGCTATTACTCTAGCAGTCTGCCGGCATTTTCGGCTTCCGTTGGACTATCCATTTCGCTGTCGCTCCCAGTCCTTGGAATCACCTAGGGTAACCACCTTTTTATTGCGCAATATACTTAGAGAGTGGCGGCTAAGGATAGGCCGATATGCGCAGGTAGCCAGGCAGATATTGAGCTTGTCTCTATACCGGGCCTGGAGTATGATAGAGTTGGTAGAAACAAGGAGGAGAGTCTTTGGCCAAGATAAGGGTCCTCATTGCGGATGACCACGCCGTAGTGCGCGAGGGCACTCGAAAACTCCTGGAACAGGAAAAGGACCTGATTGTAGTTGCTGAAGCTGGCGACGGTGAAGAAGCCGTCCGCCTTACCGGGGCTTTCATGCCGGACGTGGCCATAATCGATATTAATATGCCCAAGATGGATGGCATTGAAGCCACCATAGAGATAAAGAACCTCTACCCGACAGTCGCGGTGCTGATACTCTCCGCCTATGACGACGACCAGTTTGTCTTCCGTCTGCTGGAAGTTGGCGCTGCCGGTTACCTGCTGAAGAGTATCCGTGGCCAGGAGCTAATTGACGCGGTGCGGGCTGTAAACGCCGGTGACTCAGTCCTTCATCCTATAATTGCACGCAAGGTATTACAGCGTTTTCGCCCTTCCCCTGATAAACCCCCTGAGGAGAAAACCGCTGAAAAACTCACTGAGCGGGAAAAACAGGTACTCATGCTGGCAACCCGGGGCCTTAGTAACCAGGAGATAGCTGATGAGCTATACCTCAGTCTGCGTACCGTTCAGACCCATCTCGGTAATATCTTTAATAAGCTACAGGTTGGTTCACGTACTGAGGCTGTGGTTCACGCCCTGAAACAAGGTCTCATTAATCTTGACGATGTCCCCTGAGTATGAGACTTCGGGGAGGTGACAGGGGTACGAACGTGACGCTTAGCTCTTTGATAGCCGGACTCATTGGCGTCATTCGCCGGCCACAGTCGTGGTTGATTCTTGCTCTGCTTATACTGATATCTCTCCCCCACTATGATGAAGCCTTTAAGCAGCCGGGATTCATCACGCAAGCACTGACCGACTTCGGCCTGACACGCCATGCCTTAGAGAGAATCCTCTACCTTGCGCCCATAGTCTGGGCCGGTTTCCTGTTTGGATGGCGAGGGGCTATTGTAACATCGTTCGCCGCCCTTGCCTGCATGCTGCCCCGGGCCATTTTTATTTCCCCCAACTCCCTGGATGCCATAATGGAAACGGGAGCCGTGTTCATTTTTGGCAATGTACTGGCCATTACTTCCGAATCACTCCGCCGGGAGCGCCACCGCCGCTTCCAGTTGGAAGAGACCCGGCACGAACTGGAGGCGTCTGAGCAGAGGTACCGTGCGCTGTTCGAGAACGCCCACGACGCAATCTGGGTCCAGGACATGGAAGGCAAAATAGTTGCTGCAAACCAGGCAACGGTAAGGCTCACCGGATATGACGTGGAGACGCTGGTCCATATGGATGTAAAGGCTTTCCTGTCCGAGGAAGGTCTGGAGCTTGCCAGAGTGATACGGCACAAGCTCCTCCGAGGAGAGACACTCGAGGGTCCCTACGACCAGCGCATAATTAGAGAGGACGGAACAGAAGTGTTTCTGAGATTGAGTTCCAGTCTGGTTAGCGGTGAGAACGAACCGGCCGTGATTCAGCACATTGCCAGGGATGTCACTGAAGAGAGACAGATGCATGAGAACCTGCGTTTCTACCTGCAGCAGGTTACCAGGGCTCAAGAAGAGGAGCGAAAGCGTATCTCACTGGAGCTGCATGACGAGACTATCCAGGCCCTGGTAGTACTCTCCCGACAGCTTGACGAACTCGCTTCCGGCAGCGACGGTCTGCCAGAGAGCGGTCGCCAGCGATTGGAGAAGCTACGCCAGGACACCAACGATATCATGCAGGGGGTGCGTCGGCTGAGTCAGGACCTGCGGCCGGCGACGCTGGACCGTCTTGGGCTGGTGGCAGCGGCGGAGTGGCTGGCTACCGACGTTTCCGGCTACTCAGGGATAGCCACCAGGGTGAGTGTAATTGGCAGTGAGCGACGTCTTAACGAAGAGGTTGAGCTGGTGCTTTTCCGAGTTACGCAGGAAGCTCTGAGAAACGTGTGGCGCCATGCTGAAGCGACTGAGGTTGAGATAACTGTCGAGTTCGAGGATAACAAGGTTCGGATATCCGTCACCGATAATGGCAAGGGTTTCAATCTACCGCAACGGATGGGTGACCTCGCCAAGTATGGAAGGCTGGGCCTCGCCGGGATGGAGGAGCGTGCCGGTCTGGTCGGAGGCACACTCACGGTGCAGTCTCAACCAGGTGTGGGAAGCACGGTAAGCGTAGAGTTGCCGGCATAAGGCTCCGCCGACGTGTTGTCGACAAGACATATTGCAGGACCCACGGGTGTACTGGCGTGGTTCGTCTGTTTTCCATGCAGGATGCTGCGGACAAGTTGGAAGTGTCTGTGAGCCTGTGTTCTCCATATAGATGGGCAGTATAACCCAATCCTCTTTCCCCAATATATCCCGCCGGTTCAGGGCCGGGTATCAGTCTCCTTATCTTGCCGCGTAACCTCTTCAAACGAGTATCCGTGGTCAATCCAGCGTTCTGACAATCATGCTCTCTTCGCCCGGATGGTTCAGCTATGACTAGGCACAATGGATTACGCCAGGGTTACGCCGTTTTAGGTATCCTGGGATAAGGAGAATAAGTATTTCAGCCGAGGTTCGCTCTGCAGATAGATGCTAATCTGAAAATAGAGGGAAGCAGAGAACGCGTGTGGTAGCAGCGAGTAAGAAAGGCATAGCGGTGCAGCAAGAGTTGAGTCTGGAGCAGTAAGCGGTGGTATCCACTACATATTTTAGAGGTCGGCGAAATGCGGCGTGTTTCTGAACGTGATGTAGGTTACATTAGCTGCGACGGTAAAGTAATACAATAATCCTGACGGAGGTGGCAGGTAATGAACAGGGCCTACCCGAGCGTGGATGAAGCAGTAGCGGATGTGTTCGACAACGCCACGATTGCTTTGGGAGGTTTTTTTACCGCAGGCAGTCCTATCCGTCTGACAGAAGCACTGGCTAACCAGGGAGCCAAAAACCTCACGATAATAGTCCAGTCGGTGGGTATCGGCAACTGGGAAGTTAATATGCTGCTTGAGACTCACCAGGTCAGGAAAGTGATATGCAACTACCCGTTTTTCCGCTCTGCAAGCCGGGTATCTCTCTTCGAGCAACAACTGCGCGCCGGGGAAGTGGAGTGTGAAGTGTATCCCCTGGGGACATTCATAGAGAAACTCCGGGCTGGTGGGGCTGGCATCGCCGGCTTCTATACACCAACCGGAGTTGGAACGCTGGTTGCTGAAGGTAAAGAATGCCGGGTCTTCAACGATAAGGAATACCTGCTGGAACTAGCCCTCAGTCCTGATTTTGCCTTTGTTCACGCCTATAAGGGGGATTCCTACGGTAACCTGGTTTATCGGGAGACGAGCCGGAACTATAATCCGGAAATGGCGATGTCGGCAAACATCACCATAGCCGAGGTGGAGAATTTGGTGGGGCCTGGCGAAATAAACCCGGACCAGGTACATACGCCAGGTATCTTCGTACAACGGGTAGTGAAGGTAGATAGACCTGACATCGATGTCACAATCGAGGTTTCTCCCGAGCAAATGAATACATAGCGTCTTAAACTGAGGAGGTATGAAAGAATGGTAACACCTGCTCTTCCTGGTTCAGTCATCGGAATCAGCCGGGAGTTGATGGCTCTCCGGGTAGCCGCTGAGATTGAGGACGGGAGCTACGTCAACCTTGGTATAGGTATACCGACCCTTGTATCCAACTGGATAGAGGGAAGAGACATTGTCCTGCAGTCCGAGATTGGAATGCTTAACACCGGTCCCCTGGCCGAAGCGGACCAGATTGACCAGGACCTGATTAATGCCAGTTGCCAGCCGGTGACCGAGCTACCGGGCTGCTGCTATTTCTCAATAGGTGAGTCATTCGCAATGATTAGAGGGGGGCACATGGACATCGCTGTTCTGGGTGCCATGCAGGTGTCCGAAAAGGGAGACCTGGCGAGCTGGAATGTCCCGGCATCGGGGCGTGGAAAGATGGGTAATATCGGCGGCTCAATGGACCTGGCGGTGGGAGCCAGGAAGGTCATAGCAGTAACCGAGCATGTGACCAGGACCGGTGAGCCGAAGATAGTCAGGGAATGCATCTATCCCCTCACCGCCAGGAAATGCGTGAATCTGATTGTTACAAATCTGGCTGTGATTGAGGTGGTCAAGGAAGGCCTTCTCTTGAAGGAAATCGTCGCCGGGCTCACCACGGAAGACATTCAAGCAGTGACTGAACCCCGGTTGATAATAAGCCCTGACCTCAAAGAGATGGAGCTATAGATAAGATAGCGGGAGACCGGGGTACGCCGGGAGACGTTAGCCAGGTATGATCCCCAGCGGGCGCTAAAAGCGGTCAAAGTGCCTTCAGTTCTGCTCACCTGTCCGGCTGTACACTCGAGCTCTCCCCCTTCCGGTCGGACTCAACCGTCCTTCGTCCACGACCTTCTTGAGGCTGGTACGCAGGAGACCAGTGGAGCACGACACACCTTTCTCCGTCAGGCGCTCTTTGACCGACCGAGTCGACTTAGGCGCGTCGAAGAAACCCGCCTTGACCTCAGCACGAATGGCCCGGGTACACGAACCCCGACCTCCTCGCGCCTTACCACGGGCTCTCACTTCTCGTGGAGGACCAGCACGCTGAGGCTCCGCAGCCGGTAGTCCCCTGATGGCAGCCCCGTACCTCTCCAGGTAGCGTTCAACGAACTCTATCGGTCCCTCCAGTTCAATGATACCTTCATTGAGGTTGATGACAGCTTTTGCCTGGTCCATTATGACCTCCTTGAGGTGTAGAGTACTGTGCAAATCATATCATATCGACGCGTTTTAATCGAAACATGCAATAATTATTACGGTTGCGGTTCAACGGATGCCAGGATTTCGACTGAGCGTTACATCGAGTGGACGATATGGGAATCCATTCACAGAGGTAACGGCCTGTACATATCGAGCAACGGTGAAGCGGAAAATAGCATTGGAAAGCCTGTTTCGCGTTATTGCGATTTGAAGGCGGTCATTGATAGGCTGCAGCCTATGTCTTTGTGCTTCGCTGCGGAGAAGCGATGTTCCTCAACCTTTGCGCATAAGTCAATAACTTCTTCCTCAGCCTGATATTCCCGGGAGTAACCTCTACCAGTTCATCATTATTGATGAAATCAATGGCTTGCTCCAGGCTGAATATAACGGGAGGAGTCAGCTTTACGGCAATGTCGGAAGTAGATGAGCGTATATTGGTCTTCTTCTTTTCCTTGCATACGTTGACGGGTATGTCCTGCAGCCGTGCATGCATTCCCACTATCATACCTTCGTAGACTGGGGTTCCCGGTTCGATGAAGGTGTCGCCTCTCCCCTGAGCGTTATTAAGGCCATAGGTAACAGCAATACCCGGCTCCGATGCCACAAGAACGCTGCCACGAGTCGTGACGATTTGCCCTCGCCATGCTTCGTAACCAAGAAAAAGGGTATTCATGATGCTGTCACCGCGGGTAGCGGTAAGAAAAGCACTACGAAAACCAATAAGTCCTTTTGTGGGGATATGAAATTCCAGGCGTATGTTATCATGCCCATCATTGCGCATATCAGTAAGCTGAGCCTGCCGTTTGCTCAGCATCTCGGTTAGAACCCCAACGTATTCACCTTTGGTATCAATAGTAAGAGCTTCCACAGGTTCCACAAGGTTGCCGTCAACTATCTTGGTGATAGCATCTGGCCTGGATACCTCAAATTCATAACCCTCCCGGCGCATGGTCTCAATCAGGATAGCCAGATGCAATTCTCCCCTGCCTTTTACCAGAAAAGTGTCGGGACTATCCGTATCCTGTACGCGGAGACTGAGATTAGTTTCCAGTTCCCTGTGGAGCCGTGCCCGCAAATGGCGGGTTGTACAAAAACGCCCCTCACGGCCGCTGAACGGTGATGTATTGACTCCGAAGGTCATCTCTATCGTTGGTTCGCCAATCTCTATACGTGGTAAAGCTTCAGGCAG
>Ga0307378_10012014_pt1 | contig 11115 bp, 9 predicted proteins | sample UN1MG_FD_202238 | JGI IMG/M metagenome (GOLD analysis project Ga0307378, IMG submission 202238) | Soil microbial communities from Risofladan, Vaasa, Finland - UN-1 | ecosystem: Environmental > Terrestrial > Soil > Coastal area > Acid sulfate soil | place: Finland: Risofladan, Vaasa | collected...
GACGTGACTCGACTGCATTTATTTTAATTGATGCAACATCAACGACTGACTCAACGGCAGTTGAGGTTATCACCGATGCGACAACTGGTATTACTTATGTGTATGCTTCATTAGATACATTAAGCACCTCATTATCTAAAGAAATATTTTTATATCTACAGTTTCATCTATACCAGAATTGGCAACTGTATGATACAGTGGAGATAATATCGGATGACTCATTGCTTGCTACATGTTTTGAGTTTAAGTTGATAGATGATTATTTCTTATATATGACAGATAGAGATGTTGGCTTCGGAATAGATTGTGACTAAGTAAGGAGATTAAATGGCAAATAAGATAGATCAATTTTGGGAGATTTTTAAAGCAGTAGCTAATGACCCAACTACTACTGTAACTGAATCTACCAACGCTATTGCCAAGTCTGATAGAGCAAAGGTCGAGTCTTATTTTTCAAATGTAGTTGATCAATTTACATTTGGAACTTCTGACTATAACAGACTTCGCAAATTTATGATTGATTTGTATGCCTCTTTTAGGACACAAAGTTCAATCTCTCTAGCATCTTCTGACCCCCACTCTTTAACAAACTCAGATCTTGATGAATTGTTTAGAAGTATGGGGTATAATCTATCATCATCATTACGAGCATTTGATGAAAATCCTTTAGAGCAAAAAGTACAATTCTTTCTTGATCTTGTAAATCTATATAAAGTAAAGGGAACTCCTCAATCACTTGTTGATGTTCTGCAATATTATGGTGTAACAGAAGTAGATATTTATGAGTTTTTCTTAAAGAAAGATGCCCCAGGTAGTCTATTCTTTGAGGGTAAAGCAGTAGCAGGAACAACTGTAAATGCAAGTGATGTTGGTATTCCATATGCTAACTTAACAGCGACTGACCCACATTGGTTATATACCGCACAACAGATTCTACAACTTGACCAATCAAACAAAATAAATTTACCATCTAAATCGCCTTATTTAGGTGTGCAACCTACGGTTAATTTAGAAGGCGCCGAGATGTCAATCATTGTGCGCCATGTTCAGGATCAATATGACTCATGGCAATCCACTGGAGTCGTTCCTACAGCAAATGCAGAAATTACATATACTGGCGAAACCGTAAGTTTACTTGAACTATATTTAGCTTGTATTTATATGTTCAATCAGTTATATGACCAAGGGGCGGTTTCTCCTTATGGTTCATCAGATTATCGTGCTAGATTTATGTGTTATGATGGGACAAACATAGATGATGAAATACAGATCATAGCAGAATATGACGCTTTAGCAAATCCAAAAGTCACATCACGACTAGATATAACAACTAGATACGCTCAACATCTTGAGTTGTTTTCAAGACAAGATTTGGAGAATTTTTTAGTTGATAAAACTACCTCTGGTACTGTTTTGGGTGTAATCAATCCGACTTTAAAAGCTGCACTTGATGCTGCTGGGGAACCTTTAGATGTTTTATATTCATTGTTAAAAGATTTAGCTCTTTGGGTTAGAGCAAATATTGGACTTGGTTTTGTAAATTTTGGTTTTATTCTATTTGGTTTACAAGAATTTTTTAAAGATTTAAAACCTGTTATTGAGTTTTTTAAACCGTATCGAGCAAGATTATTATTACTTGAAACTCTTCAAGTAAATAGGAGATTATTCAATACTATTTTTATTGAAGATAAATTTTCAGGTATTGATGTTGATTTTCAGTTTCATGATTTTATAACAGGTGATAGCATAGCTTGTTGTACTCCATTGGGCGATTCTACATGTGAAACTAGTTCAGCCATTTGTCGGAGAGAGTTTGTTGAGGATCCACCGCCTTCATATAATTGGAGAGATCTATGGTTGACAAGTACTCTTTATGCCGTTGACGATGCTGTTGCATCTGGCGGACTAGGTTATCAGTATATTTGTATCCAGGCTCATACTTCCGGAATAGAAACAAAACCAGGAACAGGTACAAGCTGGGTATTATATTGGGAGTTAATGAGTTCAATAGAATGTACTGATACTACAGCTACTATTTCATACTACTCAAGAGATACATTTGATTGTGACTCTTATTTTGATATTGGTGCAGTAACAGATATTAGACGTCATCTGCCATATATAAATCAGAATCCTTTTGAGCCATATCAAATTGAATACCCTGAAGATCCTACAGATAACAATGTTCAAATTACAATGGAGGAGACTCTTTATGAGCACTTAAGATGTCCTGTATCTGATGGAACTGGTTTCGTTGTTTCTGAAATTACAGAGGCTACATATGGTGAGTCCGAAAATCTAATTGATGGTTCAAATGTAATTTCTATATATTTTGATGTACCTCTTTCGACTACTGATTATTCAGTTGGATTAATGTTAAGAAATGAAACTGCTTTAGGATCCATATATAATTACCTTGTTACAAATAAACGTGTGGATGGATTTGATGTTATATTTTCCTCTGATATTGATTCTGAAGATTACTATCTTGATTGGGATGCAGTTTCTGGCTCAACAAATGCCGGGAGTGAAGCGATTCCTTCAGATAGTACAGAAGTAACAGTTGTGTTGCCATTAACTTGTTCAGCCGCCAATTATTCAGTCGTGGTATCTTTAGGTAATAATATAGATGCGAATCCTTCATTTTATGCATATGATATTATTGAAAAAACATCAAGTAGTTTTACAGTTAGATTTTCGAGTCCATTAGATTCTTCAAATTATTTTCTAGATTGGTCTGTATGTACAGAAGGTATTAGCGGTTATTATAATATACCTGATGCAGTTTCACAAGTAACGATACCAATAACAACACAAATTGGAAGCGTATATCCCCTTATGGCTAATATTGTAGTAGAAGGGGATCCTGAATCTTCATCTATATATTCGGGTATAATTACAAATAAGACAGCCACTACATGTACATTACAATTATCTAGTCTAACTGACTCGACTAATTATTATGTTTCATGGGTAATTCCTCCACTTACAATTGAGAATATGATATCGCTAACTTGTTATCAATCAGGCGGCTTTAGAGATTTCGATGGAGTGCCTTCATCTTCAGTTCCAATTTATGATGGAACTACACTTGTTGGGTTTGGACCTGACCCAGGATCACAAGGAACGTTTGATTGTACACACGGTTTTGATCTTGTATTTATTACAGTTGAAGAGGTTGTTCCGGATGCAGACTGTTATCTCATGACAGAAGAGTTCGGATATATTCTACTGGAAGATGATGGTAAGATTGTAGTTGATTGTCCAGTTTGTGCTATCCCTGTTGCTGATCCTGCTTCTGGAGCTTACCTTGCTGGAACCACGGTTGCTTTAACTTGTGCAACTCCAGGTGCTACTATAACTTATACAACTGATGGAAGTGCGCCCGTACCTGGAGTAGATCCTATATATACTACCCCCATTCCAATAACTTAAAGGACTGAAAAATGCAAATAAGAGCTATAGCTAGCAAGATTGGTTATCTTGATAGTCCCATCATGACTGAAAATTATACCATTCTTCCACCTGTTCCGGCATTCGTTATTGGTATAGGTGGTACTTATTCAAGTCAGTTTATTCATATGTCAGACGGAAGAACTTATGTTCATGGATATGATAACTATACGTTGGGATGCTGTACAGCTTGTCCCAAAGGGCCGAATGATTATTATGATTGTCCCACCAGTGCTGAATGGTGGAGATATGACTGTGATGACTCAGATGGAAATCCTCATCTGATTTGTACTGAAGGTTTACTTACAAGTGAAGGTGATTCTTGGAATGACTGCGTTTATCATGTGGATTCGAACGGAAGGGGTTGGTTTACAGGCGATGAAGAAATATACTGTCGTGGAGGTTGTCCTCATTATTATTGGGACAAGTTGTATAGAATGGTTCTCACTGATGCGACTGACTTGTTTATAGTAGGGGAAACTATTGAAGATGACGATATGGAAACAACGTATTTAACTTATAAAAAAGGAATAGTTACTGCCGTTTCCGGTACTCCTCCGAATGTAACTTTAGAATTATATATGTGTGCTTCTCCAAACTTTACTTCTTCAACAGGTCCTTTTACTGGAAAGACTTCTGGAGCGAAAGCAACTGCTGTAGATATGATTGATCTTGGTTATAATGTTGAAGATTATAAATGGGAAGCAAGATGGGATGAGGGTCAGTTGCCTTGTGGAGAGTGGGATAACTGGTTAGAAGAACCTACTCCGTATGGAGGAGATGAAGATCCCACTGATCGTGATTATAGAGCTCTCCGGATGTTTCCGGAGGATATTGACTTAGTTAAAATGACAGGTATGGGTCATGGCGGAATTGGTCTCGATGCGAATGGGAAAATATGGACTTGGGGCTACCGTGGATGGGGTATAATAGGAAGAGATGATCCTTATAACAACAGAATGGTTCAGTGTGTTCCATATAATGTCAAGCCAGAATGGGATTGGATAGATGTTGCTGGAGGATACTTCCATTGTGCTGCTATTAGATCTGATGGCACTCTCTGGACTTGGGGTATAAATTCATACGATCAGTTAGGTACGGGTGCAGGTTATAGTGGTGTAGATTCTTGGCAAGGTGTACCAGTACAAGTGCCCGGAGTAACTGATGCAGTAAAAGTTTGGGCACCGCATGAAAACACAGTTATTCAGAAGTCGGATGGCACTGTTTGGTACACTGGAAGCAATCAATATGGTCAGTACGGAGATAGCTATGCTCCTGATGCATGTTATTATATATACGGTGATCCGGGTGGTAGTCTCAGCGAAGGTATGAGAATAGGAGGAGGAGGCAAATCATTTGTATTATTTAGTGCCGGATCAACAAGTTCTGTAGGAGTAGACGCTGATGGAGTAACTTGGACATGGGGTTATGGGGATTATGGAGCATTAGGAACTGGGGTTGATTATAATGCCCTTTGTGAGAGGTATTGGCATTGGTGTCAATTCACACCCATTCAAGTATCCGGAGTTCCAGCTTTTGATATGATATGGACGGATGGAGGTAGTGTAATAGGTGCTGTATCAGACACTGGAGAAGTTTGGTATTGGGGAGAACTAACTTATTCTTATTTTTCTCCGCAAAAAATGGATTTTGATTTTATATCAGGAGAGTAAAAATGAAACCAGAAAATAAACAAGAAAAAATTAAACCAGAACACAGACGAGGAGAAATACCTGATTCTATTTATCTTCTTATAGAGAAAGTGGTAGACGATATGTTTATTGAATTTGATAAGATGGAAGATTTTGAGTTTCGTCGTCTTCCAAAACATCAAAGACTTATAAATAGAGTTTTCAATGAACTTATGAGAGAAGGTTTTCATGATCGAATGAGAAATAAATAATTTTTAATAGGAATAAAAATGCAAATAAGAGCTATAGCTAGCAAAATTGGTTATCTTGACAGTCCTATCATGACTGAAAATTATACTACTTTTGAACCTGTTCCGGTTACAATAGAAAATCTTTCTTGCGATTATGGTATATCTCTTGTACATTTATCAAATGGTGTGGTTTATACTTGGGGAACTAATTATGGAGGTTATTTAGGTAGTGGAAATTATGATAGTCAAGATCCTGCTGTTCAAGTAATAGGCGACCATGAGTTTGTTTATGCTGGGGTATATCAAGAATCGACTTGGGGTATAGACTCAGATGGTCAGTTATGGGTTTGGGGAGATACTATATATGGACGATGGGGTAATGGTTATGAGTATAATCAGCAGTATGATCCTCCAACCAGCAGATATTGGTACCATACTCCATTACCTGGCGGCGGAATGAATCCCGGTGATCATATTTTTACTAAAGTTAGAATGGGTGGTTGGCATGGATTAGGACTTGACACTGAAGGAAGACTTTGGGGTTGGGGTGAACAATACACAGGTGGAGGCGATGACTGTGATCGGCAAGGAGAATGTGGACTTGGACAAGTTTATGCAGATGATGAACCAGCTATTCCAATAATCAAACCATATGGACCCGTTTTATATCCAGTTCAGGAGTACTTAGGAAAGACTAATTGGACATACATGTGGTGTGGTTGGAATTTTTCTTTAGCGATTGACTCCGATGGTAAATTATATGGAACTGGTAGTGATGGTTGTGCTGCTCTTCTTCAAGGTTACTGGGCCTGGCATGCAGGACTAAAAAGGATGTACTGGTACTCATGTAACAAAGATATTTTTACTCAAATAGGAGTTGATACGGATTGGGTAAAAGTTCGTGCAGGTGACTGCCATGTAATAGCTCAAAAATCAAATGGAGATCTTTATGGATGGGGATATAATGTAAATGGTTGCTTAGGAGGATTGGGAGCTGCTGAAGATAGTTATATAATAACCCCTACAAAATTACCTTTTACTGGTAGTGAAGTAGTCGATTTTTATTGTGGAGCATACCACACTGGTGTTTTAAAAACCGATGGTACAATGTGGACCACTGGAGACAATGGATCAGGTCAACTAGGAGTGGGAGATTATACTGATAGAAATGCTTTTACTCAAGTTATAGGCGGTCATACTTTTACTCAAATATGTGATCAAGCTTATGATCATGCTATGGCTGCTGATGCTGACGGAAATGTTTACGCTTGGGGTTGGTATCTTGGACCCAATGAACCTGATGGATGGGAGGACCATACTCCCAATTTGATAGATTTTGAGTTTGTTACATAAAAGGAATAAAAAATGCAAATAAGAGCTATAGCTAGCAAAATTGGTTATCTTGACAGTCCTATTATGACTGAAAATTATACCATTCTTGAACCTGTTATACCATACGTTGTTATGATTGGTCTTGATGAGTATGGGTATGATACATGGGCAGTAATGTCTGATGGAAAAATATATATGTTCGGTTATTCAGTTGCTGGAATGGATGACTATGAATATCCAACTATGCTTATAGTAGATTCGCCCGAAGAAGGTAACATCATATGGGCAACTGCTAGACAAGCGGAAGGTCTGCTCATGGTTGATGAAAACCATCAACTATGGTGGTTGGGCGAATTAGATTATCATAGTTCTCTTCCTGGTCCCGCTCATTATTATGAAGAAGTTATAACAATCGGAACTACAGACCATGAGTTTGCAATCCATCCATATGCTTCTATACCTCCAATTATTGATAAAGTAACAAGAGGTCAATATGCAGCTAGTGGTATAGATACAGATGGTAAGTTATGGGTTTGGGGATCAGATGGTGGGGGTTGGGGTTGTCTTGGTCAGAACTATACTGGCTGGGATTATAACTATACTCCAATTGAAATTTGGACAGGTCTTCGGAGGGGAGAAACCAATACAGGATGGACATATACCTATATGGGGTGGTCGAATTGTTTTGGAATAAAAGATGGAGAAATTTGGTTCTGGGGACCAAATGTAGCTGGAGATGGTGGGGTTGGTTGCCATCAATACCTGAATGGTTACTACGGATGGAAATGGACTCTATCTGCAAATGGTACTTTAGGAAATGAATATTACCTTGAAAAAATTGCTGGTGGAGATCCTGGAATTGTACAACCAACTTTATATTATGTATATTGGTCAGGATATTCGGGATATCTTGCTGAAGGAACTATTGGTAGTCTTGGATTGGGAGAATGGAATTGGGGTGATAATGATACTCTTGGTTTTAATACTGTGTATGTTAGACTAAAAAATGATGTAGATCCTGACAGTGGAAGTAGTTATTCACAACGACCTGAATATAATGCCCCTGTAAAGGTTGCATTGGGTCATGGGAGCGATTGGGTTAAGGTTATGTGCCAGGAATATACAACTATTGCTTTAAAGTCTGATGGAACGCTTTGGGGGTGGGGAGATAATTATAGAGGATCAATGGGGCATGAACCAGGTACTTGTGGAGATTATGATCGTGTTGATACTACTCCACCTATAACATGGTGTGAACATTGGACTCCAAAAGACATTACTCCTCCTGGAAAAACTATTGTTGATTTTTCAGCCGGATATTATCATATAATTGCATTAGAGGCAGATGGAACTGCATGGGCAGTTGGTTATGATGATAATGAAGGGTGTCTTGGGTTGGGTTCATATCAAGCTGAAGTCTATACATGGACTGAAATCCCAGATATAAAATTTAAAGCAATACAATGTCATTATTCCAATAGTATGGGAATTGGTTTAGATGGTAAAGTTTATGTTTGGGGATTGCATTACGGGTTAGATGGTCCCACACCTACGCATTGGGATTTTGGACCATACTGGTCATAAAGGAGAGTAAAAATGAGATTAACAACAAAAGCACGTTTAATTATGGAGAAAGCAATTGATGATATAATTACCGAACTCGGTGAAGAAGAGGTGTTTGCTACGGGTATTCTGCGTCACTCGATTGAGAAAGAGTTTCGTTCTGTAATGCATGACAGAAGGAACGCATTTATGGAGTCACAAAAAAAATAAGAAAGTAACCATCCTAAAAATTTCTTCTTGAGTTTCTATCCAAATAGAATCAGTCAATTTCTTTATTATTTCCCGGTAGTTATCCTTTTCTTTTAGAACAAACTATAAATTCTTATATATGTCATTAATTAAATACAATAAAAGGAGTAGAAATTTATGGCAAGTTTAAAGGAAGAAATCCTACAGATGGGTAAAAATTCTCTTTTGAATAACAGACAGATTGCTCGGATTGTTGGTTGTTCTGAGAGGACAGTAAGTAAATATGCAGGATCTTTTTCTGATAGATGCAAATTTAAGACAGCCGAAGATGTCGATATATTTGAAATACAAAAGTCTGTGCTTCTGCCAGATATTCATTATCCTCACATTGATGAAAAAGTTATGGAGGCAGTAAATCAATTTATTTTTAATTATGAACCTCATGAAATTGTTTACATGGGAGATCAGTTATCTTTAGATTGTATATCTGGTTGGAATAAAAGAAAACCATTATTAAAAGAAGGGCAAAGGTTAATAAAAGACTATGAAAATTTTAATAAAGATATTTTGCAAATTCATGAAAATATAACCACGCCTGATACTCGAAGAACATTTATGATTGGAAATCATGAAGAGCGTGTGAACTGGTATATAGAAGAACACCCCGAGTTAGAAAGTTTAATAGATATAGATCGGAATATAAAACTTACAGAGCGAGGATATAAAATTATTCCATATAATGGAATTTATAAAATTGGCAAGCTTTCAGTAATCCATGGATATTACTGGAATAAATATCATGCCGCAAAAACACTTGAAGCTTTTGGGGGAAATGTTGTCTATGCACATGTTCACAACCCACAAATGTATGCTAAGGTTTCGCCAGTAGATAGGAAAGAATATCATATGGCGACTGCACTTCCATGTCTCTGCAATATCAAACCAGATTATAAAAAGAATGCTCCAAATTTTTGGGTAAATGGATTTGGTGTTGTTGAACATCTCCCTGCTACAGGATTTTTCAATATTTATCCTATTACAATTATTGATGGTTCGTTTATGTTTAACGGAACCTATTACGGCAAAGATTTATAAGGCAAAAAAAAGAATGGAGGGTGATCTCTCCATTCTTTTAAAAAGGTGCCGTGGACAGGATTCGATACCTGCATCTCCCACTGGGGGCGTTTTGTCTTAAACTAGTCACGGCGATGGGGTGGATCAATCGCCCACTGGAACGAGCACAGATATGATCCGTATCCATGACCTCCTACAGCAGGCACCCCAAACTATAATTGAATCCGTATTCGTTTTCCCGTTGAAGGAATTGCGATTATTAATTCATCAAAACCAAAATACAAAACCCTATCCCCTTTCAAAATTCGATGTGGTGTTCCCGACTCGATTTCATCAATCTTTGTGCCAGGAATAAAACCTTCAACCTGCGTGATTCTGATGCCATCAATTTCAAAGATGTTATTAGAGATGTTGGCGATCAGTTGTTTCTCTTTGACAGAGTCCATCACATTCATAGCACCAAGACGGCGTTTGCACAAACCACACTCACCTTTTTCCTTCTTCTCAGTTATTGGATTTCCGGATTCAGTTGCACATTTGTCGCAATATAGTAACATAATCCTCTCCTTAAGCTGCTTGTAGTAGACCTACTTTTATTTTCCATTCTGTAAGATCTTTATCACATACAGGACAATGATATCCCATTCCTGGTATAATAGATTTCCTACATGTTCTGGAATCTATAGGAGCGTGATTACATGATGTGTTCCAGCAATGATTTATATATGGAACGTTTCTGTCATCCTCTTCTGGTAGACCACAACCACATTCTCCCATTATTATCGGACCATTACAATCTCGACATATTGGAAATACAATGTTTGGAAGGCCTGGAAATAATTTCATAATTAGTTTCTACCTCCGTTAATTAAGGGTTTATAAAAAGTAAGTTTAAATCCTATCACTAATTTATATATATAGACAGAACAAATATAAAAGGGTGATTTTCACCAACGGACTTTAAACAAAAATAAAAATTGAGGTCGTAGTCCGTGACCTGTAAAAGGAGAAAGACCATGACATACAAAGATGCGTTCGTTGTAGAAGTAAAGTGCAAAGGCAAAATCTTAAGAATGAGAGATGATTTTGTTCACCTTCCATTTGGTTCAGAGTATTCAATTTATCTAAAAAATCTAAGTTCAAGAAAGGCATCCGTTAAAATTCACGTTGATGGTCAAGATGTTCTTGATTACAGTTCGTTGATACTTAATGCAAATTCAAGCACAGAGCTTGAAGGGTTTTTAAGCGGGTCAGTTGCTAGAAACAAATTCAAGTTTATCCAAAAAACAAAGGAAGTACAAGACCACCGTGGAGATAAAATTGATGACGGAATGATTCGAGTGGAGTTTGCATATGAAAAAGCTAAACCAGAAGTTAGACAAATTATAACTGAGCGTCACGAACATCATTATCATAACTATGACTATTATCATTGGTGGCCACGATGGACCACTTTTAAGTCTTCTGATGATATGTGTGGAACAGCGGGTCTTGTAGATAGTGTTACATACACTTCATCAATGGGAGCAATGAATATACAAGCTAATAATAGTATGGGTGAAGCAAGTGAAGGAGAAGTTCGTGCATGTTTTAGCAATGTTGTACAGGATTCTCTTGGAGTT
>Ga0307378_10012018_pt1 | contig 11114 bp, 13 predicted proteins | sample UN1MG_FD_202238 | JGI IMG/M metagenome (GOLD analysis project Ga0307378, IMG submission 202238) | Soil microbial communities from Risofladan, Vaasa, Finland - UN-1 | ecosystem: Environmental > Terrestrial > Soil > Coastal area > Acid sulfate soil | place: Finland: Risofladan, Vaasa | collected...
ATCGGGGGCGCGGGCCGTTCGATCGGCAAAAGATCCTCGGCCTCGATGGCATCGCCGCCGTCCAGCGGGCGGCCAAGGCCATCCACCACCCGCCCGATCAGACCTGCGCCAACGGGCACGTCGACTATCCGGCCCGTGCGGCGCACCGGGTCGCCGGGGCGCAGACGCTCGGTCGCTCCCAGAACGATGACGCCGGCGCGATCCGTGCTGATGTTGGAGGCGATCCCCATCACGCCGCCCACAAAGGTCAGCAACTCGTCCGCGCGCAGATCGGTGAAGCCCGCGACCTCTGCCACGCCATTGCCGACCGACAGGATATGCGCGATCTCGGCCATCTCGAGGGCCGGGGCGACCCGCGCCAGCGCATCCTCGAGCGGTTCAAAGACGTCGTCTTGAAGGTCATCGAAACTCATCTCGCGCGCCATCAGCTGCTTTCCGCGCTATCCGGCGTGCGAACGACGCGGCGTCGGCCGCCACCTTCGATCACCTCGTCGAGCGTCGTTTCCAGACGGTGCAGGAACCGCGTCGCGGACCATTCCAGCGTCTGCTCGCCGATGGTCAGGCGCACGCCTAGCAGCAGGTCGTCGTCCTCATGGTAGTCCACCTCGATATTGGGGGCGACGTGTTCGTGGATCGCGCGGGTGATGTGGCTGCGCGCGGCCGGTTTGAGCGGAACGCTGCTTTCCACCCGGACAGGGCCATCCGCGCGTTTTGCCGCGGCCTTGAGCTTGTCGCGCGCCTTGGCGTCGAGGTCGGCCAGACGATCCACGAAGGTGCCTGCCACCTGTCCCGCAAGGCCGCTGCCGGCGTAGTCCTTCAGCACCCGACCGACGATGTCGACTACCTGATGGCCGGCACGATGCCGCAATCGGGCGGCAAATTCATCCCGCTCATCCTCCAGATGGTCCTCCCACGTCTTGCGCCGGGCCTCCATCTCTTCGCGAAGATCGTCTTCCATCTCGTTGCGCAGGTTCTCGGCCTCCTGCCGGGCCTCGCGCAGCACCTCCTCCCGGCTGGCCTCCAACTCTTCCTGCTTCTCGCGCAGCCGCTCTGCCTCGGCCTCGACCTTGGTGCGTGCGGCCTTCGCCTCGGACAGCCGGGACTCGATCCGTTCCTCGCGCCGCGCCATGGCGGTGGTGATCGGACGGTAGAGGAATCGCTGCAACAGCCAGACGAGAACCAGAAAGTTGACGATCTGCGCCGCGACGGTCAGCCAGTCGATCTGCATGGGATCAGCCTCCGGCGGCCTGCTTGGCGGCCTCGACGGCAAGATTGGCAAAGGGGTTGGCGAAGATCAGGATCATCGACACCACGAAGCAGTAGATCGCCGTCGACTCGATCATCGCGAGGCTGACAAACAGCGTTCGCGTGATGGTGTTGGCCGCGTCGGGCTGCTGCGCGATGGCCTGCAGCGCCTGCGAGGCGGCCCGCCCTTCGGCCAGCGCCGGCCCGATCGAGCCGATGGCGATGGTCAGCCCGGCGGTAATGATCGAGATCGCGGCAATCAGGGTTGCGGCATCCATGCTCAGTCTCCTGTGTCTTTTGTGGACAAATCTTCGGCCCCGCGGCGGCTGTGGCTGGCCGATCCGATGTAGACCATCGCGAGGATGGCGAAGATATAGGCCTGGATCAGGCCGGTCAGCAGGCCCAGCACCTGCATCACGACCGGGAAGAAGAAGGGCGCGACGCTGATCAGGATGCCCACGATGACCGTGCCGCTCATCACGTTGCCGTAAAGGCGCACGGCCAGCGCGATGGTACGCGAAATCTCGCTCACGAGGTTGAAAGGCAACATCAGCGGGGTCGGCTGCACATAGGTGCGCAGATAGCCGATGATGCCGCGCTCGCCGATGGAAAACAGCGGAACGGCGATCAGAACGCAGATCGCCAGCGCCGCGGTGGTCGACAGCGAGCCGGTGGGCGGCTGATAACCCGGCACGATGCTGAGCACGTTGGCCGTGGCGATGAACAGGAAGAGCGTGCCGATGAAGGGCAGGTAGCGGCCGGGCTTGTGCGCGCCGACCTCGGCGATCTGGTCGCAGATGGTCGTGACGATCACCTCGAGCGCGACCTGCCAGCGCGAGACGGTTTCGCCCTCGCTCAGCCGCGCGGTGATCGCCCAGGAACCAAGGACCAGCAGCGCCATCACCACCCACGTGAAGACGATCGTGGCGTTAAGCTGCAGGCCACGCCATTCATAGAGGACCCAAGTGTCGGGGCTTATTTCCATGTGGTCTCTTTTGGCGGCGCACCCGCCAGCAGGCGGGTCGCGGCGAACCGCACCGCAACGAACCCGACCACCGCTGCGGCGATGCCCTCGACCGGCAGCCCGAGTGCCGCCGCCGCCGTCAGCGCGCCAAGCAGCAACGCCACCCGCGCAAGGCCAAGCCCCACGAAAACGAGGACCCCGCTCCGATCTTGCGGCAGGGACCGCACGGCCAGCCAGAGCAGCCCGAGGTAGATCGCGCCAAGGGCCCCGCCGACCAACGCGCCGACGAGCAGGGAGATGATGGATAAGGTCATCCTGCACCCCCGAGGGTCTGGCCGCGCCGGTCAGTCATCGCGTCCCTCCCGCTGGACCCAGTACCAGGCATTGAGTGCGCCCAGAACCGCTCCGGCAAGCAGCAGCGTCAGCGTCCAGGACACCTCGCACGGCCAGCGCTGGTCGATCCAGACCCCCAGCGCGATGCCGGCCACGATGGGAACCGCGACGGACCAGCCCACCAGCCCGAACATGCCCAGCCCATACCACGCGCTTTCGCGGCGGCGCTTGCGGGCCTCCTCCATCTGCTGCGCCTTGCGCGCGATGGTGTCTGTCTCGCTGTGGCGGTCCCTGGTCATCACCCCGCCATTCCCAGCTCGCGAAAGCGGCGGATCATGCTGGCCTCGAGGCGAGCCAGCGCCGCGCGTGCATCACGCTCGTCCTCGTCACGCTGGCGGAAATCGGCCTCGACGCGCGCGCGCAACTCTGCCAGATCGTCGCCCTCGACCGCGCCGCGCACGGCCACCCGCACCTCGTCGCCGCATTTTACCAGCGTGCCGGAATTGACCGCGACAAACCGCTCCGCGCTGTCCTCGGTTTCGTATAGAAGAATGCCGGGCACCAGTTCGCTAACGAAATCGACATGACCGGGCAGCATGCCGAAATGCCCGTCGGGCGCCTCTGCCACGATGCGCCGGACGGGACGATCCACGCAGACCGCCATGGGGGTGATGACCTCAAGCCGCATCGGTGGCTTCCGCCGGCTCGTCGAGGTCTTCGATCGGCCCGATCATGTAGAAATCTCCCTCGTCGCGGTCGGCAAATTCACCCGACAGGATGCGCTCGCAGCTATCCAGCGTCTCGTCGAGCGAGACGAAGCGGCCCTTGTTGCCTGTCATCGCCTCGGTGGAAAAGAACGGCTGGGTCAAGAACCGGTCCAGCTGGCGGGCCTGACGGACGGTGGCGCGGTCGCGTTCGGACAGTTCCTCGAGGCCCAGCATGGCGATGATGTCCTTGAGATCCTCGTATTCGGCCAGCGTCGTGCGCACCGCGCGGGCGATGCGGTAGTGGCGCGGGCTGACCGTGCCGGGCGTGAGCATGCGGGAATAGGATTTCAGCGGGTCGATGGCCGGGTAAAGCCCCTCGGACGCCTTCTTGCGCGACAGCACGATCGAGGCGGAGAGATGGGCAAAGGTGTGCGTGGCGGCCGGATCGGTGAAATCGTCGGCGGGCACATAGACCGCCTGGATCGAGGTCATTGTGCCGCGGTCGGTGGAACAGATCCGCTCCTCCAGATCGGCGAGTTCGGTTCCCAGCGTCGGCTGGTAGCCCACCCGGCTGGGGATGCGGCCCAGAAGGCCCGACACCTCGGAGCCCGCCTGCACGAAGCGGAAGATGTTGTCGATGAGCACCAGCACATTGCGGCGCAGGTCGTCGCGGAAATATTCCGCCATGGTCAGCGCCGCATGGCCCACGCGAAAGCGCACGCCGGGGCTTTCGTTCATCTGGCCGAACATCATCACGGTGTTGTCCAGAACGCCCGCCTCGCCCATCTCCCGGTAAAGCTCCTCCGCCTCGCGAGAACGTTCGCCGATCCCGCAGAACAGGCTGACGCCGTCGTATTCGGCGACCATGTTGTGGATCATCTCGGTGATCAGCACCGTCTTGCCCACGCCCGCGCCGCCGAAGAGCCCCGCCTTGCCGCCACGTTCCAGCGGGCTCAGGAGATCGATCGCCTTGATCCCGGTCTCGAAGATCGCGCCTTCGACCCGGCGCTTGGACAGGGGAACCGGCGCGCGCAGGATTGGTCGGCGGGGCAGGTTGGCCAGCGACGGGCCGTCGTCGATGGTTTCACCAAAGAGGTTGAACATGCGGCCCAGCACCGCCTCGCCCACGGGCACGTCGATCGGGCCGCCGGTGTCGCGCACCGCAAGGCCGATGCGCAGGTCGGACGAGGGGTTCATGACCAGCCCTCGGGCAAGGCCCTCGCCCGGAAGGCCGGCGACCTCGATCACGATCTCGGGGTCGGTCAGCGTCACGAGGCGGTTTGTGATCGCCGGCAACGCCCCGTCGAACCGGATGTCGGCGACACCGCCGCCAAGCCGCACGATATGGCCGATGCCGGTGTCGCGCTTGTTCATTCACCATGATCCTTGCTCATCGGATGGGTCCGTCCGGGCAAAAGGGGATTCCGAGCGTCAGCTCGTTTGTATGGAATAGCGGTTCCTCGTATCCGGGACCCAATTTTCCGGCATGAACCACGGGCAGGATGCCCTCGGCGGCGAAATGCGCCGCGGCGCGGGCCGCGTCCTCGGGATCCGGGACGTCGCGGATCTCGACACCGGAGAGGTTTATCCCGGCCTCATCGGCCGCGGCGCGTATTTCCTTCTCCGCGCCGGCCAGCACCGGGTCGATCAGGCCCGCGCGCGTACTGCTGATCGCCCCCTCGATGGATGGGACATCGACCGGGTTGACCACGACCATGCGGATCGGACCCTTTTCACGGGCAAGATCCTCGATATGCTCGAACCGGTCGGGTGGCTGACCGGTTTCCATGGCCACCGGGCGGCCGAAAGGCCGCGACACTGGCGTGTCGGGCGCGATCACCTCGATCCGGCCCGAAACGATGACCTGCCCGTCTTCGCGGCGGCACCGGCAGTCAAGTTGCACCTTGCGCGACGCTTCATCCAGCGATGCGACGGTGACTTCGGCAACGGCCAGATCGCCTTGCTTCAGCACGCCGAGAAACTCGAGTGACAGAGTGGTGAACCGGGTGCCCGGACCCGGAAGCCGGGTGGCGATCAGAGTGACAAGCAAGGTCACGGCAATCCCGCCCTGCGCGAGCGCCGTGCGGAAGCCCGGATCGGAGGCCAACGCCCTGTCGACACCGTGTCCGGAGACGTCGGCCGCAAAGGTCGTGAAGCTGCGCATGTCGCCTGCCACAACTCGGCGTTCGATGTCGGCCCTATTCCCTGGCTTGAGGGTGCCAATCGGGCGGTTGGCGATGACTCTGTCCGTACTCATTTCTGCAAGACGTAGGTTCCGGGGGCGTTTTCAAGCGGCTGGTATTTTCCCTTTCCCGCGCCCAGCTTCGGCGGCGCCGTCTCTGCGTTCGATCGCTCACTCAGCCAGTCGACGAGCGCCGGCCACCATGAGCCCTCGCGCTTTTCAGCCACAGTTTCCCATGTCTCTGCTGGTACGTAGGGATCTTCCCGTTCGGTGGTGTGAATGTGAAACGCCCGCCCCTTGTGTCCCGGTTCGCTCACGATCCCCGCATTGTGCCCGCCACTGGTCAACACAAAGGTCACCGCCGGTTCGGTCAGCAGGTGCAGCTTGTAGACAGATTGCCACGGCGCAATATGATCCGACGCGGTCGAGACGCAGAAGATCGGAACGTCGATCGCGTCCAGTGTCACGGGCTTGTCGCCGATACGGTATTGCCCCTGCGCCAGTTGGTTGCTCAGATAGAGCTTGCGCAGGTATTCGCTGTGCATGCGGTACGGCATACGCGTCGCGTCATCGTTCCAGGCCATGAGATCGAACATCTCCTGCCGTTTGCCCATCAGATACTCATAGATGTAACGCGACCAGATCAGATCGGCCGAGCGTAGCAGTTGAAACGCACCGGCCATCTGCCTGGTGTCCAGATACCCCTGATCCCACATCATGTTTTCAAGAAACGACACTTCGCTTTCGCCGATGAACAGCTGCAGTTCGCCCGGTTCGGTGAAATCGGTCTGCGTGGCCAGCAGGGTGAGCGAGGCCAGCAGGTCCTGCCCGTCGTGCGCCAACTGCGCCGCCTTGGCCGCCATCAGCGTTCCACCCAGGCAATAGCCCATGGCGTGCACCTTTTGCTCCGGCACGATCGCCTTGACCGCGCCGAAGGCCTCGTCGATCGCGTCGAAATAATCCGTCATCCCCATGTCCCGGTCTTCGGCAGTGGGGTTGCGCCACGACACCATGAATACCGTGTAGCCTTGTCCGACCAGATACTTGACCAGCGAATTGTGCGGGCTGAGATCGAGGATGTAGTATTTCATGATCCAGGCCGGCACGATCAGGATCGGCTCGGCTTTCACCTTGTCCGTCTGCGGCGCATACTGGATCAGTTCCAGAAGACGGGTGCGGAACACCACCTTGCCCGGTGTCACTGCCACATCCCGGCCGGGCAGATAATCTTCAGTTCCCACCGCTGGTTTGCCCGAAACCGCGCGCTCCCAGTCCTCGAGGAAATGCTGCATCCCGCGCGCAAGATTTCCGCCGCCCTCGCGGAGAGTGGCGTCGGCGACCTCCGGGTTGGTGGCGATGAAATTCGAGGGCGACATCATGTCGAGTATCTGCCGCGTGACGAAGGAGACGACATTTTCTTCGCGCTTGGTCACACCGTCGATGTCACAAGCGGCATTGTACCACCATTGCTGAGTCAGCAGAAAACTCTGGTGCATCATGTTGTAAGGCCAACGCTGCCAGGCCTCGTGATCGAAGCGGTGATCGTGGGGCAGTGGTTCGATGAAGCCCGGCGTGTTCGGGTCGCGAGCGAGCTGGTTCATGTAGACGCCAAAGCGCATCGCCTTGCGCGCGGCCTTCTCGGCCAGTTGCAGCTGCTTGCCGGGCGCGCCCATCAGGTGAACGCCCCAGGTAAAGAACGTGGACGCCAGCCCGTAGGGCGTCACCCCAAGGGTGAAGCGCGCAAGATGGGCGTTGGCGGCGCGGTCGAGGCTCTTGGTACTATAGCGGTCCGGCATCTCGAAGGGTGAGCGATGGACGATCTCAGGCGGCTCCGGCGCCAACTCGCCGCGTGCCTCGGCCTTCTCATCCGGTGTTTGGGGCAGATCTTCCGCATCCAGCTCTGCGCTTTTCCGGCTTTTCTTGACAATCTTTAGGGGGTGCGTCTTCGTGTCGGGCATCTGGTCCTCTCATGCGTCATGGTTTGAAAACGGGCGCCGGGCAGCTAGCCCATCCGGAGGCCGCCGTTGACGGCAAGCGTCGCCCCGGTGATGAAGCTCGCGTCGTCCGGGACGAGGAAACGCACGCAACGTCCGATCTCGTCAGGATCGGCCAGACGCGAGATCGGTACCATTTCGATCCCTGTTAGCTCGATAAAAATCCCTGTTCGGATGCGTTGGATTTTTGTGTAAGTAGCTGATTTGTAGTCAGAAAAGCGAACCAGTTTCCCGCGTTGGCGGCTAGATCTGCGAAATTTCCCTGTATTTTCCCAGTTATCAGGGAAATTCACTGTCGAGACAGGTTCGCCGCAGCCTCCCAGCACAGCCACCCAGTCGCCGCCATACAGAAAGATGCGCCATTGCATCGAGCCGTCCAACGCTCCGGTGCAATTTCCGCCATTCCGATCCTGGCTGGACTGCATCACCGATACGTCCGGATATAATTTTCGGAAAGCACAGGGGTTTCGGCACGTTCCTGATTCATGGTTCCGAGCCTAATATGATTGTGGCGCGCCGAAACCCATCTGATTCAGCGGCTTGCGAGCGAATTGAACACCCAAGCCACAATAGCGGCGAAGAACCAGCCGAAGGCAACGCTGCCGACTATGCCTTCGATCCAGCCGAGCACGCTCGTAACTGGCCGGACCGTGAAGATGTCGACCCAACCATGTGCCACCGGCAGATCGGGCCACACGAGTTCAAACCCCGCACAAACGATGAAGGTGGCGACCAGCGCTGCTGACAAGGCCCACGCGGCCGGTATCAGAGGAATACGGTTCACGGTGTCTGACATTTCTGCCTCCAAAAAATTGGACTTCTTCTAATACCCCCTAAGGGTATGGACTTAATACCCAGGTGGGGTATAGTCAACCCCATGACACCCGAAACTCGAAAGAACGCACGTGCGCGGCTTGCCCGGATCGAGGGACAGGTCCGTGGTCTCGTGAAGATGATCGATGACGACCGCTACTGCATAGACGTGATCACCCAAGTGCAGGCAGCACGTGCGGCTTTATCGCGCGTCGAGCGCCTTGTGCTTCAAGATCACGTGAGCCACTGCGTCACGGATGCGGTTGCTTCTGGGAACCAGAAGGAACGGGAACGAAAGATTGATGAGTTGATAAGCGTCATCGATAGCGCCACCTAGTGCGAGCCGAGCAAGCGCGTTCTGCGTCCGGGGAGCGACCAGCCGATCGTGGCGCTGCCAGAATGGAAAAGGGCTCGCGACATGAGAAGAATCGCTAGGCTAGAGACTACTGCCTCTCAAGTTGGATCGGCGGGCATGGGACAGAGCCGTAGGAGCAAAACACGCAACAATCTCCTTCGGAGGGGGTCAGGCGCGCGCCACAGCCCTTGCAATAATAAACGATCACGCAAGAGTCTGTTGGCATCATCTCGCGCGCCTGATGCCCGCAATGGGGACAGGTAATAGTAGACTCCTGCGCCACGTTTGCTGCTTGCATAGCCGAGGTCATCGTGTTTCCCCGGAAGAACCTTCGGCAGGATGCATCCTTTCATGCATTGGGCTCATCATGGCCTCTAAACTGAAACCCGACAGGGTTGCATAAGCTCCCATCAAGGGGAGAAGCACGGCAATAAGGAATACCCAGGCGGCCAGGATCTGGCCAAACTTTTGCACCGCTCCTTCGCTCTTGTTAGACGAGAACAGGATGAAGTAGCCCAGGACGACCCAGATTGTGGCGGGGATCAAACTTGCGAAGAACCACATTGCATCATCTCCTAGTCTCTTTCCACATATAGTAACTCGACTGCCGAGCGTGGAGACCACTGTCGTGTGCGTTAGAACCAGGCCCTGAGTCCTGCAAGCGCGCGCCATCCACCTAGGTCTTCGTTCGCGGCACGAGCGTAGTCGGCCGTATCACCAATGAACCGCTCGTAGCCAATTCCAATGTAAGGGGCAAACTCGGGATGGAACTCATAGCGGAGACGCAGTCCCGTTTCCACCGACGTCAGACCGCTGCCAAGGCCAAGCTCGGGCACGTCTTGTGCCGAAAAATTCAGCTCTATGCGCGGTTGGAGGATGAGTTTCTGCGTCAGGAGCTGATCGTACTCGCCTTCGAAACGTGCGGTCAGATCTCCCTCGTCCGATAGAAATGCGGCTGCGTCGAGCTCAAAGAAGTAGGGCGCCAGCCCCTGAACTCCGAAAACGAGATATGAGCGGTCCAGATCGCCGGGTAGGAAGTCGTGTCGAGCGCCCGCCTGAAAGTCAAACCAAGGACTAACAGCTCGGCTCCACAACGCCTGTAGTTCCGCCTCTTCGGGATCTTCGCCAAACCGCCCTTCACCTTCTGTTTTGATCCAAAGCTTGTTGAGGTCGCCGCCGTACCAGCCTTGTCCCTCCCAGAGATAGTCGTCGTTCCCTTCCTTCATTCTCGCTTCGAGGCGGTCGACCATAATTTTGTAGGCGTTCTTCGCACCCTGCTCACGCCTGAGCACCTCTCGCGCCTCCGCCATGGTCACGGGATCGAACACGACGTCAGCAGCGTGCGTAGGGCCGGTAAAGGCCTCTGGTGGAGGCGCTTTATAAGGCGTCGGCGCAGGATCGCGCATTTGGCCCATCATCATGCTCTTACTATGCTCCGGTGTGTGGTGCGCGAACGCCGCTACGGGAGGCACTAAGCAGAACAAGAAAGCTAAGGTCAACATCCTCATCCGCGCCTCCTCCGGGTAAGAGGACGGACGGTGACGACGTTAAACATGCCGGCATGCATGTGATAGAGGAGGTGGCAATGAAACGCCCAATCCCCAGGATTATCTGCGGTGAGGTCGAAGCTCAGCTTACTTCCTGGGAGTACGTTCAGAGTATGCTTCAGCGGATGATGCCCATGATGGCCGTTCACGAGTTCCATGAAATGACCATGGAGATGGATGGGGTGTTGCATCATGGTGTCGTTGACCAGCGTAACGCGCACCCGCTCATCGAGGGCGAAACGAAACGGCTCCACGCCAGAGCTGAACTTCTTGCCGTCGAATGACCACATGAAGCGCTCCATATTACCGGTGAGATGGATTTCCATGTAGCGAGACGGCCGCCGCCGATCCTTGTTCGGCTTGAGCGAAACAAGATCGCGGTAGGTCAGGACGCGGTGGCCGACGTTTTTTAGCCCAAGACCTGGCTCGCCTGTCCGATCCTTCGGCATCGGAGCGATCATACCGACCCCCACTCCGACCTTCACATCCGCAGGCGCGTTGTCGGGATTTCGCATGGTTCTGCGGTTCATCTTGCCCATCGAGCTCATGCCGCCCATGGAGCCATGATCCATGCCGCCCATTCCCATGTCAGCCATAGTGAGGAGGGGACGAGGTCGAAGTGGTGGGACAGCAGCGGCCATGCCTATGCGCGGAGCAAGTGTGGCGCGGCCCATGCCGGAGCGATCAACGGCCTCAGCGACAACGGTATAGGCACTGCCGTGGGTCGGCTGGACAATAACGTCATAGGTTTCGGCCACGGAGACTTGAAACTCACCAACCGTCACCGGCCGAACATTCTCACCATCGGCGTTCACAACCGTCATCGCTAAGCCAGGAATACGCACGTTAAACACGGTCATGGCCGAAGCATTGATGAACCGGAGGCGGACGCGCTCGCCCGGAACAAAAAGGCCCGTCCAGTTTTCGTGCGGACCGTGGCCATTTATCAGATAGGTATAGTCACGTCGGAGATG
>Ga0307378_10012019_pt1 | contig 11114 bp, 10 predicted proteins | sample UN1MG_FD_202238 | JGI IMG/M metagenome (GOLD analysis project Ga0307378, IMG submission 202238) | Soil microbial communities from Risofladan, Vaasa, Finland - UN-1 | ecosystem: Environmental > Terrestrial > Soil > Coastal area > Acid sulfate soil | place: Finland: Risofladan, Vaasa | collected...
TAGAGGTATACCCCCCCGCATCACCTTCGGCGTCGGCTGTTTCAATCCTCCACTGGACGCCGTCCCAACGGGCGTACTTCAAGTCCGTGGTCGAACCGTCAGAGTATCTATAGGATATATGCGGCCTGTCTTGGGAATCAATTGCGATAGAAGAATAAGGACCTACCTGACCCTCCGCATCCACGGTTTCTATGCACCACTCGGAACCGTTGAAGTATGCGTATTTGAGGTCTTTGTTATCAAAATCGTAATAAGAGATGTGGGGACGGTCGTAACCGTCGAGCTCGAGCGAAAGCTCCATGCCTACGTCCCCCTCGGAGTCCACTGTTTCAATTCTCCATTGATAACCGTCCCAGTATATAAGCTTCAGGTCGCACAACCTGTAGTTATAATAAGATGCATAAGGTTTATCATCCGAATCCAGGGCAAGGGAAAGATCCGCGCCCATGCCATATTCGGAACCAATCGTCTCAAAATGCCAGCTCGCATCCACCAGGTATGCGTATATAATTGAGTTATCATCGGCGAATATAATATGCGGGTTGCCTTCCTGATCTAATGCAAGTGAATTATTAGAATAGCGCAGTTTACCGGATATTATAGTTTCAATATTCCACATATAATTATCCCATGAAGCATATTTTAAAGCGTCATCATCGTCGTCAAAGTATAAAATACGGGGCCTGTCCCCGCTATCCAAAGCGATGGTAGTATTTGAATTGACGCTGCTATCGGTGTCCACAAACTCCGTGTGCCACACACCGGCCGAGGAGACGGACGCCAGGACCAGGAGGATTACCGTTGAATGAAGCGCTTTCATGACGCCACCATCCGTCTGATTATTCCTTGACATAGCTAATTTAGTCCGAAAATAACCGAGCGTCAAGGTTTTGGGATAATTAAAAAAAGGGGGCCTTTCGGCCCCCATCGTACCGGATGCGTCAGGACTTGCGCCCCTCGAAATAGGTGAGTATCCGCCGGATGAGGCCGAGCGCCACGATGACGAAGACCGCGCCCAGGTCGAAGATGCCGAACACGATGGCGTCCTTGACGAAATTCGTCTCCATGTTGAACAGCAGCACGGCGCCGGCGATGTAGCCGAAGAGGAAGATGACGACGAGGACGAGGAGAATGCCCAGGGCGCCCTTGGCCTTGCCGCCGGGCACGATCCGGTACAGCCGGATGCACGAGAAGACGGCGTAGGCCATCAGGAGTATTCCCAGGCCGCTCATGACGTAGAGGACGATGTCCATTGCACCTCCGCGCGATGGGTTTAAGGATTGGTCCGGCTGATGTGCTGAAACTCCTCGGTGCTCTCCATCATCGCCCGGACCTTTTCGAGAAAAACCCTCGCCTGCCTAGACGAGCAGACGAACGTCTCGAGGAACTCCCCGATCCGTTTGAACCAGTGATCGAGGTTCCCGGAGCCGATCTCGGCGGTCCCGAGCTCATCGAGGAGCAGCTCGATGGACTTCTTGAAGCTCGCGTTGAGCTGACGGACGAGGAAGTCGCGGAGCCAGAGGGGGGAGATGAAGTTATCCAGCGACAGCGGCTTGTCGGCCACCTGGCCGTTGCGGTAGCAGTAGAGGTCCACGCTGTATCCGCCCCGGGCGCGGAAGTTATCGTACTCCTCGCCGGAGGGCCGCTCCACGATTTGGCCCTGTTTTATGGGGACGTAGAACTCCCGGGCCTCGTCGTAGAGCTGGATCAGGCCGTTGCGCCCCTCGGAGATGCAGTCGGAGTAGAAGCGGTTCATCTCCGCGGACGTGGGCGCCAGGCCGGAGGCGTAGCAGTCCGCCTGGCAGATGATGCGGGCTTTATCCAGGGACTTCTGGTCCAGCTCGACGAACCGGCAGTTTTCCCACGCGAGCTCGGAGGAGAACCGCTGGGCCACAGTCTGCCCCGAGAGCGTCTCCCCCGAATCGCAGCGGGTGACCACGGAGACGGGGATCCCGCCCTGGCACAGGACAGCAAAACACGACCCGTCTTTGTGCTGTGTGATGTAACCCCGGAAACCGCTCACGGTGAAGGCCCGCAGAAGCTGGAACAGCGTCCGGTTCTGCGGCGGGAGGTTGGGCAGGAGAGTCTTTCCGAGTGGGAGCCGCATGGTTCGTCTTTCGGCCGGCTTCTCAGCGCCGGCGCCCTATGGAAAGCAAAAAGCTAACACGAATCGGTAAACATGGCAAATACATTGGCAAAAGCTAATTCAGACACCTGTTTACCGAATAACCTGCATTATTTGTTTGTAGATGACCCTACCAAATTGACGTGCTGGCGTAAAAGGTGCTTTTTCCGGAGACGAATAACCGAGCACCGGCCGATTCGTCAATCCCCGCGCACGATAAGTGACGAATCAGCCATAAAAAACAAAAAAGCCTCTCTGAAAAACAAAAAGACACGGCGGGTGCGGTTCTACGTTCAGTCAAGATTGTCACCGATTCAGATCGGCAACGTCCGGCGTGCCGATTATCCCGACGGTCAGGGCCTCCAGGGTCCGGAGATTCTTGCCCCGCCGATCGGATCGCTCGGGACAACTTCGGTACGGTGCGAAATCTAAAAGAAGTACGGAACTGAGTTGCAAATAATTCCGGTGGGTCCGTTTAAAAAACGGCCACCCGGCGCCGGTCCGACGCGCGCCACCGGCTCCGCCGACGGTTCCACGGCTCCGGTCCGGATCGTCCCCGGCACTCCCGCGCACCCCTACCGCTGCTCCCTCCCGGGCCTGACGGGGTTCGGGGACGGTCGGAAAAGTTCCCGACCCTTTGCCGGATGCGGGGATCCGGGCCATCAACGCCGCAGCCCCGACCGCGGTGACCGGTCCGCCTGCGCCTCGCCGGGCGTTCGCCCCAGCCTATAGCGGATTGCTGGCACGGCCGAAGCCGCGAGGGCACCGCTAGCGCCCCGGCTAGGGTGGCCGAGCGCCTAAAATAGTAACCACATTGCAGTCTGTCAAGGGGCCCCGTCACATAAAAATGAAAAAACCGGACCTGTTGGACGACGAAGGGGGGCCTCGACTCACCGTGTTTTATTTATTATGCGCCGGGGACGCCACACGACCGCTCACCTACAGCACAATAAAGGGACCCTCTCGGGCCCCCTGAATTTCACGCGCTGTGACGAAGGAACCCTCTCGGGCCCCTTGAATTCCACTCGCTAAAATGTAGTGACCCTTTCGGGCCCCCCGGACTTCGTGCATTGCGTTGAAGGGACCCTCTCGGGCCCCTTGAATTCCACTCGCTATTCGGCAGCGATACCGGCGCGGGCTACTCGCCGGGGATGATCGCCTCGGTGGGGCAGACCTCGGCGCAGGTGCCGCAATCGGTGCAGAGCTCGGGATCTATCACGTAGGGCTCGCCCTCGGAGATGGCCTCTTCCGGACACTCGGGCACGCAAGCCCCGCACTCCACGCACTCGTCGGTAATCACATACGCCATGGACTCCTCCTTCGATGGCCTGATTCCCTACCGGGGGGGTGTCGAATAGCCGTAGGGGATACTAGCCCGTTTGGATTTCCCCGTCAAGCGAAAATCCGTGGGTAAAGCTATTGATACTCTATTTATTTAAGACTCGTCAGCTCAGCCCACCAGCCGGACCGTCTCCCCCCTCGGGCGGCGCCGGGGTGCGGACGGCTCCTCGGCGGGACGACCCACAGGAACCACCGCCAGAAGCTCGTACCCCTCGGGCAGCTCCAGCAGATACTCGAGCGTCGCCCGCGCCACCAGGGGGGCGCCCATCCAGCATGCGCCGTAGCCCAGGGCGTGGACCGCGAGGAGGAGGTTCTGGACGGCTGCGGCGCAACCGACGAGCCAGGAGAGGCTCTCCCCCGCGGCGGGGTGTCCTGGGAAAACCTCGGCCAGCCTCATTCGCCAGGAGGACTGCTCCCGCCTCCCCGCGACGAAGAAGACCAGCGGCGCCCACTCGAAGAATGTGCCCCAGCGCGTCAGGCCTTTCCCCGTTTCGGCGAAACCGGGCGCTTCCAGGGATACGCGCTCGACCTCCAGCCGGACGAGGTCCGCCGCCCGGGCGATGACGGTCCGGTCGGTGACCGCGGTGAAGAGCCAGGGCTGTGTGTTGCTCCCCGAGGGGGCCCACAGCGCCGCGTCGAGCATCTTCTCGACGTCTTCCGAGGGAACCAGGTCGGGCCTAAAGCGGCGGACGCTCCGCCTGTCCCGGATGATACGCAGGAGCTCCTCGTAGCTCAAGATTCCCCCTCCGCATGGGTGTAGTACGTCTCCCCGCCCCGGCGCTGCAGCCGGACCAGACTCCGGGAGGCCAGCTCCTTGAGGGCGCCCTTCACCGCGCGCTCGTCGCAGCCGAAAACGGCGGCCAGGTCCGCGGCCCTCGCCGGTCGGCGCAGGAGGTACGTGGAAATCTCGGCCTCCAGGTCCAGGGCCCTCGCGCGGGTGACGGGGCCGGCGTAATCGGCGATGACCCCGGCCGGGGGGTCGAAGCCCGCCGCAATCTCCAGCAGGCGGTCCGCGGGGACGGCCCGGGCGGACTTCACCGCCGGCGGCCGAACCACCGTGTTCAGGTGGACCACGTCGGGACCGATGCGGCTCACCGCCGCGCGCAGACGCCCCAGCTCCTCCTCGGTGTCGTTCAGTCCGGCCACCAGGAGAATCTCCAGGTGGATTCCCCCGCCGTACTCCTCCCGGAGCGCCGCCAGCCCGGCGATGATCTCTTCAACGTCGAGGCCCGGCGCCGGCCGGTTGACGCGCTCGAAGACCGCCTGGCTCGCGGCGTCCAGGCTGGGCAGGAGCAGGTCGGCCCGGGCGAGGTCCGCCCGCACCGCGGGATCGGAGCAGAGAGTGCCGTTGGTGATGACGGCCACGGGCGCCTTTAGAATCGTCCCTGCCCCCTCGATGAGATAGCCTAAGTCCGCGTTGAGCGTCGGCTCCCCGGAACCGGAGAAGGTGGCGTAGTCAATGTGCGGCAGGGTCGGCGCCCGCTCCTCGAGCTCGGCGAAAAACGCCTCCGGCTCGAAGAAGCTCCGGCGTTCGACCGTGGGCCGGTCCGTCGGGCCGAGCTGGCAGTAGACGCAGTTCAGGCTGCACGTCTTGCGCGGCGTGACGTCGAGCCCCAGGGAGACCCCGAGGCGACGGCTGGGCACCGGTCCAAAAACGTACACGCGGCTCCTCATCAGGGACGAGGGACGCGCCCCCGCCCACGTTTCGCGCCGGAAATCGGGCTCACGCCAGCCGGAGGACCTCTTTGACCAGCTTGGAGACCCCCTCGTACACCTCGCCGATGTGGGAGGCCGACATGTAGGCCGGGGTGGTGACGATGCGGTTGGCCTCGTCCACCACGCAGTCCGTGGGGAGGCACTCGACGTGCCTGGAGCCCATGGCCTCGATGTCGGCGGCGGTGCCGGGGTCGGTGCCGATGGTGAGGGTGGGCGAGACGCCGGTGCCCCTGAAGATGCTGGCCACCACGACGGGGGTGATGCAGATGGCGCCCACCGGCTTGCCCGCGGCGTGCATGGCCTTGACCGCGGCGGCGAACTGGGGGTCCGGCGTGGCGCCGGCGCCCTTGAAGGCGTAGTCGGAGAGATTCTTGGCGCTGCCGAAACCGCCGGGAATGACCAGGGCGTCGAACTCGGCGGCCTCGAAAGAGGCCAGGTCGCGGATGTCGCCCCGGGCGATGCGCGCGGATTCGGTCAGCACGTTGCGGCGCTCACCGGTGGGGGCGGACTTGAGGTGATCCACGACGTCGTGCTGGGGCTTGTTCGGGGCGAAGCAGACGTAGTCGGCGCCGGCCTTCTTTATCGCCAACAGGGCGCAGGCGGCCTCGTGGATCTCGGCGCCGTCCTTGACGCCGCAGCCGGACAGTATTACCGCTATCTTCTTCGGCATTTTTTCCTCCTTGTGGGAAAATCCCACGATTGCTATGCTGTCCCCATGGTATATCTTGTTTTCGATCTTGGCAACTCCCGGGTCAAGCTAGCCCGCGTCGCCGAGGGCGTACTGGGGCCGGTCCGCGTGCAGGATGCGGGGGATTTCGCCGCCGATCCCGGGGCGGCGCTCGATGAGTTCGAAGGGATCTCCGGCGCCCTGGGCGTCTCCACCCACCCCCCGTCCCGCGAGGCGCTGCGCGGCTGGCTCGACCGGCGGGGAATAGAGCCGGCGAGTGCCCGGGAGCGGTGCCCCCTCGCCGCCCTGTACGGGGAGGGGCTGGGCGACGACCGGGTGCTGGCGGCCCACGCCGCGGTGGAAATTCTCGGCGCGCCCGTCGCCGCAGTGGGCTGCGGGACCGCGGTGACCGTGGACCTGGTGCGGGTCCGGGACGGCGAACCTGTGTTCGCCGGGGGGGCGATTCTGGCCGGCGAGGGGATCATCCTCACCGGGCTGGGGGAGTTGAGAACCCTGCCCGAGCTGGAGCCCGCCGACGCGCCGATAGACGCGACCCTCGGCTCGACCACCGAGGGGTGCCTGCGCCTGGGCGCCCGGGTCCAGGTCGAGGCGGCCGTGGCGAGGCTCTTAGCGGGGTACGCCGAAAACGTCGGCCTGCCGCCGGACCGGCTGCCGCTACTCTTCCACGGGGGCGACGCGCAGAGGTACGCCGCGGCTTACACGTGGGCGCGGGTCCGCCCCTTCGCCGTCCTGGAGGCTTTAGCCCGGATGGCGGCGGGCCTTTGAAACATCCGCCCGCGGGGATATATAATGGTGTGTACATACAGTCGGAACCGGAGGCCGGGGTGGCGGTAGTGAAACACGAGCGCAGGAGGGACCCGCTGAGGAAGCTGACCCGGCTCCTCGCCCGGCACCGGGCGCGGCAGGGGGTCTTCGTCGCCCTGCTGGTCGCCGTGCTGTGGATGGCGGGCCACCTCTACGCCAAGGAGCTCTCCCACGCGACGGAGGAGTCGTCCAACGTGGTCCTCACGGGCAACCTCTACGCCACCGAGAGTCTCCCCGATCCCGAGAGGTACGAGGGGCTGGCCGGGGCCATACTGAAACTGTCGCCCCTCCGGCTGGTCGCCGCCGCCGGTAAACGGCAGGTCAGGATAGCCGTGGGGGACGACCCCGCCCTGGAGAACAACCCCGGGTTCAGCCACTGGGTGAACCTGGGGAGCTGCAGCCCCTTCAAGGAGGATCCCGCCACCGGCGACCTGGTCTGTCAGATCCACCTCAGGCCCATCGGCTCCGCGGCCGTCTCCAACCCCTCCGACCTCTACTGCCTGGCCTACCACGAGACGCTGCACACCCTGCCCCACGCCTACTCGACCGTGGAGGTGACCTACTCGGACTACGAGAACCTCCTGGTCTACCGCTGCGAGCTCAAGCTCATCGCCCGGCTCATCGAGCTGGGCAAACCGCCGAGTGAGACCTTCGTCGCCAGCGCCGTGCAGGGGTACCGGCGGTTCGGGGGGACGCCGGACGGGGTTCCGGCCACCATCCTCCGCTTCCTTCCCGGGAACGCCTTCCTGGCGTACCCTGTGACCGCCGTCACCCCGCCGGGGTAATCTCCCCTTGACTGCGGTACTTTTTTCTGGTATCGGTTCTCTGTTCGCACATCTCGCGTCGAAAATTGAACATCCCTCCAATCCCCAGGAGGAATCTTGCGTAAGCTGGCTTTATTGACGTTGCTACTCACCACCCTCGCCCTGGCCTACAGCTACGAGATTGACCCCGACCTCGTCGAGCTGGTCAAAAGCGAGGGTTATATCATCCCCTCGGTCGGCGAGGGTCTGTACCCCACCGAAGAGGGCGTGCCGATGCTGCCCACCATCCCGCTCTTCGTAAGTGTTCCGGCCGGTCTGGGCGCCGCCGAAGTCACCGTGACCGACTTCACCGTGCAGGAGCTGCCGGGATTCTACGTGGTCATGCCGGCCAACACCCCGCAGCCGGTGAGCCGGCCCGTCGAGTTCCGGGCGGTCTTCGACGACGGCATCTACTCCTCCGGCGCCCCCTACCCCGCCGTCCCCCTGACGGCCGCCGGGGGCGGCAACATCTCGGGCTTCGGCGTGGCCGCGGCCCAGTTCAGCCCCTTCATCTACGAGCCGGCCTCGGGCAAGCTCTCGGTCATCACCCGCATCGAGTTCGAGATAACGACCGAACCGCTGTCCTACGAGGTGCGCGTCCCCAACCGGGTGACGCGGCGGGTGGCGGAGCAGGGCCTGGCAAAAATCCAGAGCATGGTCCTCAACCCCTGGGACGTCCACGTGACCGTGCCGGTGGTGGAGCCGTCCTTCACCGGAACCCCCCATCCCGAGCCCAGCGTGGACTCACCCGATTTCGGTGACACCGCCGAGTGGGTGCTGATAACCCCGACGGCTTTCGTCGAGAGCTTCGAGCCCCTGAGGGACTGGAAGCTCCTGAAGGGTTACACCACGGCCATCGTCACCACGGAGTACATCTTCGACAACTACACCGGCCGCGACAACGCCGAGCGCATCCGGAACTTCATCATAGACGCCTATGAGAACTGGTCCACCCAGTGGGTGGTCCTGGGCGGCGACTGCAACTTCGTCCAGGAGCGCCGGGGGTACGTGGTCATCGGCGGCTGCTCCGAGGACGACCAGCTCATCCCCTGCGACCTCTACTTCTCCGACCTGGACGGAACGTGGAACCTCGACGGGGACGGATACTGGGGCGAATGGCCCGCCGACAACCCCGACATGTTCCCCGACGTGTACGTCTCCCGCTACCCCGTGACGGTTGCGAGCTTAGTGGACACCGTGGTGTCCAAGACCCTGACCTACGAGAAGGAGATTCCGGCGGGCCACACCACCGACGCCCTCTTCCTGGGGGCCTACCTGGACTACCAAACCTCGGGCGGCGACGCCAAGGACCTCGTGGACCTGCTCTACCTGCCGTCGCAGTTCGACCCCGTCACCAAGCTCTACGAGAAATTCGGCACCATCAGCCGCGCCGCCGTCATCGCCCAGATGAACGCCGGCAACTGCGCCGTCGTCAACCACTGCGCCCACTCCAACTACACCGTCATCGGCTGCGGCTCCACCAACATGTCGGGCGCCGACGCCTACGCCCTGACCAACGGCGACAAGCTCGGCTGGATAAACTCCATCGGCTGCATGTGCGGCGGTTTCGACCGCCCCCGGTGCTTCGCCGAGCAGATCGTCCTGGCCCCGGAGGGCGGGATGGTCGCCACCATCATGAACTCGCGCTACGGCTGGTACATCAAAGGGTCGCCCGGATTCGGACCCAGCGACCTGATTGACCAGCAGTTCTTCTGCAGTATGTTCAGCGAGGCCAAGACCAACTTCGGCTACGCCCTGGCCGACATGAAAAATTATTTCGTCCCGGCCTCCAAGGGCTACGGCAGTGCCGCGTACTACCGCTGGTGCATCTACGAGAACAACGTCCTCGGGCCCAACGAGACCGTGGGCTGGACCGACGAGATGGGTGACCTCGCCGTGCAGTACCCCGACCACTGGAGCCACGGCGGCTTCACCGTGAACGTCACGATGGGCGGCTCGCCGGTGAATGGCGCCCTCGTCTGCCTCTACAAGGAGGACGACTGTCACGTGGCCGACAGGACGGGTCCCGGCGGCCAGGTCATCCTCTACCCCGATCCCTCCGAGCCCGGCCAGATGCACGTCACCGTCACCGCCCAGAACGGCTGGCCCTTCGAGGGCACCACGACGGTGGACGACGACGTGAGCACCGACGTGACCGAGTTCACCGGCACGGCCGGGGAGGACGGCGTGCTCCTCTCCTGGCGTCTGGAAGACACCGGCGGGCTGGTCGGCGTCAACCTCTACCGTAGCTCGGACCGGCTCAACTCGAGCGCCCTCGTCCCGGAGACGCTCGGCCGCTACCTGGACCGCGAAGCCGAAGGAGCGAACGACTACTACCTCGAGCTGGTCGCCGGCGACGGCACCGCGGTGCGTTACGGCCCGGTGAGCGTCTCCACCCTCGGGGAAATTTTCCGGACGACCCTCTCCGCGGCCTACCCCAACCCGGCCTCGACCGTCGTCCGCTTCGACGTCGGCCTGCCGGAGACCGGCGCGGTCGAGCTGGTGGTCTACGACATCGCCGGCCGCCGGGTGGCTACACCCGCGTCGGGTGAGCTGACCGCCGGGCGTCACACGGTAGCCTGGGACGCGACCGACGCCCCGGCCGGGGTATACATCGCCCGCCTGGTCACCGCCGACGGGACCCTGACCACCCGGCTGGTCGTAGCCAGGTAATACGGCCCAATACACGATAGAGGAGCCCCGCGGGGCTCCTCTTTTTTGGGGACTTGCCAAGGGTCCGCGGACGGCCTATAATCCACCCGAACACTTTCCAACCGTTCAACCGTGACCATGACCCCCAACCAGAACACCGGGTGCAACGTCGGCATCGTCACCGCCGTCATCGTGCTCGTCGCGGTCGGCGGCGTGGTGGCCTTCCTGGTCTCCGGCGGGGAGGGAGACTTCCTCCCCGGTTTCATCATCCCGCTCATCCTCATCTTCGTCGTCGTCCCCATCATCGGCCGGGCGGTGAAGAACGCCAAGGGAGCGGCGCAGGGCGGCGGCTCCTCCTCGAGTTCCCAGCCCGCCTCCTCCCCCCTCTCCTCACAAACCTCCCATCGTCCGTACCGTTACGGTCTCGACACCGGTGAGACAAGCGCCGATTCGGAGACGTCCTTCGAGACCAACCAGGCGCCTACGATGGACGAGGAAGAGCACCGCCGTGCGGTCAGCGAGATCATGGCCCGGCGCAAGCGGGAGGCGAAGACCGAAGGTGAATATGTCGAGGTCGAGATGGAGCCGGGGGGCGATGTGGAATACACGGAAGAGGAGACGGCGGCCAGACGACAGCAGAGCCGGGACCGGTCGAAGAGCAAGCTCTCCGACATCGCCCAATCCATCCGCGAGCGGAACCGACAGGTGCAGAGGGGCGCTGATACCGACCTGCCGCCCGGTTACACCCTCTGCGTGAACTGCGGCAACATCACCAAGCTGACCGGCAGAAAGACCCGCTGCTCCACCTGCGGGTCCGTCATCGAGGCCGTGTAGGGTCCCAGGCGAACCGGGGCCCACAGGCGGCGAGTGCCGGTCGGGAGCGAAGTACGGTTGTTGGATGCATGACGGCCCCGCGGGGCCGTTTTTTTAGCGCCGGCAGGGGTGGGGCCGTCCCATTCTCCATCCCCCCCTGGGGGGAGGCACG
>Ga0307378_10012020_pt1 | contig 11113 bp, 12 predicted proteins | sample UN1MG_FD_202238 | JGI IMG/M metagenome (GOLD analysis project Ga0307378, IMG submission 202238) | Soil microbial communities from Risofladan, Vaasa, Finland - UN-1 | ecosystem: Environmental > Terrestrial > Soil > Coastal area > Acid sulfate soil | place: Finland: Risofladan, Vaasa | collected...
CGTTCCACTTCGTGGTGCCGGATTTCCCTGGGGGAGAGGCAGGGGATTGCGGCCCGGTGGGGATCATGTGCCCGGACGACTATGACGTGGAGATGAACGTGCTGGCCATAGATGCGGCCATCGAGGCCGCCCTGGCGGAGGACGGAACGGAGTGCAGCCTGATCGTGTCCCACATCGGCAGCACTTGATAGACCAGTTCGGCCAGGCGGGGTTCGAGCAGATAGACGGCTTACTCAACAGCATGCGCAGTGTGGCAGAGCCCTGTCCCTTCTTGCTGATCGTCGGCGACTGGGATATCGTGCCCCCCGGGGGGGCTGCCGAACCCTACTCAGGACGGGGACCCGCTGGTGACCGATGATGTCTACGGCAATACGGATCACGACAGGCTCACCGTGATTGACATCCCGATGGCGCGGATACCCGACGGGGACTCACTGGACCTTCTGCTGACCCAGCTGTCTCCTTCAGAGGTGCCTGAAGGGGGAAACTTCATCGTCGCCAACGCGAAGCGTCGTCACGCCGATGTGGCAACCAGCCGGGTCTTCGGCACCGGGGGGGCGCTGATCTGGAGTCTGCCCACCCGGCACGACGACATTGAGCCAGATTCCGTGAATGTCCGTCACGATTACCTTGTGCTGCACGGGTCTGCGGAAAGCGCCAGCGCGTGGCGGGGCGAGGAGCCTACGCTGCCTGTGGCCTTCTCTGTGGATGAAGCCAACACCCAGGGCGTGTTTCTCAGCGCGGCTTGTTACGGAGCACCGAGACATGGTCATACTCCAGAGGATTCCATCGCCCTGGCATTCCTGGCCAACGGCAGCTGGGCCTTTGTGGGGTGCATGGCGGTGACGTATGCCTACACCAGCGCCTCTGATCCTGCCGACCTGATTCGCTGGACGGGTGGAAAGTTCGAATACACTTATCTCCATTCCCTGGCGGCTGGGCAGGCGCCGTTGGAGGCTTTCATGTCAGCCAGGCAGGAGATGGGTGACTGGTCTGGTGGGCCTCGTGCCCACCCCTGGGACATCAAGACCTTGCACGAGATGCGCTACTACGGAAGATCGTGAAGGGCAGCAGGGCATCGGTGCTGGGTGTTGGTTGGCCGTGAAGAATCGGGACGACGTAGGCACCTGTCTACGTAGCTGACTACGCAGAGCACGTGCATCGCGGATCTGGAAGCCCTGCGGGAGGAGATCGAGGATGGATTTCAAAGAGGCGGAGAGCAAGTACTTCGAGCTAAAAGGCCGGCTGGACGCCGGGGCTCTGACCCCCGGTCAATTCAGTGATGAGGTGGCTGGTATTCGTGTCCAGGATGACCAGGGCCGGTACTGGGCGCTTGATGCGGCGACAGGTGGCTGGCTTCAGTATGACGGCACGAAGTGGGTTCCCGCGCGGGCTCCAGGCGGTGTCCCTCCAGCTGCGGGACCGCCCGCCCGTGCGGCACGATCCCCGAAAGGCGGGCGGAGTCCGGTGCTTCTGATAGGTGCCTTGGCCGTGGCCGCCCTGCTTTGCCTGGTGGCTCTTGGCGGAGCCGGGCTCATCCTCACCCGCGGAGGAGGGGATACGGGTGGGACGGAGGAGCCTGCTGCCATCAGCCAGGAGGAAGCCGAGAGGATTGCTCACGATCTGATCGCCGGTCAATTCCCTGACCTCGAAGATGCCGAGAAATCAGTGGGGAGCTATGAGAACCCGGCGGGTACCAAGTTCTGGACGGTCACGTACCGCAAGGATGCCCAGGCTGAGTTGGAGGGCGTGACTTACGAGATCCCCAATATTGTCATCGTCTCGGTGGACAAGGATACGGGAGAAGCGATAGCCGCCGTCTCGGGCTGAGAGGTCTTTGCGACACGCAGTGGATGCGGGCACCTCCTCGCCTGTGGGGGTAAGGGGGAGCACAAATGAGCTCATCCTATCTGTTCTGCTTGATGAAGCGAATCAGGTGCGGGGCCAGATGGACAGCCAATCGTTGGGAGGCTCCCGTCCGACGACGGGTGTTGACCCGACGGTCACTAGAGCCGTGCGCTCTAAGGATTCATCGGTCGCCAAACAAAGAAGCTCATCCGCCGTTCACATGATGGCAAAGCATGGCAGGTGGGCTTTCTGTCTCCTCTTGCTTCTGGGCTTCGGGATCCGTCTCTACGCACTCGAGTTCCACAGCTTGTGGCTCGACGAGGCGGTCAGCGTGTACCTGGCGAGTTTTCCCCCGTTGGAGATCCTGCGCCAGGGGATGACGCTACAGGAGCCCAATCCTCCTCTGTACCATCTGGCCCTGTCCCTCTGGATGAGGGTCTTCGGGTCTGACGAGGGTTCCGTACGGCTCTTGTCTGTGTTCGCGGGAAGTCTCTACCTTCCAGCCATCCATCTTCTGGGCACGCGTCTGCTCTCCCGTCGTGCGGCTTTCCTGGCGTCACTGCTGGCCGCACTAAGCCCCTTTCTGGTGTGGTACTCGCAGGAAGCCAGGATGTATGCCCTCGTGGCGACGCTCAGCGCATGGTCCCTGTATTGCTTCGTCCGCGCCTTGGACACACCTCGCTGGTACTGGTGGACCGCGTACGTGGGCGTGACTGTGGCCAGTCTCTATACTCACTTCTACGCGGTGCTCCTCCTGCCTGCGGAACTCATCTTCCTGCTGCTCTATGCCCGAACTCACCGCGCTGCGCTGCGGCGTGGGGCATTAGCCTGGGCATTGAGCCTGCTGAGCTTCGGCCCGTGGCTTTGGAGGGCCTGGGAGCTCAGCGCCACCACCCCGTCGTGGCGTCCCGCGCTCGGCCTGAGCTCCATGCTCGTGGAGTGCCTCGAGGCTTTCACGATGCGGAGTGTGCCGCTGCACGGGGCGATGCGGGGCAGCGCTCTGGTCGTACTGGGAGTCGTTTTCCTGGCGGGACTCCTGCTCCCCCGGGTGCCTCAGGGGGGGCTCAAGCGATGGAAGTGGACGATGGAAGAGTGGCGACCCAATGTCCTCCTGGCCCTGGCGATGCTGCTGCCCCTTATGTCAGCGTACGTGCTGTCCTTTCGACAGCAGATCTTTACCGTCTACTACTTGATCGTCATCGTGGCTCCGTTCCTTCTGACGTTGGCATCTGCCGTGGAAAAGGCGGCGTCTTTCCGGCGAGCGGTAGGGCTTGCATCGCTACTCGTGGTGGTTGGCCTATGCTCCTACGGCCTCCGGCATAATTGGAGTCTGGACAGCCGTAAAGAGGAGTGGCGGGCGGCTGCACGCTACGTGGCGGAGCACGATCGCCAGGGGGACGCCATACTCTGTCACGTCGACTACACTCGCCTACCATTCGGCTACTACTATGGGGGTGACGTGCCTGTCTTCGCGCCCTTTGGAGGGCCGGTTGGCGATGGGGCTGCGGTAGCCGCGACCCTGGAGGGTCTGGCCGACTACAATACAGTGTGGCTGGTCCAGTCGCACACCGAGTGGGCAGATCCCAGCCGGGCGGTCGAAGGCTGGCTTGCCAGCCGCTTCCCTGTGGTGACGGCGCAGTACCCGCCGGGAGTGGAGGTCAAGGGATTCGCAGCCCAGTACCGGATGAAGGAGCTGCCTTCCACCGCCACGCGTGTCAGCGGCCTCTACGATGAGACGGTTCGTCTTGTGGGCTATGAGCTGGATGGCGGAGTGTTTTCGGCTACGGACGATACCTATCATCCGCCGAGTGGCTGGATCCACGTGACATTGTACTGGGAGGCCGTGCAGCCACCGGCGGGGGACTTCGCGGCCGTGGTGCATCTGGTGGACGATGCCCACCAGGTGTGGGGGGGATCGCTGGATGGGCCAGCAGGTACCATGCGGTTCTATCCCACGAGTTCCTGGCAGGTAGGAGAAATCGTGAGGGACGACTACGACGTCAATCTGAACCCTAGGACGCCCGACGGGACCTACAGCCTGGAGGTGAGCCTGCTGACCGTTTCGGGGGAGGAGATGCCCGTCGTCTACGAGGGAGTGCAGGGGACCGCCGTCCCTCTGGGCCAGGTCAATATAGTGTCGTCTTGACATAACAACGGCCCGATCACCCAGAGGTGACGGTGCCGGGCGGGCGGGAACCCGTGGAAAGAAGAGATGCCAAACTTGCAGCATAATGGTCTTGGAATCTGGTACGAGCTTTGGGGACAGGGGGAGCCGATATTGCTTCTCCATGGTTTCGGTGGCAGCGGTCAGAGCGACTGGAGACACCAGATTCCGCTATTTTCAGAGAAGTACCAGGTGATCGTGCCTGATCTCAGGGGGCACGGTCTGACGGACCATCCTGAGACGATTACAGGTCCTGAATACTTCAAGACGGCAACACTGGACGTGGCGTCGCTGGTCTCATCGCTCGATCTCGGTCCAGTTCACGTCTGCGGCTTCAGCATGGGGGCTTCCATCGCCTCGTGGCTGTACTTCTCAGAGCCATCGCTGGTCAGGTCGCTGATCGTGGTGTCGGGCGCCGCCAGGGTGAACAGGAGTATCGCACCGGGGCTGTTCGATCTGTGGGAGAGCCTGGCCGAACCTGATAGTGTAGATGCAGGGTGGGCGAAAGTGCTTGCGCGCCTGCATGGGGAGAGCAAGTGGCGCGTGCTGCTGAAGAACTACAGTACTGCGGTGCTGGCACGGGTGGAGAGCGACGAGTACATCGTGGGCAGCCACGCAGGCGAGATCGAATGTCCAATGTTGATCATCCAGGGTCGGGGGGATTCGATCAGTCCGGTCTTGCTGTCCGAGGAGCTGCACGCGATGATTCCCCACTCGGAGTTGGTGATGCTGGAGAGCGACCATTGGGTGCCGGGGCTGCAGCCAGACGAATTCAACGCGGCGGTGCTGGATTTCTTGAGCCGGGGATCGTCGCCAGAACGCAGTGAGTGACGCGTCGTGGGGAGCGAGATGGTAGGCGACAAGTGCAAGCTCTTGATTGCCACGAGGAACGAAGGTAAGCTCAGAGAATACGAGCGACTCCTGGACGGCCTGCCGATGAAACTTACCTATCTCACAGAAGAGGCGATTACCCATGAGGTCGAGGAGAGTGGCGAAACCTTCGCCGAGAATGCCATCCAGAAGGCGGAGGAGTATGCTCGGGTCTGCGGGCTATTGACGTTGGCAGACGACTCGGGCCTGGAGGTGGATGCGCTGGGTGGCGAACCGGGGGTGCATTCGGCGCGCTATGCGGGCGCCGGGGCGAGTGACGAGGAGAGGTACCTCCTGTTGCTGGAGAAGATGCGAAGCGTGCGCTGGGAGGAGCGAAGCGCTCGCTTCAGGTGCGTCATCGCGGTGGCACAACCGGGGGGCGACACGTTCAGTTCGGAGGGTGTCTGCGAGGGAGTGATCGCCTTCTCGCCGGAGGGCAGATTCGGCTTCGGCTATGATCCTGTCTTCTTTCTGCACGAGTACCAGAGGACGATGGCTCAACTGCCACCCGACGAGAAGAACCACATCAGTCATCGGGCGAGGGCAGCCGCCGGGATCAGACCTGTCTTGGAGATGCTTGCTGGGGGGCAACATGTATCAGGTTAGGGTAAAGCGACACTTCGATGCGGCCCACGCCTTGCGAGGCTACAAGGGAAAGTGCGAGACCACACACGGGCATCGTTATGAAGTCGTGGTCTGTCTGGAGGCTGACAAACTGGATGAAACAGGATTGGCCTACGATTTCACTGCTCTCAAGCGAGGCCTGGACCCGATCATCGAGCGCCTCGACCATACGTACCTCAACGACATACCCCCCTTTGACGAGATGAACCCCAGTTCAGAGAACATCGCGCGCGTCATCTACGAAGGGCTGGCCGGGTCCATCGAGGGGACTGAGTTGAGGTCCGTAGAGGTGTGGGAATCGCCCGATGCTTGGGTGACTTACTATCCCGAGCAGAGCTAGAGGGAATGGAAGAATGGGGTGAGAAGCGGGCCGCGCCCACTGGTGTCCACGCTCTGGGAACTATCCCCTTTGCTGGTTCGGCTCAATGTTGTATAATGTGGTCAATCAGGCGTAGGTTGGCTGCACGAGGTGGGGATCACTTGTCCTGATCCCGGGCGTACCAGGACCTGGCATGTACACAAGGGCCGCGTCGAAGAGCGTGATCGCACTCGTTGTGCTGGTGCTTCTTCTGGGCCAGTTCTCGACCCCTGCATCCGCGAGCCCGCGAACCACCGATCCTGTGATCCATGTCGTGCAGTGGGGAGAGACGCTGTATCTCATCGCCCGGCGATATGGGAGTACGACCACCGCCATCGCCAGCGCCAACAACCTGCGTAACCTCAACTTCGTCTATGCTGGTCAGCGGTTGGTCATCCCCACGAGTGCTTCTGCCCCTTCCGTGGGCAACACGAGTGTCTACATCGTTCGTCGCGGTGACACCCTGCGCATACTCGCCGCCCGGTACGGAACCACGGTTAGCTATCTGGCCAGTCTCAATGGGCTCCGCAATCCGAACTTCATCTGGGTCGGGCAGCGGCTCAGGGTGCCCTCGTCCTCATCCGGGGCGCCAGATGAGAACCAGGGTTCGACCGTCGTCCACGTGGTGCAGAGAGGGGAATACCTGGCCCAGATCGCCCGGAAGTACGGTACCACCGCCAGCGCCATCGCCCGGGCGAATAATCTCGTCAATCCCTCCCTCCTCTATGTCGGCCACCGGCTGATCATCCCCCTGGGCGGTACGAATCCTCCTGCCAGCGACACCCCGGGCGGCACACCGAGCAGCCCTGCAAGCCCTGGGGAGAAGTGGATAGACGTCAATCTGAGCACGCAGACGCTGCACGCCTACGAAGGCAATGAAGTCGTCTATACGGCCCGCGTGTCAACAGGCATCTCCCGGTATCCGACACCCGCAGGCACCTACTGGATCCAACGGAAGTACTGGTACGATGACATGACAGGCGGCTCGCGCGCGCGTGGCGACTACTACTACTTGCCCAACGTCCCCTATTGCATGTACTACTATGCCGGCTACTCGCTCCATGGAACCTACTGGCACAGCAACTTCGGTACTCCCATGAGCCACGGCTGCACCAATCTCAGCATCCCTGATGCCGCGTGGCTCTTCAACTGGGCGCCCGTGGGAACCAAGGTGGTGAATCACTACTGAACCATGATTCATCCGGGAGCGCAGCAGGGAGCCCAGGCGTTCCTCTTTGTCTGACGGATCGCGCGAACGCGACTCAGGGGGGATGAACCCCCTTGCCCTGATGATGGAGGCATTGATGATCTACCGTCTTTTCAAAGCCCTGGTGAGAGTCCTATTGCGGGCGCTGACCCACTATGAGGTGGAGGGCGAGGAGAACCTGCCCTCGGGTGGGCCCCTGCTGCTGGTGTTCAACCACCTGGCCTGGTGGGATGCACCGGTGGCCATGGCCACCCTCCCCTGGCGCATGAGGGCTATGGCGCTGAAGGACTTGCAGCGCGTGCCCCTCACTGGCCAGCTTCTCGGCCTGAGCGATCCGATCTGGGTCGACAGAGGGCGGTACGACCGGGATGCGCTGAGACAGGCCCTCGCGGCATTGGCCGACGGCCAGGTGCTGGGCATCGCCCCTGAAGGCAGAATGAGCATCACCGGGGCCCTGGAGAGGGGAAAAACCGGCCCTGTATTCATCGCTCGCAAAGCCGGCGTTCCTATCCTTCCTGTGGGCCTGACCGGCACCGAGAAGGCTCTGGGGGAGTGGCGTAGGTTCCGGAGACCGCATGTCCGAGTGGTCATCGGCCCCGTCTTCAGGCTGCCGGATCGCGGAGAGTACTCTGCCCGCAAGGAGTGGCGTCAGGCTGACGCCGACTTCATCATGGAGAGACTGGCTGAACTGCTCCCACCTGCGTACCGTGGGGTGTATGCGGACAGCGCCAGATAGGAGACCGTGTGGAGGCAGACGTTGAGGACGTGTTGCTGGACGATGCTGTCTTCACGGTCCTGGATGTCGAGACCACAGGTCTAAACCCACTCTTCGGAGACCGTGTCTGTGAGATAGCGTTGCTGCGGTACAGAGGCGGCAGGGAACTGGATCGCTTCCATAGCCTCGTCAATCCAGGACGGCCCACCTCCCCTGGAGCATTTGCAGTGCACGGCATTCTGGACGAGGACCTCAGTTGTGCCCCACTCTTTGGCGATATCGCTCCTACGGTACTCCACTCGCTGGAGGATAGCATCGTGGTAGCCCACAACGCCCCCTTCGATCTGGCGTTCCTCGCTGCGGAGTTCGAGAGATTTGGCCTTCCAGAGATCACCAATGTTGTCGTCGATACTCTGGCTCTGGCTCGGCGGTGCTACCGCTTTCCCAGCAATAGCCTGGGCGGCGTGGCCCGCTTCCTGGGCATGGATATCTGCGGCCAACACCGGGCGCTGGCCGATGTGGTCACCACCAGGGGGATACTGGAGCGGTTCCTGGCTGACCTGGCGCAGAAGGGCATGGTCACCCTGGGCGCCCTGCTCAAGACCCAGGGAGGGCCTGTGGGGCGGTGGAGACGAGAGTCGACACCTCTCCCACCCCAGATAGAGGAGGTGTTGGGGACTGGCCGCAGACTGCACCTGCGATACGTGTCAGCCGCCGGTGAGGAGACCGTGAGGATTGTCACTCCTCTGCGGGTAACCGCCCGCGCGGGGCATCTCTATCTGGTCGCCATGTGCCACCTTCGCAACGAGCAGCGGTCATTCCGACTCGATCGCATCGTCGAGATGGACTCCGCTGGTGATGACCACACTCAGTGAGGACACGTCGCCAGACTAGTCGTGGTCCCCGGCTCAGGTCACAGACTAATCTGAAACCGGTGTCACCAGCTTATCGTTCTGCTCTCCAGAATACTGCGGTTGGCTCTCCGTCTGCGCCGGCATAGACGTTCTCGGCTGGCGCTCGGTTCAGGATGATAGGGCCTTACGTTTCGCTCCTCATAATGGGTTGCGCTCTGAGCTGGAGACCCAAGGTCACGATCCCCTTTCCTCGCATTGGAGGGGACAGCTTGTTCTCCCCGATCTTCCTCGTTCACGGTTGACAGCATCACTTCACGTCGGGGCCTGTGCAGACCTCGCTCTGCCTTGGCCGGATGATTCTCGGTGTCGTAGAGCCGGAGGGTGAGACCCTCGCCCTCGCGCAACGCCGTGGCGGCACTGCTGACCAAGTTGAGGGGCTTGGACTCTCAGAATTGGGCTCCACCTGCCATCGCAAGCCCAAGGTTGATGCGTCGTGGCCACTGTGGTGGGGAGGCGAGCAGGGGGGCGGAACACCGCGGAATATCATCTATGCGTCCAATGACGCCGCCATCCGGTGAAGCCTCTCGCTTCTTCGTTCCAGAGGAGTCGTGACCTGGAATGATCCTACCGCACCTGGGGGATCCGAGTGCTGATGGAGAGCCTAGACTTGACAAGGTGACCACGCAATGCTATAATCCCAGGTCATGAGTGGCTATCGGCCCACGTTCCCTCAAGGGAGGGAACATCTCTAAGAAGGAGGAAAGAGATGAAGAAGCTTGTTGCAGCAGTGCTTATCTGTACCCTAGGCTTGGTGGTTGCCGCCTGTGCTCCAGCGCCGGCAGCGACTCCATGCCCACCGTGTCCAGAGGCGCCGGTGTGCCCGCCGACTGGACCGACGACAGACTTGGGCGGTCGAGAAGTCCTCATCGCAGTGGAGAACGCCTATCCGCCCTTCAACTACATTGATGACGCCGGGGAGCCAGTGGGCTGGGACTACGACACGGGGCGCGCCATCTGCGAGAAGCTGAACTGCGAGGCGGTGTTCGTGGAATCGGCTTGGGAGGGCCTGTTTGAGGCCATGGCGGCGGGCGAGTATGACGTGTCGTTCGACGGCATCACTCTCACCTTCCCGCGCTCTCTGAAGGTCGATTATGGCGATCCCTACGTCGAGTACGGCCAGGTGCTTCTCGTCCTAGCCGACGATGACCGGGATGCGCTCGTCGACGAGGAGAGCTTGGTCGCCTCGGATCTCAACATTGGCACGCAGATCGGGACCACCAACGAGATAACCGCCATGAAACTCGTTGGCGAGGACAGGGTAAAGAGCTTCGACACCTATGACATGCCTGTTGTGGCGCTGATGGCGGGTGATGTCGATAGCGTCATCATCGACGAGGTAGCAGCCATCGGCTTCATGGGCGAGAACCCTGGTGCGATGAAGATCGCCTTCCCCGTGACCAGTGGCGAGCTGCTGGCGTTCCCATTCCCGCCCCTCAGCGATCTTGTCGAGCCCTTCAACTGGGCTTTGCAGGAGATGTTTGCTGACGGCAGCATGGATGTGATCTGCGAAACCTGGCTCCTTCGGCCCTGCTCACCGCAGGAGTAGAGCGACAGGTTTCGGGCCGGAGGCGAATTGGCGTAGTGCGGCTGCGGGGCGTCGGCGGCGCCCCGCAGCCATGGTCCCGCGATCTCTTGAGTCCATGGTAGCTCAAAGAGGAGGCACGCTCAATGACTATTGCCACTGAGGTCGAAAAGTCCGAGTCCAAGTTGGTTCCCTGGACATCGAGACTGCAGAAGATGCCCTGGTGGGCTTTGATCCTCGTGCTGTTGGGATTGCTCGTCGCCTACTTCATTTTTGTGTCCCCAACCTATCAGGATGCCTTTTTCTTCCTCGTCTCGGGCGTCCGACTCACCATCCTGGTGAGTGTAGTCTCCTTCGTTGCGGCCTTGATCTTTGGCCTTGTTCTCGGCATGGGACGTGTCTCGAAGAACGTGGTCTTCTACACCATCTCTTCCTTGTACGTCGAGGTGGTTAGGGGCATTCCGATCCTGGTCTTACTCATCTACTTCGCGTACGTGTTGACGCCCTTCAGTCTCATGTTGTTGAACGCCTTGGGCGATGTCATGCTCCGGAACGTGGCCATCGCTCCTCTCATGGGCTTCGCGGAGCGCTTGGCCAGCCTCAACATCCAGGATGTGGACATGCTGGTCAGGGCCATCATCGGGCTGGCCTTCGCCTACGCCGCTTTCGAGGCGGAGGTATTCCGCGCAGGGATCCAGTCCATAGAGAGAGGGCAAATGGAGGCTGCCCGTTCCCTGGGTATGAGCTATTTTCAGGGCATGCGCTACATCATCCTTCCTCAGGCCATCAGGAGGGTCTTGCCCCCCCTGGGGAATGACTTCATATCCATGCTGAAGGACTCATCTTTGATATCGGTGCTGGCGGTGAGAGAGCTGACCCACCTGGGCAAAC
>Ga0307378_10012021_pt1 | contig 11112 bp, 13 predicted proteins | sample UN1MG_FD_202238 | JGI IMG/M metagenome (GOLD analysis project Ga0307378, IMG submission 202238) | Soil microbial communities from Risofladan, Vaasa, Finland - UN-1 | ecosystem: Environmental > Terrestrial > Soil > Coastal area > Acid sulfate soil | place: Finland: Risofladan, Vaasa | collected...
ATTATAGTCCTTAACGTAACTTTTTTAAACTAACAACACGCATCTTTTAATCATGGGACGAAAGCAAGAGAAAGTTCTTGTGAGACACTTAACACTAGAAGAATTAAATAAAAAGATCAAAAAAGAAGAAAAATCTGTTCGAGTTCTAGAACGATTATACTTTATAAAATATATCTATAAAGGACATACAATAAAAGAAGCATGCGAGAATATTGATATCTCCGAACCAACTGGTTATAATTGGCTTGATTTATGGAATAAAGGCGGACATGACGGACTAGTGCCCAATTTTTCAGGTGGTCCAAAGCCAAAATTAAGTGAATATGAACGTGAAAGATTGAAACAAATGCTTGCGGGGAAAGATGCTTGGACATTGAGAGAAGTGCGAAAACTGATAAAAGAAAAATTTAATGTAGAATATTCAGAGATGCAAGTTTGGAGAATTTTGACATCCTGGAACATGCATCATGCCAAGCCCTATAATTTGGATCGGAAAAGACCCGATGATGCTGAAACAATTTTAAAAAAGATTTGATTCTCCAGAAGGAGGATTTATTGGGATTTGTCGATGAATCATCCCAAAATATTAACTCAAACACCCAACGGTTGTGGTCGTTTAGGAAACTCAAGATGAAAAAGAATACGATTCATCTCAAAGCTAACACCATCGGCTGTTTTATGTTGAACGGTATCGATACAATTTCATTCCCAATTCGCACCAAGTCAGAAGATTTTTGCGAATTTTTAGTAGAAGTCCGGTATAACAATCCAGTAAGACGGATTTGTTTATTAGTTGATAATTTCGCAACACATAAAGCAAAAAAAGTAAGGGAAAAAGCGAAGGAATTGAATATTATTTTGATTTATCTTCCACCATATTCTCCTGACTTAAATCCTATTGAGTATCTTTGGAAAAGCATAAAGAGAATTATATCTGTATCTGAAATTGATACCAGAGAGGAACTGATAAAGACTGCAAGAGATGGTTTCTTTAGCCTGACAGCAAGTCTTTCTGCTGCAAGAATGTGGATTCCTAGATTCCTGTATGATAAATTAGATTTGTTATGTTAGGGACTATAATTCCAAACTATCGCAGCAAAAGCGAAATCCGGGAGGGGAAGCTATCTACGCCTCTCCCCTCTCCGACACAATCGTGATGCCCGCATTCTTGATCTTATTCTTGCGTGCGACGTTGAGCAGCATGGGTGTCAGGCTTTCCACAAGGTTAGAGGCTGCCAGGGGCCCGGCTTTCAGCGGCCGCAGGCTCTTTATCTCCTGAGCGAGGCCCGCCACCTGGTCCAATGCCTCCGGGTCGTCACTGCAGAGGAATGTATCGCCCTTCAACTCTCTATCTTTATCCTGCAAAGCCGCTGCGCAGATGGTATGAAAAGCGGACACAATTCGTACACTCTGGGGAAGCAGAGATTGTGCCACCATGGCAGCACTGCCTTCTACCGGCTGATTGAATTGGAAGAACTTGCCGTTGTAGCTCATGGGCACTATGGGGCATACGACGACCTGGCTATTGTAGCAGCCCTTTAGATCACCTGTCACAGATGCGAGATGTTCGTAGGGAATAGCGAGAACTACTACATCAGCCCCGGAGATGGCGCTGCCGTTATCCGTGCCCCAGATATTCCCTTTTCCATCAAGCATCTGCAGGACGATAGCTGCGCTCTCCTTGGCCTTATCGGCCTTTCGTGAGCCTATTATGATCTCATGATTTGCAGCCCAGCGAACGGCAAAGCCCGTCCCGATATCCCCAGTTCCACCTACGAGAGCAATTTTCATGTCGACGGCCTCTTGGCGGAAGATGAATGCCGGTTTAATGTATTAATAGATTTTGAAACGGCTCAGGGCCACATGCCCCACTTTTCGCAAGCTTCAAGTGGAAAATAGGTGTCGCGTTAGAGTGATTGCGTCAGAAGGCTCAAACAGTGTATGGCAGCTTGGCCCAGGTCTTACCGGAGAGAAAATTCCACGAAAAAAGCAAGTGTGCAATTGAGCACACGAGGACAATTTCGCCACTCAATCCACGCAGATGCTGTAATTGCTGTCGTAGACTTTCTCCCTCAACAGCTCGGTCACATTGCCTTCTTTTGTGACAAGGTATTCAACGGCATAATATGGATGCGAGCCGCAGCCACATATTTCGCTATCGAAAAGATGGACTTTAAAGCCCTCTTCGGTCTCTTCCACGCATGTCGGCCTTATTGAAGACGTTGAAGACGTTACTGGGAAGTAACCCTCCGGGACGGAGGTATCATATCTTGGCAATGAGCTTGTCAGGGCCACGGCAAAAGCCAATGCCTCCTCTTTTGTCTCGACCGGTGAAAATACGGACAGGAATTCCTCTTTGCTGCGGATCAACTCGAATTCTTCGCCCTGCAGAGCGATATATCTCCTGAACACCGGCATCATGCAGCCCTCACGAACTATGCCCGCTTCGGAATTGTAGTCTCCACTCAAAATGAAGCATTCGACTACAGGCAACTTGGGGGAGAGGTTGTCTAATGCGCTGGAAGCATTAGAGATCTGCATGCAGCCAAATCGCGGATCAAATCCTAAGCTGCTGCAATTCAGACCGTAACCATCCGAAAAGCAACCGGCATCTATGGACGCATTAGAGTCAATGCTTGCGCTTGGCTGCAGAGAAGCGTGATCTTGCCGCGTTTCCCCCATCGCTGGATCGGGCTGATCAGGCTGTGCAATTGATCCGGATATCAGCATGCAAGCAAAAATGAGGGCGACAAACCCAACTTGAAGGTATCTGCGTGGAAACATATAGATTACCTGGCTCAAGAATGCCCACCTTTTATAATGAATGTTTCGTCTGAGACGGGAATTGAATAAGAGCTACAGCGACTTTCCCATCTCTCGTGCCCTCTCCAGCTCCTCTGGCTTCTTTTTTATCTCCCCTCTCTCGTAAGCCTGAGCGAGCAGGCTGCCTGCATTCTCCATGCCCAGATAGTCAAAAGACATGGCAAACATCTGCAAAAGCGGCCCGCAGCATCCCGCCCCCTCCTCGGAGGGAGTGGCTACCATTCCCTTCTTGCCCGATAGCTTGCGGCTGGCGATGTAGGGCCGCAGCCTATCGATAACAAGCTTCATCTTGGCAGTGGGCCCGTACCAGTAGATGGGCGTCCCGAAGATGATGATGTCGGCCCTCTCTAGCTTGCCATAGATCTCCTGCATTCCGTCCGAGAGGGCGCAGGTGTAGCCGGACTTTGCCCTCTTGCAGCCGCGGCAGTCCAGGCAGGGCAGAATTTCGTAGTCGTAGAGGCGCAGCCTTTCTGTGACGTGGCCTTTTGCCTCTGCTCCTTTGAGAATTTCATCTACAAGAATTTCGGTGTTGCCGCCTTTTCGGGGGCTTCCCACCAATGCTAGGATCCTCATGCCCCACCACCTGGGCTCCGTGCCCTTACTTGTACCAGTCTAGACTCTCGTCCACAAATCTTATGAACGATATGAAGAAGTCCTTTGCATCCTGATTCATCCCTGTCATGGAGATCATCTTTTCGGCCTGACCGGCATGCTCTCTTGAGATCGACTTGGCCTTATCCAGAGCGCCGCAGTCCCTTATCAAACTCTGCACATATTTGATGTCAGCACCCTCAAGCGCTCTGCCTTCCTGCATGATCGCAGCCAGACGCTCCTCCTTTTGCAAAGCCAGGATGACATGGAGCGGCTTTTTCCTCTTACCGATATCTCCGCAAGGAACTCTTCCATACTGCACCTGCGTGGCAAAGGTATCGATGATATCATCCTGAATATCGAAAGCAAATCCTATATGCCTGGCAGCATTTAAAAGCAGCTCCAGATCCTTTTCGGGGGCGGATGCAAGCAGCGCTCCGGTTAGCATCGATGCCTTGAAGAGAGAGGCTGCTCTTCTGCTGGCCATGACCTCCCACTCCTTGACGTCCGGATCCTTGTACTCGAAAAGCATATCTAAAATCTGGCTCTCGTTCACAGCCTTAAACTCCGATGCCAGCAGTTTTGCAGCATCCACAATCTTATTTTGCTCAAAGCCGGACTGCAAAAGACACTCGTTGGCAAGGGCATAAAGAATATTTCCGGCAAACATGGCCGATCCGGTGCCAAAACGCTCATCAAACCCCTTTGCCAGAGTTTTGTGCAGGGTCTCTCCGCCTCTTCTTTTGTCTTCCGCATCCACTATATCGTCGTGTATGAGGATGCTGTGCCTGTACAGCTCAATGCCGGAACATACCCTGAGGATTCTGTCATCTACTTGACCTGTAAAGCCCTTGAAGACTATGAGAGTGCTGCATGCGGAAAGCCTTCTTCCGCCTCTCAGCACAAACTCCCCGGTCGCACTATAAACATCTCCCAGGAAGGGATGGTACTTTTGGCCTTCTTTTGCCATCTCATCCAATCGACTCTTCAGGTCTATCTCTATGATTGCATCATAGCTATCGAGCACATCTGTATAGTCCATCGATCCGGACACCTCTTATGCTATTTTTAAAATCTGTTATTGCGGATGGTAGGTCATTCTATCGGCATCATCTTGACTGATGCCTTTTCCCGCGTTTTCTGCGTCCTGAAATTTAGATTGAGTAGCAGATCCAGATCCCTTTCAATTCTCTTGAAACTCTTCTCAGAGGCGGGGCAACCCTCGTAGATCACAACGCCCTGAAGTCCAATTTGGCCAGGGGTTGTTATCTGATCTGAAAAGGGCTGATGGGCTATAAATATTCTGTTTTCAAGGATCTCTCTATGCAGCGACAGTAAGATGAAAAAAGCAACAAATCTTCTTTTCGTTGGGCTTTCTGTATAAGCTCTTGCTCAGCCTTCCCTGCAATGCTATTCTACCACGCCATCTTGCCATGCTATTTTTATGTGCCGGGCGGAAAAAGAATCTGGCAATAACGCTGCATAGCTCTCTGAAAACTCGATCCGGGGGATACTTAGAACTTTATCCTGGGAATCTCCGCTTCCCTCATATTCTCGGCCATGCTCCAAAACCATGCCTCGCCCTTGGCAATGCGGAATATGGCCAGCACCGGATCGCTGGGGCTCTTCATCAAAGCCTTGAGAAAAGGCCTTTCCTCCAGGAGCCGGGCTCGAAGCTTAGGGTTGTTTAAAAACTCCACATCTCCTGTCAAACGCATCATATTCTTGGCCATCATGTCGCCGCCTGCATGGTAGAAGCATATCTCCACATTGGGATTGTTCTTGAGCTGCTTGTAGACGCTCTTTGCCGTTCCCGTATGGTAGTAAAAGCCGCTCTCATCAGCAAACCACATCAAAAAGGCCCTCACCCTGGGCTGTTCGCCGTCCACGGTGGCAATGAAGCTGACCGGATTATCACTCGCAAATTTTATGCAATCCTTAAAATCCATTGCAGAAACCCCTTTCCGGTTTTGCATGCTGTTATTATTTAGACCTTTCTGCATTGTACCATTTTATTCATGATGGTGCTATTCGGTGGCCATCATTGTCAATCAAAAAATTGTCAATCGAAAAGGCTTATTATGTAATAGTAATAATATTGCTTCTGATGCTTAATATAATAGAACTGAGCGACGGGCAGCTTTATGTGGATAGCGACCGCTGGCAGTGCAACTTCGGCTATGGAGAGCCGGTGAAGCTGGGTCTGGTTCTGGAGGCCGTGGACCTGGCTCCAAGTAGCGAGGAGGGCTTCTCTTACGTCATCGATGCAGGCCTCGTTCCCCAGCTCGATTTTCTGGATGAAGAAATCTTAGAGGATGCAAAATCGGAGGGCATGGGGACGAGAGAAGAGATTTTGCGCTATGCCTACGAATGCTACGGCGGCGTGCCCGTGAACATCGATGCCGTGCAGCCCCCCAAAGCCTCCTGTGGCATGTCCAGCTTCGTAGCTAAGAGCAATATTCGCACCATAATAGCCGGGACGGGTGAGGAGATGGAGACTCGCCACTTCCAGGATCTAGGGGAGGCTATGTCCTTCGCTCGCGACTTTTATGCTGTTTATGCTCCAGTCATCTTCGGCTTCATCGATGTGGTGCTGGATCACCCTCTCCGGGTGGGGGGAACTGGCTGGGATAAGATCAGGCAGATGGCCAAAAAATAGTCTGATTCGGGCTGCAGCTCAAGAATCTGTACTACACCCTTAAATACGTTAAACGTCGAAGAGTTGGCAGTCAGAAGTCGGCAATGTTATGGTAAAATGAGCCGTCTCCGGTTACTTCTGGTTGAGAGGAATTGATATGCCATACTATCATATGATTGACTGGTTCCCTTTCATGGGATTTGGAACGGTCTTTGCCTGGATTGTATCTTTAGCCATAGCCTACCTGGTCTATAAAGATGCAGAGAAAAGAGACATGAATGGGCTCTTATGGGGTTTACCGATCTTGATACCCTGGATAGGCATACTCTTTCTGATACTGTATCTGATCTTGCGCGATTCGGGACGCCGAATTGCTGCCGAAAGCAGCACCGAAAGCAGCCTGACGGCAAAAACCACTGCCGAAGAGATTTTGGACGAAAGATATGCTAAAGGGGAGTTGACCCGAGAGCTCTACCTGCAGATGAAGGAAGACCTTAAAAAGCCCTCTAACTGATTGCAGATGGAAGGTTACGAGATAATGGTTGCTAGATGGAAAGCTGCATGGCAGCGACCACTGCCATGGTTTTTCTAAGGCAGTGTCCGATTTTATTGGCACTGCCCCTAAATCACTTAGATCCAAATCGCCTGGAGAAAATAGCAGCAATGAGCTCCTGTCTGCAGGGCCTTATATGCAAGGGCCCTATCTGCAAGCAGGGATGCTCACTTCCAGTTGCCTGATTCTATTTCATTCAAATTCTCGACAAGATAGGTCGCTATCTTTGGGGACAGATTATGGTGCCTACAGATGGCCATCACTCGGTGAAGTTCGTCTCTTTCCATGGAGGCAGTATGCTGGGCAACATAGAGCATAGCTCCTTGATATCCCTCATCTAGAATAACATCTTTTACCGTCTGCAGGGTCAGATCGTTGATATGTATGCCAGTAGCCCCTATCTTTTTGATAACTTTTGCAGTTTCTTCATTAATTTCTATCTTGGGCTTGCTGGAAATAGACGGCTCTCCGACCACATGGACAAAATCAAGCGCTTTTTTGGAGACTCCTCTCAGTATCAGCTCCGACGCCAGCTTCTTTAAAGTCTTTCCCTGTAATATCGCCTCGGCCTCTAAAGATCGATAGGCATCAGGCGTTATCTCTATCCTGGTATATCTGATGCTAGGCATTTGTTATTGGCGCCTCTTTGTTTGGTACATCATTGTTTATTGACATGGGTTTATGCGTATCTTACATATTAAAAGACTACCATTTGATATGGATGGTGGGCAATCTTGCCGTCTCGGCGAACAGGGCAGTAAAACCCTCTCCCGAATGCAGTGGATTCTCCTTTCACATTCGCCCCGCGCTCGCCTCACGCTTTTAGCATGGGCTTGGCCATACCCTGCCCCGGACTTCGGCTTTCTGCGGCGGGATACCGGCATGAAGGAGAGGTGAATTGATGTGGATCTTTGACTCTTATTACAAGGGCAGCGTGCATCTCTGGGCCAGGGATAGAGGCCTCATCCGAACGGTCGCCATGCACCCTCAATCCTTCTACTTTCATCTATTGGACCCTCCTGCCCACCGGGGGATGATCGAGGCTTTAGAAAGCCTTTACCGTCTGGAAGAGGTGCGCTTTTCAACCATCTACGGCCAGGAAGACGGCTATCTGATCTACGCCGACCGAAGCGTAGCCGAGAAGATAGAGAAGCAGACGCGCTATTCGGCAGAGCTTTACAACGTGGATGTGAGACGTGACCAGCAGTATCTGGCCGAGCGTGATATCTTTCCCTGTGGAGATCCTGATGAGTCCCGGTTCTCTCCTGACTTTGAGTCACCCCTGCGCCTGATGCAGCTACAGTTTTCCGGAGATCCGGGCCGAAGGAAGACGATATCCGGAGCTATGGTGCAGGCAGACAGGTCGCGACGGCTGCAGGGCAAAGAGAGGGTCATTCTCTCCGATCTTCTGGAGCTTGTCAAGATCCACGATCCCGATGTGCTTCTTATCGATCAAGGTGATCTCTGGATGCAACTTGTCGTGCAGAAGGCGGCAAGGCTTGGCCTTGAGCCCACCATCAGCCGCAGCGGCAGATTCCGGAGCATGGCTGCCAGGTCTTACTGGAGCTACGGCAAAGCCAATCACAAGGATAAAGCCCTTATTCCTGAGGGACGGGTGCTGATAGATACTGCTTCCAGCTTCACGTACCGAGAAGGGGGGCTGAAAGGCGTTTTGCTCTCGGCGCGCCTATCCGGCCTCTCTCCTAATCTTACAGCCAGGTTCACGCCCGGCACTCTCATCTCCTCTTACGAGGTCTACGAGGCCCTGCGCCGGGGGGTAGCCGTGCCTTTTAGGAAAAGGGACGCAGAGAGCATCAGGGATTTCTGCGAGCTGAAGAGTTCCGACAAGGGCGGCATGATGCTGCAGCCCGAGCCCCGTCTCTATGAGGACGTGAGCCAGATCGATTTCACCTCCCTTTATCCTTCCATCATCGTCAAGTACAACCTCTCACCCGAGACTTTGCGGCATCCGGAAAAGAAGGGCTTTTTGAGCAGCGTGATCTCTCCACTGCTTGATTTACGCATAGAGACCAAGAGGCGAAAGAAGACTGATGCGGATTATGCCGGCCTGGACTCCATCTTAAAGTGGATGCTCGTCACCTGTTTTGGCTACACAGGATACCGCAATGCCAAGTTCGGTCAGATAGAGGTGCACGAGCGGATCACCGCCATTTCTCGGGAGCTCCTCATGCAGATCAAAGAGATTGCAGAGGGCATGGGCTTCGATGTCCTGCACGGCATTGTGGACTGCCTCTGGGTAAGGGGTGGGGATAGAGAGAGCTTCAAGGAGGTCGTGGAAAGGGAGACCGGCATTCTCACGGAGATGGACTCTTACGACTGGATTGTTTTTTTGCCCATGGCGGACGGCTCCGGCGCCTACAATCGCTACTTCGGGCGGCTCTCCTCGGGCAAGGTCAAGATCCGGGGAGTCATGGCCCGTCGCAGGGATACCCCCCAATATATCTCAAAGATGCAGCAGGAGCTTTTCGAACTGTTGGCCGGCACGTCCAGTCGTGAGGAGATCTGGCGGGCAAAGCCGCAGGCCCAGCAGATTCGCAAAAAGTACCTGGAGGGGCTGCAGGACGCAAACGTAAGGGAGATGGTCATCCATCACCGGGTGAGCAGACTCAGCTACTCCAGGAGATGCGCGCAGGCCTCTGCGGTGCAGGCACATGAGCGACTGGGGCTTCACCTGGCACCTGGCATGGAGGTAGGTTATGTGGTGGTGGATGCCAGCTGCTGGGTGGTAGAAGCGGAGGAGAATGCATCGGAGTATGACGTCGCGTATTATGCCAAGCTGCTTGAGAAGGCCTGGGAGGAGGTGGCTTTTGTGTTTGGGCAGTAATATCAATGAAACGTAGCTTATGCATCAACGGCAGCAGGCGTTGCAATAGCACCTAAATTGCGCTCAATGGCCGCATCAAGCTCATCAATCTTTACAGGCTTGTTGAGATAATCGTCAGCACCTGCATTATAGCAAAGGTCGCGACACATATCCGCCTCAAATGAGGTGACAACTATTATCTTGGGGCCTTGCGGCCATCGCTTGCGAATGATTCTGGTGGCTTCAATTCCATCCATTTCCGGCATCTGGATATCCATGAGCACCAGGTCGTAAGGATGCCCCTCCAGAGCCTCCAGGACCTCTAGGCCGTTCTTGGCCGTATCGGCCTCTAGACCGAGCTTCTTGAGTACAATCAGGGCCATCTTCTGATTTACCGGGTTGTCCTCAGCAAGAAGAATGTTCAAAGTCGGTCTGGCCAGCATAGTCCTCAATCATTAGCATAGATCTCTTGGTATAAGAATTTTTCTTTAGTAATTAATTTTCGGCAGAGTTTTCAGATTGTTTAAGTGATTTCTATATGTCTATTCTTAAAGATTTATAATTCTATATCATGGCACAATTTCCAATAACTTAAAATTAATTTAAATACTAGTATTATTAATAGGCAAACATTCAATTGATGTTATTCCTCATAAAAATCCAAAACGATTTCTACGATCAGGTAGGCGCTGTTTGGTATATTAATTTTCTATACTTGTGCGCAGGAATTAATCCTAATTTGCTGGAATTCTCAAGAGGAGCCCGGAAATGAGTGCAAGCCCAATTTTGTTGCTGGTTTTATGCCAGGTTCTGGCCCTATCCTTGTCAACATCTGCCGAGCAAGAGATGCTTACAATATGAAATTATGATATATCGCGTCCCCTGGGAGAGATAGGATCATATCAAATCGATGCCGTGATAATAGTAGCCAGTTCATAGAGGATGCCGTTGTGATCGAAAACGCCCTGGTCGAGGTGGATGGGGTGGCATCAGAGTATCACTATCTTGAAGAAATATTCGGCCAGCGTGATGTCGGTTTGTTCCTGGAAAACCAGGATTTCAGGGCCGGAGAAGAGGGGTTCTACGATAAGATGGACATAGAACGGGCTGATAAAACCAGGATTACGAAATATTTCGATATCAATCGAATTCTATGGCATTTATTAAACAACCGGGAAAAGCCCGATGCAAACTTTTTTCGGCAAAGACACACCATCTAATCTATCATGAAAGAGCATATCGTGCCCCAATCATGCGGGCCGTCCGCTTCTCCCCCCTCATCCTCACCTTCCCCACCTCCCTCTTCATCCCGAAAATCTGATGCACTTGAAGCAGACAGAGTCGAAGATGGCATCTTTTTAACTCCTACCTTTCAGGCTCTGACCATCGGCGTTCCCTTTTGCGTCTTCAAGCTGCTCTTCGGCATGCTTGCCCTACGCATGGGTGCAGCGTCCGCTTCCCTTTCTGTCTTAGGCTGGCTGGTCATAGCCTGGGCCCTGGCAGACCTGCTCATGAATTTGGCCCGGGTCTTCTTTCACCTGGCCGGCAGGACAGCTCCCATCGAATACTGCACCCTCGCTCAGGCGGGAAGGCTCTTTAAGAAGCCCAGGCTCTTTTTAGCCATCGACACTCTGATCTCCTTTTCCATCATCTGTATCGTTTTATGGTCCGGCTGGATAGTGC
>Ga0307378_10012022_pt1 | contig 11112 bp, 6 predicted proteins | sample UN1MG_FD_202238 | JGI IMG/M metagenome (GOLD analysis project Ga0307378, IMG submission 202238) | Soil microbial communities from Risofladan, Vaasa, Finland - UN-1 | ecosystem: Environmental > Terrestrial > Soil > Coastal area > Acid sulfate soil | place: Finland: Risofladan, Vaasa | collected...
AGCTTGGAACCAACGAAATAAAGATGCAGATTCGGATAGCGAACTCTCTGGCTTCTACCGGGAACATCCAGCCGTGCGATGCGTGCGAAAACCTCAAGACAGCGGCGACAATTTTGCAGGATGCCGACGGCAGCCGCGTGGCTGCCCTGGCAGATGTGATCAATGAGTTTGCTTCGAGCACCGCACCGCCGACCGAAGAGCAGATGGCATCGATAGCCGACGCGATTGCGAATGACATCGAAGGCAACAGGCAATATGCAGCGGCAGGGGAATACCTCGATGCCCTTGCAAAGTATGTCGGCATCTTGAACAGTGAAATGGGCTTTTCCGCGGACGAGTCGATCCAGCTCGCTACGGATAACTATGTTGAAAAATTGGTCGAGGGCGAGAACGTGGGCGTCGCCGCCTACGTCGCTGCGAGATTGGCCGCTCTGGGAGGCTCATAGGAATTAGTTTAACGCTTTAATTTGTGAGATTTAAAGTTGCCGTCGGGGCCCATAAGATTATCCCCATCCCGACGGCAACTTTTTTATTATGAAGGCCGAAATCGGATTTCGTCGATTTTGGATGTCAAGTCCTGATTGATTTGACAACAGAAAAGCGTGCAGGGCGACCCCCAGATTTGACGTGCAGACTGAGTAACCGCCATTCGTACCGGACATCTTTAATTCTCCATAGGCAGAAGACTGTTTTCTTTAGCGGTTTAATGCTGCTGGCGCAGCCAGATTTTTGATAAAAAAACCCGCGGTTTTTTTCTCTTGAATCGTTATATCCCTGGTAGTATATTCGCTTCTGTGTGCAGAAATCAAATTTCCTGTCAATTGAAAGGTATAATCATGTACAGAATAGTAATTGCAACAATACTGTTTGCGGTCCTTCCTGGTTGTGCCGGGCAACAGCAGAATTATACACCCAACTGGTCCTCCCTGCACCGGCATACGACCCCGGAATGGTTGGACGGGATGAAGTTTGGCATCTATTGTCACTGGGGACCACAATCGGTGATCCTGGAAACTGAGGATAAAAAAATGGGTACGCTTGAAGCCATAGAGAATTGGAAGGGAGAGAAGTTTTCTGCCAGCGAATGGGTAGACCTTTTTGAAGCGGCAGGTGCACAGTTTGCCGGGCCTGTTGCATGGCACGGAAGCGGGATGTTGAACTGGGACAGTAAAATTACCGACTGGAATACTGTTGAAAAGGGACCGAAAGTAGATATATTCGAAAGTCTTGCCAGCGAGATCAGAAAACGTGATATGAAGGTGCTGGCCTCTTTCCACAGCTTTACTGTCTGGGGACCCATTTCAAAAGATAATCCTGTATATCTTGATCCGGCAAAAGATAACTCCGCATATAGGAGAACCAATAATGGAAGGACAGGGGATGATTATCTGCAGGGAGTATATGAGAGAATCACAGAAGCAGTGGATACGTACCAGCCTGATATGGTATGGGTAGATGTTAGTTTCGGCGGAACGTTAGGGGGAGAACTGAGGGGTGGATTTCTTGAAGGGAAACTGCTCGATTCTGCAGACAACTCCGTTCCCGGGATAAAGGAACAATATCAGCAGCGATTAATAAGTCATTATTTCAATAAAGCTGCAGAATGGGGAAAAGAGGTGGAGTTCATCTATAAATCCTTTGATATTCCTCCCGGGATCGGGTTGAGGGATATTGAAAATGGAAACCTTGAGGGACTTCAATACGATCCCTGGATGTCAGACATAAATATGGCCCAGCATCATTACTGGCCGTCAACCTGGTTCTATAATCCGAAAAATCCTTTGAAAGATGCCAATTTGCTGGTTGACCTTCTCGTAGATATCACGAGTAAAAACGGGCGGATGCTGCTGAACGTACCACCCAAGGCGGATGGTTCTTTTGCCCAGGAGGTAAAAGATGAACTCCAAGAGATTGGCCGGTGGCTGAAAGTGAACGGTGAAGCTGTTTATGGTACCATTCCCTGGGTATTTTACGGCGAGGGGCCCACTGCTGTGACGAGTCCGGGGCATCACGGTCAGGGAAAGAACCGGGGCAAGGGTATTGCCCTGTATACGGAAAAGGATATACGGTTTACCCAGAAGGATGATATTCTCTATGCCATCTGCCTGGGCTGGCCGGGTGAAAAATTAAGCATCCGCACCCTGGGACATAGGGGGAAATTATATCCGGGCGACATAGAATCGATCAGCCTCTTAGGAACTGATGAAAAAATAACCTGGGAGCAAACGGCAGATGAATTAATTGTTCGGTTCCCCGAAATTCCGCCCTGCAAATATGCTTATTGTCTGAAAATTGACAGAAAATAGGAATATGATATTACGACAACCTGCATTGATCGTTTCGCTCTTCTGCTCAATATCCGCTCTGAAACATACGCTACCGGGGGATTTGTCCCTCTTTACAGAGGGGCAGATCAATGCCATTGTAGAGGGCCATACCAGCGGGCATGTAGAGAGATAACCCCTTCCAAGAACTGTAATTATACAGTCGGGAAGATATTTGAAATCGTCACTTTTGAGATATTGTTATAACTGTAAAAGGAGACTCATGATGAGGATGAAAATTGGAAAACATTTAACGATCTTTGCTGCCTTGAGTCTCTTGTCCTGCATGGTTGTAAGGGGAGCTGATCGGTTGCCATACTTAAAGAAGCAGGGGACTGCCATGCAATTAATCGTGGACGGTAAGCCTTTTCTCGTAATCGGAGGTGAACTTCGCAATTCAAGTACCGGCAGCCTGGAATATATGAAACCGCTTTGGAACCAAATGGCAGCACTGAACCTGAATACGGTATTACCTGTTATTTCCTGGGAACTCATAGAACCGGAAGAAGGCAATTACGATTTCACGCTGGTTGACGCGATGATCGAGGGCGCTCGTGCGCAAGGTTTGCGGCTGATCCCCCTCTGGTTTGGAACATGGAAGAACGGCATGTCAAGCTATGTGCCGTTGTGGGTGAAGGAGGACTATAAGAGGTTTCCGCGGATGAAAGTTCAGAATAGTGAGAGTATAGAGATCATTTCAACATTTAGCAGGGAAGCCCTCGAAGCCGATGCCCGGGCATTTGCCGCATTAATGCGCCACATTTGTGAGGTAGATGGTAAACATCACACGGTGATTATGATGCAGGTAGAGAACGAGGTAGGTGTACTGGGAGACTCGCGGGACCGCTCGGAGGCGGCGATAAAGGCCTTTAACCAGCCTGTTCCGCAGGAACTCATGGACTATATGAATAAAAACAAAGAATCTCTCATTCCTGAACTGAAAACACTGTGGGAGACGGCAGGCTATCCATCCTCTGGATCGTGGGCAGAGGTTTTCGGGCCCGGGATGTGGACGGATAATGTATTTATGGCATGGCAATATGCCGGATACATCGACAAGGTGACTGCTGCCGGGAAAGCGGAGTATCCCCTGCCCATGTATGTGAATGCATGGCTGGAATTACCAGGTATGATGAAACCCGGACGATTCCCAAGTGGCGGTCCTTTACCCCGGGTCATGGACGTCTGGAAGGCCGGTGCGCCGCATATCGATTTTATCAGTCCGGATATCTACGCAGAGAATTTCGAAGACTGGTGCAACTGGTACACCCAGTTGGATAATCCTCTCTTTATTCCGGAGGTCGGAAGATCAGCCGAGAGTGCCGCCAACCTCCTGTTCGCCTTCGGGAATTACAGTACCATCGGTACTTCACCTTTCGCCATTGATGACCTGGATCCGGCTGAAGATGGTCCTATCGAAAAACTGTACCTTGCGATGCAATACCTGGGACCGGAAATTCTGAAGCACCAGGGCCGGGAGAATACAATGACCGGCTTCCTGCTGGATGATTCCCGGCGCTCGATCGATGTTCAAATTGGTGATTACAATGTGGTCATTGAGCTTTTCAGCCATCGCGGTAAAATCCTTGTGGATGATGCCTTCGGATTGATTATCAAGACAGGTGACAGGGAGTTTCTTATTGCAGGGAGCAGGGCTCTGATCAGCTTCAAGTCTCTCTTGTCGCCACAGGATAAATATGGCATCGGCAAGGTCCAGGAAATCGTGTTCGTTAACGGTCAATGGCGACATGGACGACGTTTGAACGGGGATGAAACGCATCGTGGACGGGCCGCACGACTACCCATGGATGAGATAGGGATTCAGCATGTGACGGTATACCACTATAAATAGAATTGCAGTACAATTCTAAAAGGAGAAACGGGTTATGAAACACTTTAAAAATTCTACAAAATTGACGATTGTTATAATTGCATTGTTGCTTTGTTCATTAGCTACAGTGACATTTGCTGAAGAAGCTGACCTTTACGTTTCCACTGCCGGCAATGACACATGGTCCGGCAAACTCCCGGAACCAAATGCTGACCGAACGGATGGCCCCCTGAGGACGCTCACGGCTGCGCGCGACCGCTTGCGTGAGATTGAAAGTAAAGACAGGGACTATCTTGTGCTGATTCGTGGTGGAAATTATGTCCTCGATGAAACAGTCGTCTTTGGCCTTGAAGATGGTACACAATACGGTGGTTACTATGGGCGCATTTACAAAATTACTTACGCCGCTTATCCAAAAGATCAGCCGGTATTCACTTCAGGTGTACCTATTAGAGGCTGGAAGAAGCTGCATGACCATCCTGCTAACCTTATCAGAAAAGGCAAAAGGAAAAGTCTGGGTCGCCGATGTGCCGGAAGGGCTCGGGCGTTTTTTCACCTTATATGACGGAACGACGCGTTTACCGCGCGCCCGTTCAGAGGCCTTCTGGTCGGGTGGTAGAGAAAGAGACATTCCAAATGTAGAGGTGAAAGGTGATCCATACCGGACGATGCTCTTTCCGAAGGGGAAACTCAAGGCGTGGTCGAATCTCGAAGATGTAGAAGTCGTGATCCGTACCAGGGGCTGGACTATGAATATCCTCCCCCTGGAGTCCGTAGATGAAAAAACAGGCATCGCCACAACAACAATACCTTCCTCTTACGCTCTAAGACCTCGATCAAGACAGTCGGCATTTGTAGAAAACGTACTTGAAGCGCTTGACAGTCCCGGCGAGTGGGTGCTGAACACGCAAGAACGCAAACTTTACTTTTGGCCGATGGGTGATACGCCCGGTGACGGGATCGTCGTTCCCCGCCTGCGGGAGTTAATTAAAGTTGAGGGAAATGTAAGCCATAACCGGCCCACCGATATGCCGGTTTACGGGCTGGTGTTCCGCGGATTAACCTTCACCCACGGCGATCGCGACCTGTGGACCGAAAACGATGCAGCTATTCAACATGATTGGGAGATGATAGATAAGGCGAACGGTTTGATACGGTTCCGTGGAGCCGAGGAATGTGCCGTAGAAAACTGTACCTTCACCAACAGCGGCGGTGCAGCCATACGTCTGGACCTCCATTGTCAGTATTGCCGCATAATCGGCAATGAAATCAATAACATGGGTCAGGGGGGATTATGTTAATAGGCTACGGTCCGGGTACCAAAGATGTCAACAAATACAACCTGGTTTTCAACAACCACATCCACCATTGCGGCCAGGTTTATCCCCACAGTCACGGTATTGTCCTATCTCAGAGCGGTGAAAATCGTATTGCCAATAATGATATTCACGATATGCCCCGTAAGGCTATCTGTCTGTGCGGTGTCCGAATGCACTTCTTCAAGGAACGATACCATCCAAAACGCGAGTGCGCACGCAGTATTCGCTGGCAAGAAATTGACCCGGTCATTAGCCAATGGAATCAGCAACAGTCGAAGGTGCCCTATTTGGGCCTGATCGAAACTTATCTCCATACCCGCAATAACATGGTGGAGTATAACGAGGTAGCCCGATGTCTGCAAAAACTCGGAGACGGTGCGGCCATCAACGTCTCCGGCTCAGGAACCGGAAACGTGATACGCCGGAACTACGTCCATGACATGTATAGATTTGGCGGCACGGATGAATACAATGGCGGTAACGAGTGGATTTGCGCTTCTTTACGCTGCGACAGTCCGCAGAGAGAAACGCTTTTCACCGAGAACGTAATCGCCAATAGCAATATCCCGGCTTTCGAGCTCCAGAGTGACAATGCTTTCACAAACAATGTCATCGTTAACGTCGATGTTTCTGCCAATATAGAGAGAACTGGTATTTTACGCGTTTTTCGGGGATTTAGTCGTTTTGAACATGCACAATTCGAGAAAAACATCTTTATAAATACCGATCATAAGCAAATCCATTATTTTCCAGAATCGTCCTTGCGGGAGATGGGTCCCTGCAGTATAGATTACAACATATACTACAATCCCCAAATCCCCCCCGAAAAGAGCATCGAACTCCAGGAGCTGAAAAGCTACGGGCATGACAAACACCGATGCACGTCGGCGCGGAACCGGTTCATCCTCAGACTATCGTACTATCGTTGGATCCGGCTTTCGGGCCTGAATAGAGGTTTTTTCTTGAATCGTTATATCCTTGGTGCTATACTCGCTTGTGTGTACAGAAATCAAATTTTCTATCAATTGGAGATACTGAGATGAGAACAGTTTTAGTTGCAGTTCGCGCTGCATTGCTTCTGTGCATTGGTTGTGCTGCCCTTGCAACAGGCGCCGAGCCTTGGTGTAATACGCTGCTCTACGATGGCGGCAACTACTGGAGGCTTCGCGTGCCGGTCGAAATCGAAAACATGTCCAATGATGCTCTTAAGGGAACTCACGTCCGTATCCGAATCACCAGTAGCGACAGCACTTCCACGCTCATCGGCCAGGCGGTGGGTACGCTGCGTGTGACGGACGCGAATAGTGCCGACCTGTTGTTCAATTTCGAAACCAGCGCCGGGCAAGAGAAGCGTGACGGTACAGTTGCAGCGGGCGATGTCATTGTCGTGCCGGCGACCGTAGCCGGCCAGTCGACAGGCAAGATCTATATTTACGCCGAAAATCCCGACGCGTGGCGGCCGCCGTCTGCCTCCGACTTTGCGAACAGGGAGTCCAGTTTGAAGCGGTTCTTCGACGGTTGGCTTGGCAGACGGGGCGACCCGGAGGGCGCTGAGGACCGCGTGAAGACGCGCGTGCTGAGTCCGGAAAAGTTCGAGTTGAAGGTGGAGGGAGCGGACGAGCCCTGGATTGCGGACCCGGAATGGGCCTACCGGGTGCCGTTGAGGGTCCGCAATTTCGGTGATGAGAACGTCACGGGTAGATACTTCATAGTAAACGCGCGCCGGATCTACAATCGCCTTGTCAAACTGCTCGGATTTCGGGCAAAGCCTGCGCTGCGCCTGATAGATCCGCGTGAACCCGGCCGTGCCATCGCGATCTCCGGCAGCCTCACCGAGCATCTCGTCGGGAGTGTTTTTGTCGCGCCTCGGACCGAGCAGGTGCTCTGGCTGTACATCAGTGCCAACCCGGAAGCGCAAGGCCGCAGCCCGATGGTGAATTTTCCTCACGGGCATCGGGATCTGGGCTGGTCCACAACGGATTGCCGCGACGGCGACATCGAGGCGCGCGAGGCGCAAGTCCGCCCATTGGTTGCGTGGTCCGTGAATTCCCTGGTGAAGGTGTTTCGGGAGGACCTGCCGCTCGGGAATGCTCCCAGGGAGGTGAAGGTTCATGCGGCCCGTAACTCGCGAAGGGCGTTTCAGGTTGCTGTGCGGTCAACGTCTTCGCGGAAGGTCCGTATAAAGGCCACGCCGCTCAGGTCGGCGAACGGGGACGAACTGCCGCCGCCGCAGTTGGCTATGTTCCAGTGGATGTCCCGGTCAACTACAGTGCAGTCACGGATCCCGATTACCACCGGTTGAGCCCGCAGGCGGCCAAGATGAAATCCATTACCTCGTCCGGTGATCCAGCCGAAGGGCCCTCTAAGAAGACGTTCCTGTTCATGCGGCATGGTCGGCCGCTGCCGGTTTCCGACAATGACGGCTGGTCGAACGATTGGTGGCCGGACCCACTGATTCCTATGAGCTTGGACACGATTTGCGTGCTGGAGACCCGGAGGACCCAGCCGATATGGTTTGACTTGAACGTGCCCGCCGAGGCGCGGCCCGGCCAGTATTTTGGCGAGATCGAGATCGGTGATGATCGGGACACGGTACGCATGCCCGTGCAAGTCAAGGTCTGGCGCATCGTCATGCCGAATGAAAGACACTTTTCGGCGCTGCTGGATCTGCGGAGCGGCTCCCGAGACATCTTCAGGGAGCGTGGGGCTACGGAAAAGTGGCACCGTTTCCTGGCACGATACAATGTCTCACCGAGTTTGATCGAAAGCCAACCCGAATTCTCACTTCAGAATGGGCGGGTGACGATGAAGACAGAGGCATTCGACAAGATGGCCGGCCTGCTGATCGACGAGTTGCATGTTGGTAAGCTCTATACGCCATCTCATTTTTACGGATCGCGCTCGTTCAAGAACCCGAACTTTCGTGAAGAGTACAAGCTTTTCGTAGACCACATAACGACGAAAGGATGGCGCAAGCACTTCGTATTCTACGTCGCCGACGAGCCGGGTAACGACTATCATGCATCCGACATCTGGGAGGGGATTCTTCGTGTGGCGGACACAGCGAAGCAAATCGCTCCGGATATTCCGATTTTCGTCAGCACATGGCACTACTATCCGCTCCTTGAAAACCGTATCACGTGTTGGGGCATCGGTAATGAAGGGTCGTTCCCGCCCAGAATGATTGACGAGCGTCGCAAGGCCGGGGACCGCTTCTGGTATACGACTGACGGCCAGATGTGTATCGATACTCCCTACCTGGCAAATGAACGACTCCTGCCGTGGTTCGGGTTTAAGTACGCGGTCGAAGCCTACGAGTTCTGGGGAGTGTCCTGGTATACGTACAATCCCTGGAAGTACGCATGGCACCCGTTCCTGGATCGCAGGACCCATAAGTTCCGATTCCCAAACGGGGATGGCTACCTCGCCTATCCGGGGGAAGAACTGGGCCTTTCGGAGCCGGTGCCAAGCATCCGCCTCATGGGCGTGCGAGAAGGCATTGACGATTTTGAGATCTTTCTCGAGCTGGAAAAGTATGCCAAAGCAGGCAACCGATTGGCTGAGCAGGCGCTGGAGCGGGTGAAGTCGTTGGTCATAACACCTAACATGAGTGGTGTGTTTTCAACAAACGTCATGCCGGATCCCGATGCCGTCCAGGCCGCGTGGATCGAGGCGGGAGAGTTGCTGGATCAGTTGCTCAACTTGTTGTAAAGAATACATCACACATAAGCCGTTCCTTTGGGTTCTAAACACTAAAGGAAGGAAAAAGCTGGATGAGGCCGTTTACAGCCGAATGGGAATCACTATGTGTTTTCTCTTGAATCGTTATATCCCTGGTGCTATACTCGCTTCTGTGAGCAGAACTCGGATTTCCTATCATTAAAAAAGGAGAAGAAAGATGACGAAACCAAATCAGATTCAAAGGTGGCTGATTGCAATGGCATTGTTCATCCTGTGTGAATGGGTGATTGTTTATCCTGCATTGGCAGGCGCGAGCCAGACAAAACTTCCACAGGGGTATCCTCAAACCCGGCGTATTAAAATCAAGATCAATCAATCCTGGAAATTCCATCTCGGCGGCCCTGACGAAGCCTTTTATCATGCCGATTTTGATGACTCCGGTTGGGAAGAAGTCTGCGTCCCGCATACACTGGAGCTGACCTCTCTTGCACTAAATGGCTACAAGGATGACAAATACCAGATGACATTTCATCGAGATGTCGGCTGGTATCGGCGAACCGTTCGCGTGAGTGATAATCCTGATAAAAAAATCTTTCTGGAATTTGAAGGCGCGCATCAAGTGACCGATCTGTGGGTGAATGGCAAGCATGTGGGCCAACATGCAGTGGGTGGATATACGCCATTCCATTTTGATATCAGCAAATACGTCCGGTTTGGGGCCGAGAACCAAGTGACTCTAATGGTTGATAATCGTCGCAGAGACGATTGTCCGCCCGATCCGGGACCCTTCGATTACATCAAATTTAGCGGTCTTTACAGAGATGTCTATTTGGTGGAAACAGATCCCATGCACATCACGTTTAACTGGGAAGCACTGAAGGCGGGTGTGACTATCACCACGCTGTCCGTTGATCCGGTTAATTTGAATGCAACGATTAATATCAAGACCGTTGTGCGCAATGAAAGCGATACGGCACGTAACTGCACGGTTGTCAATCGGATCATTGACAAAGAGGGATTTGTCGTTCTGAAACTTATCCAAACATCCCCAATTGCTGCCGGAGACGATTATGAATTTAATCAGATCGGTGGGATTGAAGAAAACGTGCGCCTGTGGTCGATTCATGATCCCTACCTGTACCGGGTGAATACACTGGTGCTTGAAAAGGGTCAAGAGATTGATTTTGTGGAAACGAAGATGGGGATCCGCAAGTTCGAACTGGATGCGGAAGAAGGATTCAGGCTAAACGGAAAATTGATCGAACTAATCGGCTACAATCGACATCAGCATTACGGGTATATCGGAGATGCCTTGCCCAATTCACTGCATTACAAGGATATGCTCCAATTTAAGGAATTTGGATTCAACGTGGTACGAACAGCTCACTATCCTCAGGACGATGCCTTGATTGAAGCCTGTGATGAATTGGGTATTTTAGTTTATGAAGAACCGCCAACCTGGATTTCCATTGGTAATGATGCCTGGTTTGATAATTATGAAAAAGCGGCGCGCGTTATGGTGCGGAACCATCGAAACCATCCATCTATTGTTATCTGGGGGGCAGGAATCAACCATCGGGGTTATGTGCCAAGAGCCCACTATGCCATCAAGCAGGAAGATCCAACTCGCCTGACCGCATCCCAAAACAGCCGTTGGACAGGTTGGCAAGCCAGTGGCCTCACGGACATCTTTGCGAATATGAATTACGGTCCCGTGGATTGGAATAGAGACGAACCCCTGTTGGCTATGGAAGGGGGAAGCGGTCCGGCAACCGTTGCAACATACAAAAAAGATCCAATGATGCCCGGTATCATCTCATGGACGGCCCATGCCTATTATACTTTCCATCCAAACAGGAATCCGAACGACCGCACACGAGGCGGTAGCATGAGTGTGTTTCGCTATCCAGGGAGCAGGTTGTTTTGGTATCAGTCTGAAATGAAAGAGGACCCCATT
>Ga0307378_10012023_pt1 | contig 11112 bp, 12 predicted proteins | sample UN1MG_FD_202238 | JGI IMG/M metagenome (GOLD analysis project Ga0307378, IMG submission 202238) | Soil microbial communities from Risofladan, Vaasa, Finland - UN-1 | ecosystem: Environmental > Terrestrial > Soil > Coastal area > Acid sulfate soil | place: Finland: Risofladan, Vaasa | collected...
GAAGAACGATGCAAAAATGTCACTTATCCTCATATCTATAGCTGACTTTGATAAATTAAAGCACCAGTTACCCGGTGAAAAGATACACTCAACCCTGAAAGATATGGAAACCATTTTAGAGAATGGCCTGCGTCGAGACCAGAACAGCTCGAATCGAGCATCCGATGCTGTCTTTACGCTCTCCAACGAAATTTTTGTCGTTCTGGCTAATTGCGGGAAAGAAAATACTCAGCGAGTATCAGAAAGATTAGAACAAAAATTGGATGATTATCTGGCTGGCGAAAATCTGGCGGACAAGATTAAATTGTTTCTGGGATACGCTACATATCCGGATGATGCAGTAACAAGTGATGAACTGATTAATAAAGCAAAAGAATTACGACCTGTGGTTCCAGCAGAGTTATCCGTGTAATATTAAATACGAGGATAAAAAAAATGGACAAGAAAACGATATTAATTGTTGATGATGAGCCGGATATTCTCATGCTAACGTCTATAAGGCTGAAAAAGCTTGGCTTCAATGTAATAACAGCTGTCGATGGCAGAGAGGCGGTTCATGTAGTTAAAAGCAAAGAGCCGGATTTGGTGCTGCTTGACCTGATCTTGCCTGTTGTGAACGGAACCGATGTCTGTAAAAAAATAAAAAACGATGAAAAGTTAAAACACATACCCATTATTTTATTCACCGCTCACAGTGATACTATGACCGCCGAGAAAGCGAAGAGGTTTGGTGCAAACGATTACATAGTAAAGCCATTCGACCCTGATGAACTAATTGCAAAAATTGACAAAGCTTTAACTGAAAAGGTGATACCATAATCACCGGCAATATAACTTTCGCCAAGCCTTTTGACGCAGGAGAGTTATTAGCTCAAACAAAAAAGCTTCTGCTGAAAAAAGGGAGCACTGTTTCCTGAAGGGGGAAATCGTAAATGGACAAGAAAAAGATAGGATTTAGTAACCCCTATCCGTGTCTGTAATTTTTGTCTTCCTTCCTTTGTCTCCGAAATGACTCCATCAGCTAAGATTTTTGCGGTAAAGAGCTAAAAATGAACCCCATTTTTCAGCAAAAACACCACTTTTTCAGAAAATTTTGCAAAAAATAGGATATATAATCCGTGTGCTGATTCGTATTACTGTTATTGTTACGATTATAAACCTCTGGAAGAAGCACAGTTACATTAAGTGTCAATTCATTCCTTTTTTAACATGTCTCCATAGTGTTACCAGCAAAGCTTACACCAATTTCAGTTCTGTCTTGATAAACTTAGGATGAATTGTCATTGACATGAAAAAAGGTTCAGTTTTCGCATCATTTCTGAACCTTTTTGGTAATAATATCCCATCTCTACCCGCCGCAGTCAAGTCAAAAATAGGCTTTAATTTGAGAAGCGGCTTGGTACAGAAGATGCAGGCCGTCTATATCCCTTAATACTGGGCCCTCCACCTTGGTTTATCCTTGCACAATTCCGTCTGTTTGTTACTATTTTTTGTTAGAAGTGAGCATCCTTCGATTCTTGATTCCGATGTGGTACACCCGTCTCACAAGTTGGCGCTCTATGATGCTGACCGAGTCTAAACAGTCGTGATCGATTGCTGGGCTTAGTGTTAACTACGAACGCAGCGTTTCATGGATTCGCTCTGAATGATGAAAGACATGCAGTGTTATGGGGAAACCATATAATTGGTTATGCCCGTCAAGGAGAAGCAATTGCGTAAGCTTTCTTTGAAACAATTAGTCTGCGCCAGATTGAAAATCCTAGAGAACGCGAGCGATCTCATCAGAGATGCAGATTGCCTGTTCGAAGAAGGACGCTGGGCCCGGTCGGCTTTTCTATCCCACATAGCCATTGAAGAACTGGGGAAGTACCTTATGATCATGGGCGCAATCGTGAACCACATAAGTAAACAGATTGACTGGAAAAAGTTCTGGAAAAGGTTCGTCAGCCACCGATCAAAAACCCAAAATATCTTCTTTTTCGATGCAGCACTTTCTCCTCCTGAAGAAGATGAAGAAATCCTGAGGGATTTTGAGAAGGCTGAGAGTGACTCTGCAAAGTTCCAGAAAGAGAAGTTGTCATCTCTGTACGTCGATTTTCGAAATGATCAGTTTATACTGCCTATGGATGTAGTGAACGAAGACACCGCCAAGAGAGCCATAGAGAATGCTAAGGCTGTTCTTGATTTCTTTCAAAATGGGGAAAACCTGGTGTTCTCGAAAGTGGACTTAGGCAAGCTGACCGCAGACACGGTGGCAAGAATAGAAGAGGAAGTCAAGAAGCTGTCTACAAAACTAAAGGAGGCCTAGCAACGGCATCAACGCGGGCACGTAACACTCGCTGTGCTCGTGTTCTCTGCCGGTTACATTGGCCGTTAGAAATGGACGACTCTATTCAAGAGCGATACGTGTTCTACCGAATGGTGACAGGTGATCTCGATGAGGCTTACCGCTCCCTCAAGATAACGCGACGCTATAGGAAGGCGGACGTTATCATTGCGCTCGTTCGAGATGCTATTGTTGCCTACGCAAGGCCGTTCTCCTGTAATAAGGGCAAGTTCGCAAAGAAGCTTTCGTTGTCGAAGAAGGATGTCCCCAAGTCCCTGCAGGATTTCCATGAGAAGGTCATCGACTTCAGAAATCAAGTCTTTGCACATTCAGATATTCCTTTCAGAGGTCCCAGGCTTGGAAGGTTGCAGCTCGACTCGGGTTACATATATCCTATCTCTCTCAAGGGCCTCTATTATGAAGAATTGGTCAGCTATATCGAACCGTTGAAGCAACTGATCCTCGAAGTCCATGGTTCCGTCGTGGAGAAAATTAAGAGAATCGAGAATGAATACTTCTAGCAAATCGACTGAAAGGGACGGCGTTACACGCTGCCCGTAAGCTCAATCGTCATGCGCCAGACATAGGAGGATTACAATGATTGTCGAGTGTGATAATTGCGAAGCTTTCGTAGACGCAGAGGAGATAGAAAGCTACAAATATACCAGAATTGATGACAAGCCTTCAGGGCGCTACTTACTTCTCAAGTGCCCTATATGTGAAAAACCGATCCTTATCGCGCAGGACAATATCGGTAATATGGTTCAAGGCGACATTTGGGATACCCCTTATGTGCTTTATCCACGCAAGCTTGGCCATATAAATCCGGATATTCCTAGCCAGATTAGGTCAATGCATGAAGAAGCCATCGGCTGCTTCAAAGCACGATCCTATACCGCTTGCTCCATTATGTGTCGGAAATCACTCGAAGGTATGTGTGTTCACCAAGGCGTGACCAAACGAAACCTTGCAGAAAGCCTGGAGGCTCTTAAAGAACAGAATCTTATAGACAATCGGTTGTATGAGTGGGCTGATCAGCTGAGGTTGGCTGGAAATCAAGCAGCTCATGATGTTGATACATCTGTTTCCCGTGAAGATGCAAGCGATATACTCGAGCTCACAACTGCACTGCTGGATTATGTATTTTCATTCCGTGAGAAATTCGAGCGATTCAAGGAGCGGAGGTCATCTGGCACGTAAGCACTCGCTGAAGCGAACGCAACCATCAGTCGGGTTTGTGGAAGACTTGACGAGTGATCGAGGGTTGATACGGGTCGCTAAGCTCGCAACTGTAATTATGGCGTGACGAACCTAACTTATGCACCCAATCTTCAACACCCCCTGAAGCATCCTCACCGGTCCTTTTATACCAGATTGCCCTGCAACTTCCTTCACTTTCCTTGATTGGCCCGAGCCAGTGATTTGATTGCCGCTTTGATATGCTCAGGCAGTCCCGGCCAACGCTGCAAAATCAGATTCAAATCTGGATCGTTTTCCGATTCCAAAAACAAGCCAGAAACAAGCTTTTGGTTTTCAGAATTTTGGCTGGATTTACTGTTTATTGTAACTTCTTTGTTATCAGGGAGTTGGGAACTGTGTCCGGTGGGATTGGAACCGACGGCAAGCGGATGTTCAATCCGTTAGTCTTCCTGGGCGTATAAAGCCATATCCCCTGAAAGCCTAATCCAGATATGGTATCATCTTTTGTTTTAACAAAAACTTTCCAATAATCACTTGACAAAGGGCAGGTGGGCAGCGGAAGAAAATCAAAAGTCAAAAGTTAAAATGCAAAGTTGAGGAATCGCTGCGCGAGACTGGTTTTACCGAACCGTAGGTAGCAAGAGCCAAAAAAAAATGTGGAAAAATGTAAAATTTGCTTGACAAATAGTAAGGTATTCTTTACATTATGTACGATATAGTTTACATCTGAAAACAAAATTAAAGGGTAAAAAAATGAATAGATGGCAAAAAATAGCACGGTATAACATTATTATAATATTGGTGAGTTTTAGCCTGACGGCGGCAGTGGTAGGAATTTTAGCACTGAAATACGGCATGCCGAAAGCTTTAGGCGGACTGGGTGCGTTAGGTACGTTGGGGCTGTTAGGCTTATCGCCTGTGTTGTTCAGGAAGAAAGAAGGCACAGTTGATTATGATGAGCGGGACAAGTTGATATTCTACAGGTCAACTCAGATAGCCTACGCTGTTTTTTGGCCTGTATTTACCGCAGCATGTATGGTCCCGTGGTTTATCGTTGGACCAAACAACTCTATTCCAAGCAACGCTCTACCTCTGATGCTGGGAGCAGTGGGAATCACTTTGATCCTTATGCAGTCTTTAACAACACTAATTCAGTATGGCAGGGGAGGAAAGGACAATGAATAAAACACAGAAAGGCGCGTGGTTTTCTCTTATTAACTTTCTCTTGCTTATCATTTTTAGTGTTCACAGCGTCAAGATAATACGTGGTATATTCTCTCCTGAAGGCTATCCCAACGCACTAAAAGTCATATTGTTCTGGGCATTTCTCATTTTTGGCTTTATGGGTCTCTCGGCTTTTTTGCTCTACAGAAAAAAACAAAGCCCAGCCGAGGTAAAATCGGATGAACGTGATAACCTGATTCAAAAAAGGGCAGCATTGGTTTGTTTTGTTTTAGTCTGGATTTTGTTAATAATCAGTTACGTAATTCTGTGGCACATCGTAGGATTAGACGGTTCGATTCCTTTGTACATATTGCCGTTTATTTATCTGGGAGTATTTTTTGCCGCGATACTTGTTTACAATGTAGCGGTTCTGGTTCAGTACGGCTGGGGGGGCGGAGGAAATAAAAATTAAAAGTGTAAAGTGCAAAATTGTGGAATTGCTTCGCAATGAGATTTAGTAGTTCCTTCGACTTCGCTGCGCTTCGCTCAGGATGACGAAGAAATCGCTAATGTCAAGAGGAAACAAAGATGGTGAAAAGTAAAAAAGATATGGATTCCCGCTTTCGCGGGAATGACAAGATAAGCAACAATATCCGTCGGCTGCGTTTTGAGAATGGCCAAATGACTCAACAGAAGCTGGCAGATAAAGCAGGAGTTACCCGGCAGACCATCATCGCCATCGAAGGGGGGAAATACTCGCCGTCACTAACGTTAGCCTTTAAGATAGCGAGAGAATTCGGGGTGTCGGTAGAAGAGGTATTTGAATATGGGGGCAAGGCACGTTAATTTCTAATAATCACTGTTTTTCTGCAATTCTGCTTGAAACTTCTCCCTGAGACTGTCCAAAATTTTTTCTAAAAAATTCATTTTTATGTTGACAATTCAACGATATTCGTTATAATATCAATGTAAATAGTTAAATAATCAAGGAGGTAATATTATGGCAGAAGAAAAAAATAAAACAGCAGTAAATGAAGAGGAACCCAAGAAGGACAGGCATTTATCGTTGCGGTTTTTCTGCATAGCTTTGGAATTGATTGGCTGGATACTGATTTTCCTCGGAATAATGTGGTCTATATACAGCATGTGCGGGGGTGTAAGACGGGCTTCAGAACATATCAACGAAATCCCAAAAATACTAACGGTAATAACATGGTTCAGCTTAGATTTTGCCTTCATAGGTTTGATGGCGGTGATTTTGGCACATCTGACAAGATATATTTTCGATAGATATTTTCATAAAAGCCTTTTGTTACGGTGCGGTGACAAAATATTGTATCTTTTTGCAATATTTACAGTCTGCTGGGCAATTTTCAGGTGGTTCTATTTTTTAAAAACTATCGAAGATTTGAATTGGCGCAGGTTATTAGCGGAGCCTTTGATATTGCCAACGGTTGCGAAAGTATTGATTCTCGTGTGTGTCGGGCAAATACTAAAACGAATCCTGCCCATTATTGAAGAATACAAAACGCTGGTCTAAAGGAGATTAAAAATGATTCGAACTCGATTAGACTATGCGCTCTTGGATAAACAGATGAAGCTGAAGGATTTGGCTGAGGCAACGGGACTGGCGGTCAATAATCTCTCCATTCTAAAGACCAACAAGGCTCGTGCGATTCGCTTTTCCACTTTGAACGCTATATGCAAGGCACTGGAATGCACACCCGGGGATTTGATTGAGTATGTCCCGGATGAGGACAAGGATTTTTGATTTTTATTTGAGGTGTATGACGCTGTTTCTTTTGTCGGCGTCGAGAGAGGCCTTTTTGATGACATCGTAAAGTCGGCGGGGGCTGCGGATTTTCTCAAAACCAAACTTGGGGTCGGTTTTGTCGGTCGTTATCAGTCCGACCGAGCCGATACCAAAAATACAATCCAAAAGCGAGCGGCGCATACTAATGTCAATGACGCGAAACATATCAAGATTGTCAACCTTCCTATCGAGAATTCCTCTGCTGAACTCAATCCTCTCGGCGGTAACTTCATAGCGCATCATTTTCAGCCTAACCATTTTCAAAAGAAGTAAAAGTACGACAAGAACGATAATTCCAAGTGCGGCGGCAAGGCGATAGCGGGCGAAGATAATGGCCTGGCCGTCGGAGAGTTCAAGGCCGAGAAGATTGTCGAGAAAAATTTCGAGTGGAAAGACAAACAACAGATACCCAAGGGCGATGAAAAAAAAGCCTCTTATGACCGAGCCGACCATTCCCCATAAAGAGGGTCTGCCTATGAAGAGGACATCGTCGGGCTTTGCGGGACCTTCGGATTTCGAATCGGAATTGGCGGCTGCGATGAGGGCTTTGGCCTTCTGGGTATTCAGGAACTCGCTGCAGAACCGGCATTTAATTGCCCGGGCCTGTATTGTCTCTGCACAAAAGGGACACTGCCTGGTTGACGGCGCTATTATTGGAGTTATTTCCATCGTAATATATATCGGAAAACGGGGCTGATTTCGGACAAGAATTTTGGCCGGCTTATTTTAAGCACAAAGGTACACCGTCAGGACAATAATAGCAGGGTAAGGGGCTGCTAACTACCTTTATGCAGGGTTAAACCGGCTTTTATGTAAGGAAAGATACTAATAGCCGGGTCGAAAAGCAAGCGAGCGGAAGGATGCCTGTGCCTTTGTTAAGCCCTCCTGCAGAGAGGTCACGTGATGGAGCAGGTCGGGATGATTGGCGGCGAGCTGAATGGCCGCTGCATAATTTCTCATCAGCGTATCCAGCAGGGCGGCGAGCTCATTCAAGAGGGCATTGTAGTAGGCAACAGTGTTGTCGAGTTCGTCGTAGTCTCTGGGTGAATATGTGGGCCAATATCTCTCGTCGCCAGCGGTAACGCCATGTCGGCCGCGATAAGCGATTTGATTGCCCTGGCGGAACCACTTTGCAACGATATCGATTTGGTCGGCGAGAGCATCAGAGCGATTCTCAAGGAAGTCGATGACAGAAAGGATTTCGTCGAGGCGTGCCTTAGCCTGCTCATAGTCGCGTCTTACCCTGAGAAGCCGGCGGTCCTGAATCTTTCGGGCTTTAACGGCTTCAAGTTCGGCCAGGAGTTCCTTTTGGGAATCTGCAATTTTTTCGGCGACGCCGGTCTGTACGGCCTCTTCGGCTGTCAAGGTCAACAATGTGCCTTTTTTGCTCCAGGTTCGCGTTACTTTTTGCTTTGGCTTTCTATCGCGAGAGTCGATGATAATACGCCTGTCATTATCGATAACCTCAACAACTTCGACGCTCTTTTCCATCATTGCCTTTATGAGCAGAGCGGCATTAACTTTTTTTTCAGCTATCGAAGAGACAAACTGCTGCCATTGAGACTTAAGCTCGTCGGAGGGCTTTTCATCCCGGGCGGGAGTTGTTTCGGTATCTTCGTCAGGTAAAGAGGCAGCGAGCTGAGGTGCTATCGCCCCGATTCCGGTGCCGTTTTTCATATAAATCCTGTCACAGGCAAGTGCGACCATAGCGCCTTCTGCAAAAGCGCCGCCGAATTCGCCGCCGCTAAGATATGCAACCGTGAGGCAATTGTCGGTATCAGTAATTGCCTGGCCAATCCTTTGTGCCAAATCGATTCTGCCGCCGGGGGTGTCAATCTCGATTAAAATAAACAGCGGTCCCTGGTTGGCAGCTAAAGCCAAGACCCTTTCAAAAACCTCGGTTTCGGCTATAAGATTGAGCGAATTTTTTAAGGGGAAGACAAATATTTTTTTCTGCCGGCCAAGATAGTTGCCGGTAATTTCATATTCGCTAAGGTCAAGATACTTCGGTGAGCTGTTCTCGATGCGGACCTGTGTTCTATCGCCTTTTTTTCTCTGGACTACGTAGCCGTTGAAGCTTTTTCCGGTTCTGCGGTTTACAAAGGTATCGGCCAGGCAGTTAGAGAATGAAAAGACAACAATAAGAACAAGAACGTGATATTTAGCCATTGTACTGCCTCTGATTTAACTATCAGCTTGTCGGCTATTATACCAAATATCAACAGAAAAAGCAATAAGTCCGGCGTTTATTCATACAGCAGGTATGTAGTATAGACGCTTCAAATGGCTGATTTATTTGGTATAATAAGTTCTTTCTTTAAAAAAAAGTTTTATGTCAGATTAAGTTAAAGGTTATGGGAATTCCAACAGTTGCCATAATTGGTCGGCCTAACGTGGGCAAAAGCAGTCTTTTAAACGCGCTGGCAGGCAAAATGATAAGCATCGTTGAGCCAAGTGCCGGGATTACAAGAGACCGCGTCAGCACCATTATCGACAGAGACGAGCGGTATTTTGAGCTTATCGATACCGGCGGATACGGTATAGTCGATAGCGACCAGTTGAGCGGCCATATCGAAGGGCAAATACGCAAGGCAATTGAAGCGGCAAACCTCGTGCTGTTTATGGTCGATATTCGCGATGGGGTTGTGCCGTTAGATGAACAAGTAGCACAGCTTCTGCGCAAAAAGAACCTTGAGGTTATCGGGGTTGCGAACAAGGCGGATTCTGCGAAGATGTTCGGGGCGGCGGGGGAATTCGGCCGGCTGGGCTTCGGAGAGTTCTTGTGCGTATCGGCGACGAATAATCTTAATAAAAATATTCTGCTCGATAAGATTTTTGAGAAGCTTTCAGCTTATGAATCAACCGAGCCGGCCCGGCCGGTGATGAAGATAGCGATAGTGGGCAAGCGAAACTCCGGCAAGAGTACGTTAGTAAATGCGATGGTGGGAAGCGAGCGGGTAATTGTAAGTGAGACGCCGGGGACGACCAGAGACGCCGTGGACGTTCGGTTCGAAAAGGACGGTAAAACCATCACTGTAATCGATACGGCAGGGGTACGAAAGAAAAGCAAAATAGCTGACAGTATCGGGTTCTACAGCTATGTTCGGGTCCAGCGTTCGATTCGCCGCGCCGATGTCGTACTGCTGCTTGTCGATGCTACCGTGGAGATTTCGCAGGTTGACAAAAAGCTGGCCAGGTTCATCGCCGACGAATACAAAAGCTGCATAATAGTGATTAATAAATGGGACCTTGCAAAGGAGACGGCGGCGACGGAGGACTATGGGGAGTATCTTACGAAAATGCTGCCGGTGTTAAAGTCGGCGCCGCTTGCCTTTACGACGGCGACCGAGGCAAAGAACGTTCAGAGCGTTCTGGATTTGGCGGTGGAGATTTTTAAGCAGGCCACTACGCAACTGCCGACGGCGAAGCTGAATAAGGCGTTTGAAATTATAAGGGCCGAGAAGGTCGGCACAACCAAACAAAAGGGGGGTAAATGGCCGAAAATTTACTACGCCACCCAGATAGCGGTCAATCCGATTACGATACTGATGTTCGTGAACCGGCCGGAACTGTTCGAAGATAATTATATGCGATTTATTAAAGGCAGATTACAATCGATGCTGCCGATTGCGGAAGTGCCCGTCCGGCTGCTGACCCGAGCACATAGAAAGAGCGTATAGCGTTTAGCGAATAGAGAAGAAAGTTAAAAGTAAAAAATAAAAATGCAAAAATTAAAAAGAGATAGCCACGAAGGCGCGAAGGACACAAAAAAATAGCCACCGAGAGCACAGAGAAGAAATTTGAATTTACATTGTATTTCATACAACCTGTAAATTAGACTATTAAAGACCGTAAAAGACAATAATAACCCCCTCCACGGCGGTCGGGGTGACGGAAAGTGGATTTGGTGTCCCTGCCTACGCAGAGGTAACAATCCTGCGCAGGAACCGTGGTTGGCTTGTTGCAATTTTTTTATAGAATTTTGCCCAATTTGAGAATAACCTGTAGTATTCCAACTTGTTCTTATAAGGAAATTAAAAATGAACTCTGTATCAGTTGCGGGAATCGCTGTTTTTCTGCTGGTTTTAGGGTATGTCTTCTACAGCCGAAAAGTTAAACAATGGATAGGTGTTGACGACAGTGAAATCACACCTGCCGTGGAAATGAATGACGGGGTTGACTACGTACCGGCTAAGCACTGGACGATTGTGTTCGGTCATCATTTTGCTTCTATTGCGGGGGCCGCACCTATAATAGGGCCTGTAATCGCATGTCTGTACTGGGGCTGGCTTGCTGCTGTTATCTGGATTGTAGTCGGCGGAATTCTCTTCGGAGCAGTACACGATTTTCTGGCACTTGTCCTGTCGCTGAGAAACAAAGGCAAATCAATTACCACCGTTACCGAATCGATAACAGGGAAACTAAGCAGGATTCTCTTCAGCGCTTTTGCCTTTCTGGCGCTGATTCTTGTGGTGGCGGTGTTTGCGGCGGTTGCGGGCGCAACGCTGGCAACTACGCCGGCTGTCGTAATTCCCACGTTCGGACTTGTAATCGTGGCCCTGATTGTCGGGGTTATGATGTACCGCATGCATCTGAATGTGCTGCTGTG
>Ga0307378_10012024_pt1 | contig 11111 bp, 7 predicted proteins | sample UN1MG_FD_202238 | JGI IMG/M metagenome (GOLD analysis project Ga0307378, IMG submission 202238) | Soil microbial communities from Risofladan, Vaasa, Finland - UN-1 | ecosystem: Environmental > Terrestrial > Soil > Coastal area > Acid sulfate soil | place: Finland: Risofladan, Vaasa | collected...
TACGTTCCGAGACTTTTTCCGGACGCGTCCGGTGCGGTTTTTCAGCATGAGGTATCGTCTGCCTGTGCACGGATATCGGCATCCTGCCCCTCTGCAGGACGCCAGACGGGCCGTGGCCATGATCCGCGCACATGCCCAGCAATGGAACGTGGATCCCAAGCGAGTCCTTGTGGTGGCGTTTTCGTCAGGTGGGCACGTGGCTACAACACTGGCCACACATGACAAGCCTGCCGATCCCGAAGCAGAGGATCGGATTGAGCATTTCAGTTCTAAGCCCAACTACATGGCGTTATTCTGTCCGGTGGTCAGCATGAAGGACCACGTGCATCGCCCATCCGTCGTTCGCCTTCTGGGTCCGAATCCAGATACAACCCTCATTGACGACCTGTCCAACGAACTGCAGGTAACTGCCAAGACCCCGCCGACGTTTCTGGCTCATGCCAAAGACGATAAGCTCGTGCCGCCTGAAAACAGTATATTGTACCACGAGGCGCTGAAGCACGCGGGCGTGGCAACCACACTGAAGTTGTACAAACAAGGCGGTCATGGCGTGACAAAAAAGCCTAATCCGTGGAAAGCCGACCTGGGCGACTGGATGAGCGAGATTGGGATCCTGCCCGAAGGCGTGGTCCGCGCAGTGCCCGGGGCTGCAAAGCTGTACGAACCCACAACACACTACACGGTCAAGACACTGGCCGGGTGGCAGGTTTATGTGCACAAGGATCTCTTGCCCGACGGCGAGTATGCCAAGACCGGTGCAACTGCCATCGAACGCCTCACCGATGCCATGCTACGTGTCAAAACCTGGATTCCTGCGAAACCACTGGCAAAATTACTGGACGTCAAGATATGGCTCGAACTGGATTCCACGAACGGTCCCTATGGTCGAACATCGGCGTATCAGTACCATCCGGGACTCGACTGGCTGGTGGACATGGACTTCAATCCTGACAAGCACAAGTGTGTGGAATTCGGGCGTGGCGAATCCCTTGCCAAGAGAGGCAAGGATTCAACGGCCACTGTGCTTCTGCACGAACTGGCCCACGCCTATCACGACCAGGTACTCGGTTTCAATCATCCTAATGTCAAGGCCGCCTACAGGCGTGCGGTTGAGGGAACGACCTATCCTGAAAAGGACTGGGTCAAGAGCAACCACAAGGAATTTTTCGCCGGCGTCACAACGCGGTATTTCGGCAAGAAACAAGATCGCGATGCTGTGGGCCAGCGTGATCCGATCCTTGAAAAGCTTCTGTTGGAAATCTGGGGCAAACCCAAGGCTCATCTGGACACACCCTGGAAAGGACAACCGTGAGCAAGTGGTTGAATGTTAAGAATATCAATGAAACAGCAATAAAAACTTAATGGGATTCATGTAATAATAGAAACCTGGTTTACTAAATCATTTATTGGAACTGTTTTACTCTTGGAAAGGGCTATTTTATGAAGTTATGTAAATGTATTTTAATCGGAGTGTTGCTTTGTTGTAGCATGGCATTGGGACATGATGAGGTGACGAACGACCGCCGTGTACTCGATCTGGATGTTGATGGTGTTTCTGAAAGAGATGTCAGGAATCGGCCCAACTTTCTCTTTATTCTGGGCGACGACGTTACATACAATGATCTCGGGTGTTTTGGAGGCAAAAATGCCAAAACGCCGAATATCGACCGATTGGCGAGCGAGGGAATTCGATTTAATCGGGCGTACTGTGCTATGTCAATGTGCGCTCCGTTTCGCGCCGAACTCTACACCGGTCTCTACCCGGTTCGCAACGGCGTAGCGTGGAACCATTCGAATGCCAAACCATCAACAAAGAGCATATGTCATTACCTGCGGGATTTGAACTATCGAGTTGGTCTGGTCGGCAAAAAACACGCCAGCCCATCTAGTGTGTTTAACTTTGAAAACATTAAAGCGCCGCTGGCCGGACCCGATGCAGCCAGGTTTATCACGCGCGATACGAAGGAGCCATTCTGCTTGTTTGCCTGTTCGCACAATGCCCATCCAGCGTGGCGAAGCGGTGATGTTTCAAAAATTGATGTCGAGGGAATGTCCCTGCCGCCGGTCATTCACGATAATCCGATCACGCGAAAGACTTTCGGCGCTTACCTTGCCGAAGTCGAGGAACTTGACAAGGAAGTCGGAGCGATTCTGGCAATGCTCAAAGAAACCGGTCAGGACGATAATACCATCGTCATCTTTTCTTCCGAACAGGGGTGGGATTTTGCTTTTGGCAAGTGGACCAACTGGGATATCGGTGTTCGCAGTGCGATGATCGCTCGCTGGCCGTCTCGGATTGAGCCGGGGCGAGAAACCGACGCACTGATACAGATCGCTGATATAGTACCCACTTTTATCTCCGCTGCCGGAGGCGACCCTGCCGATTACGATCTGGATGGCGTAAGTTTCCTGGATGTGTTGGAAGGTAAGTCTGACAAGCATCGTCAATATGTCTATGGCCTGCACAATAATGTCCCAGAGGGGAATCCTTATCCCATTCGTTCTATTCGTGACGACGAGTTCCATTATATTGTTAATCTCAACTATAAACAGCCATATCACGAAAAGCACTTGATGTCCGAAAAAATTGCCAAAAGATACGATTTACAATGGTGGCAGGCACTCAAAGACGCCGCCGAAAAAGGTGATGCATCGGCGAAGAAACTATTTGAAAAGTATCACAATCGCCCAGCCGAGGAACTCTACCGCGTCGATGAAGATCCATGGGAGATGAACAACCTTGCCGACAAACCGCAATACGCCAAAGTCAAAAAACGTCTGCTAGCCGAACTGCATTCATGGATGGCCAAACAGAACGATCCAGGTGCCGCCATGGACGACCCTAAAGCATACGCCGCCAATCGAAAACGGTGAGCTAAACAGAAACAGTGAAATTTAATGTTAAAGAATATCTATGAAACACCAATAAGGACTTAATGGGATTCATGTTATAAAGGAAACTTGGTTTACTAAGTCATTTTTCAGAAATGTTTTACTATCAGAAAGGACTATTTTATGAAGTCATATAAATGTATTTTAATCGGAGCATTGCTTTGTTCCAGCGTGGCATTGGGACAAAACTGGGATCAGTGGAAACTTCAGTACAGTCAGCCTGCGACGCAATGGACCGAGGCCCTGCCTGTGGGTAATGGTCATATGGGGGCCATGGTATTTGGTGATCCTGACCAGGAGCGGATTCAGTTTAATGAAGATACGGTGTGGGCCGGTGAACCCATGGACTATGTCAATCCCGAGGCCAGCCCTGAGGTTTTGGCCCAGGTGCGTCGTCTGTTGTTGGCCGGTTCACACAAAGAGGCCAGATGCATTCAAACTGGATGCATGGAACACGATCGTGATCAAAGCACAGGGCAAGCACATTCAAACATGGGTCAATGGCATGCCTATCGCTGACTACTACGACAACGACAGACAACTGGCGGCAAGTGAAGGGTTTATCGGGTTGCAGGTGCATTGGCCGGTCAAAGGCAAGACGGGTAAACTCCGCTGGCGAAATCTGCGGATCAAAGAATTGAAGGACTGAACTGTAACGAGTGGTTGTCAACGTGAGCGAACACAGGTGCATTGCAGTGAAGGCTGGTCCGGACTCTACCGTGACCTATGGGAAATATTGAAGAGTAATGTTTTTTAAGAACTGGAAATACGAACACTATAAATGGAATATGAAACATGAGTAAAAGTAACAAAATCAAAACAGTAATGGCTCTGACCGTATTAGCGATAACTGTATTTGCCTTCAATGGTGTGGCCGAGGATGTGTCCGCTCAGCAGTCCGCCGGCAAGTCGGTAAACCAACCCGCCGTCAATACGCCAACGCGTGGGCAGCCGAATTTCGTCGTGATCTTCTGCGATGATCTGGGCTATGCCGACGTCGGCTGTTTCGGGTCGAAACGCAACAAGACGCCGCACATTGACAAGATGGCGGCCGAGGGGATTCGGTTCACAGATTTCTACGTGACCGCTCCGGTCTGCAGCCCCAGCCGGTCCAGTTTGCTGACAGGCTGTTATCCCCTGCGCGTGGACATGTCCCGCAGTTCGAGGGGGCCCTATGTGCTCCTGCCCGCAGACAACAAGGGCTTGAATCCATCTGAAACCACGATCGCCGAACTGCTCAAGCGGCAAGGCTATAGCACGGCGTGCATTGGGAAATGGCACGTTGGGGATCAGCCGGAGTTCATGCCGAACAGCCAGGGGTTTGACTACTATTACGGCATCCCCTACAGCAACGACATGAAGCGGAAGGGCCCGCGGAAGGGTCAGACTGGCAACCGCGGTATGCACCTGCCGCTGTTTAGGAACGAGACGATTATCGAACTGTCGCCGGACCAGCGACAGCTTACCCGGAATCTCACCGCCGAGGCCGTCAAGTTCATCAAAGTCAACAAGGACAAACCGTTCTTCGTGTACCTGCCGCACGTCATGCCGCACAGTCCTCATTACGCCAGCGAGGCCTTCAGCGGGAAATCTGAGCACGGGATCTACAGCGACGTGATCCAGGAGATCGATTGGTCCGTCGGCGAGATTCTCAGCACGCTGCGGAAGCTGAACATCGACGACAACACGCTGGTGATCTTTACATCGGACAACGGCGCCACCGGCCGGGGAGAGAACCACCCGCTCTCCGGCGGCAAGGGCAGGATCCTGGAGGGAGGCATGCGTGTGCCGTGCGTCATGCGATGGCCGGCGGCGATTGGCGCCGGGAAGACATCCGGCGAACTGATCACCGTGATGGACTTGCTGCCGACCTTTACGAAGCTTGCCGGTGGCGAGCTCCCGAAGGCACGGATCGATGGCAAAGACATCTCCGGCCTGATGTTTGGCCGGGCTGGCGCCAAGACCCCGTACGAAAAGTTCTTCTACTATCGCATCGATCAACTCCGCGCTGTCCGGTCGGGCGATTGGAAGTTGCACCTGGCCCTTGACCCCACGCTGGAAGGCTGGGACGGCGTACGAAAGGGCAAGTGCGACCTGGCTCTCTACGACCTTAGAACCGATATCGGCGAGAAGACCAACGTCGCCGATAAGCATCCGGACGTGGTCAAACGCCTTTCGGCTTACGCCGCCGAGGCCCGGAAGGATATCGGCGACTGGCAGGTCCCCGGGACCGGCCAGCGCAAAGCCGGCCGAGTAGACAACCCGGTTCACCCAGCTACCACCACGGATATCAAGTCTACCGACTGGATCGGCAACCCCGACTCCCCTCAGTACGACCCGGGCAAGTAGACGCGGCCGAAGAAGTAGCCGTATCCATATCGCTGCCGCAAGAGAGGATGGTAAGCACCTGTCTTATGGAGGTTGGCACGGACAATTTGAATGACGGAAAGAACATGAAGAGGAAAAAGGTCAAGGATGATCTTCACTACTCTGCTGAGGGCTGCAAAACTCTTGAGAAGCGTTTTGCCGGGAAGGCCATTGCATTGATCAGGAAGCATCAGAAATAAGAAAGGAAAAACGAAACATGATTAAAAGTAACAGAATCAAAACCGTATTGGCTGTAGCTGTTTTAGTGATAACAGGATTCGCCTTCAATGTCGCGGCCGAGGGCAAGCTTCCGCAATCAAGATCTATCATTAAATCGGAAGTTTCATTTGGGGCCTACTACACTAAAATAAATTCCGGTCAGCCTTTCGAGAAATACTCCAGAACGGATGCTTACGCCGATATTGTCGTGCAGGTATCGGGTGCGGGCGGCAAGTTAGTTTTTTGGCGCGGGTCCAGCTACCTGCCTTACTGGCAAAGCGATCACGTCACTTACGTCCCGCAGGTCATTGCTCGCAAAGGCGATGGCAGCGACATGATGCCGGATCGGGTCAATACGTTCTCACACGCTCGGATCATTGAAAACACACCATCGAAAGTGCTGATCCATTGGCGTTACTTACCGGAGTTTGCAGGGGCCAATCCCAAAACAGGTATGGATGCCCGGAAGTTTGTGGATGAATATTTTTCGATTACACCCGACGGCAAAGTGATCCGCACGATCAAACAAGGCACAATAAAGATCGATGACTGGAACGACCCCCTGCAGCATACCGTGCAAACGTTCACCCTGACCGCCGGCGGCATCAATAATATTCAAACGACCACGCCGGGCACATCGTCATCCCCCAAACCGGTGAAAGGCAATCCACTGAAAGGCCCAGTGGTAGGTTCGCCGGTGGCCTGGTGGAAGTTTGATCAAGCCCGCGGCGATACCGCACTGGAAAGCGTCAACCAACAAAACTGCAAGATCGCCGGTCACAAAAGTCTCTGGAAACAAGGCGTATCGGGCACCGCTTTACAGTTTGATGGTTATTTCAGTTTGGTCGATCTGCCTGCCGCCAAAGCGCCGGCCATCCGCACAGCTTTGACCTTGGAAGCCTGGACGGCCATGGGTGCCTATCCCTGGAGTTGGGCTCCACTGATACAACAAGGCGACGACAATGGTTACTTTCTGGGCATCGACGGTCATGGCTACCCCAGCTTCAAAGTCAAGATCGGTGATACCTGGGCAGAAGTCGGCATCACCGGCCAGCCGCCGTATGCCAACAATCTGAAGTTGTATCGGTGGTATCACCTAACGGGCACCTACGACAAAGCCGATGGAAGAATGTGCCTGTATATCAACGGGAAACTTGCCGCTTCAAAATCCGTTCCCAAATCGGACATTCAAACTACTGACGACAACATTCAAATCGGTAAAGGCGTCGATCGCATTCCCGCTGACAACTACAAGAAAAATATGACCTCCTATACTTTGGATGGATTAATTGACGAGGTGAAGATTTATGACGTTGCGCTCAGTGCCAGGCAAGTGGCCAGGTCGTATAACAACTTCAATCCCGACACTACCATCGTTAACAAGCCGGATATGCAACCACGCGCCTTCCCTGCCGATCACACCAGCGGCCGATTTGACGCCGCTTACCTGAAACTGAATTACCATGAGGCGTGGGACAATGTATTTCGTGTGAGCGATCACCCAGACATCGTGGTCGGGTTTGACGAATTGCCGACGCGATTCGTGTTCTGGCGTGGCATGAGCTACATCCCGCACATCACCAATGAACTGGATCAGTGGTACACCAACGAGTTTAATGAAACCTGGGCCAACGGCGGACAGGAGCCCATGGCTGATCAACAAAGTTATTCCAATCACGTCCGGGTTATCGAAAAAAGCCCTGCCCGAATCGTCATTCACTGGCGTTACCCGTTGATCAACACCCATCAAGTCATCGCACGATTTAATCAGGACACGGGTTGGGGCGAATGGAGCGATTGGTATTGGTACATCTACCCTGATGGCATCGCCGCCAAGCGCATGAGGTGTTGGCACGAGTTTAAGGGCAGCCACGAGTGGCACACCGGATGGCCAACGATGCCTCCAAATCAGCGCCCCGAAGACGTCGTCGAGACCGATCCGTTTTTAACGCTGATAGACCTGGACGGCAATGTGTCCAACCATAATTGGGATCGTACTGCTCGGGTAAATTTCTCCGGCGGAAAGAATATACACGTAGTCAACCTGAAAGGGCGTTACGACCCGGTGGACATATCCGATAATACCGAAGGTAATGCTCACTATGGAGATAAAGGCGTTCAGAAATGGTTTTCGGATTTCCCGGCCTGGAACCACTGGCCGATATCACTGTCGGATAGTGTTGGCCGCCCGGCGAGTTTTCCGGATCGGGCTATACATAGCTCATTAGTCAGGGCCAATCCGCAAACCTATGCCAAAAATACTGGAGATGCGCCATGGGAAGAAAAATTGATGCTCGAAGGCATGACCGATTTGAAAACCAACTCGATGGTGACCTTGGCGAGATCGTGGCTGAAATCGCCTCGGTTGAGTCATGTCTTCGGCGCGACCGGTGGAGGATATGATCGATCCGAACGGGCCTATAAACTGACAGCCACTGCCCCGACCATTTCATTTCAGATCGATGCCTCCAAGGCCAATCCGATTTACAACCCGGCATTCGTCATAAAAAACTGGCACAGCCCAACGGCCCACGCCAGCCTGAAGATCGATCAGGTAAGCTACAAAACCGGTCCGGATTTCAGACAGGGTGTTGTCATCGATACGGATGGCACGTATACTCTGGTCATCTGGCTCGATTTTCAGGCCGTAGCAACCAGAACGTTTCAAATTAACTGAAGTAAGGAAATAATAGAATGTTAAGATTACCAAGCGTTAGAGAGATTTTGCTTTTTGGCCTGATTCTTCCTGCATCATTGTTGCCTGCCCATGCGACACTAGACTTGATCAGAAAAATCAAGGTAGATGACAAAGGAATTGCCGGGGCCGTAGATGGTTGCGCATTCAACCGGGCGGGTGATTTGGTTGCAGCGAGTGACAACACGGGTCTGACCAAAGTTTACCGGGTTGCCGACAGGCATTTCATTACCCAGGTTAAACATAACGAAAAGGAGGTGTCCAAATCAAATGGCGAGACGAACGCGATCGACTTCTCCACAGATGATCGATATTTCCTGACGGGCATGAACAAGACCGGTTGTAATATCCGGGAGATGTCCACCGGGAAGATGATCAAGAATCTTGGGCATGGCAAAAATACCGATGGTGCTGCTTTTTCTCCGGATGGGAAGTGGGTGGCAGTTGCGCACAGAGCCATCGCGGTTGTGTATCGTTTGTGGGATTTTGAAAAGGTGACTGAAATTCCGCATCCTACCAAAAATGAATGCAATTCCATTGATTGGTCGGCCGACAGTACACTGCTGGTTACGGGAAGTGACGGTGCCTGCTGCAAAATCATCCGCACATCGGACTGGAAGGTTCTCCATGTGATCGATTTTGGAATAGACCGGGTTAAATCGGTTCGTATTTCTCCGGATGGTAAACGGGTCGCTGTATCGGGTCAGAAGGCGAGATGTCGTGTATACAACACGTCCGACGGTCAGATGATCGCCGATCTTCGGCACGCCTCCGATGTGAAGGCACTGCCCGGCGATGATGATGACGGACCTGAACCTAATGTCGAGGCCGTTGAATGGTCGGCTGACAGTCACTACCTGTTCACGGGTGGACTCTACGGCGGCGTGATCCGTGTGTGGCGAGTGGCGGATTGGTCTTTAGTCGGCTGGGTGCAAGGGCAGGAATACAGCCGGCAGGTGGAATATATGGCCGTCAACCAATGCAATATACTCGCGGCGGGTGGAGACGAGGGATACCTCTACCTGTTTCAGTTCAATCCGCCACCGGAGAAAAAGCTGATCAATCAAGCGGCTGGAAATAACGGACTAATCAGTATCGAAGCCGAAGATTTTGACGCAAATGTGCCACAGGGCGGACATGTGTGGAAAGTGATTAAAGACGACAGTGCATCCGGCAGTAAAAAAGTTCAGGCGCTTCCGGATAACGCTTCATCTGGTCATGGTATGGATACTAACTTCCAAACCGGCGATCCGATCAAGGACAGTCCCAAGCTGGACTACCGGATTAATATTACCGACCCCGGGACTTATTATGTTTGGGCGAGAGCACAAGGCGTGGATCATTATGCCAACTCTTATCATATTGGACTTAACGGACTTCCCGTAAGCACCGCAGATCGAATGGAAATTCTATCCAAGAAACGTGAATGGATCTGGTCTAACCAAACCAAAGACCCGGAACGCGCAACACTTGAAATTCCTAATACCGGCCCAGTGACCTTGAACCTGTGGATGAGGGAAGACGGTGTGGAGCTGGACAAAATCGTCCTTGTCAAAGCAGATGACTACACACCGAAAGCTCTTGGACCTAAACCTGATTATAGAAAAATAGTCAGTGAAAAAAAGGAAACAGTTGTTGCCAATATTCTCTATTGACTAACTGTCCCAATTTGGTTGAAACGGTACAGATGTGGGGATGGCCGTGTGCTTATAATTACAGTTCTGGAAGGGAAAATATATCGGGAATTGAATATTGCTACGGGAAATGCAAGCGATCAGTCAAAAGACAGGGAAGTTGAATGCATAGCCCCTGCGCATCTTTTGAAATTACATCTCTCTTGAATGCAACTTATGTAGCAATTGGAACGTTTTATGTACTTGCGCTTGTTTATTCAGGAGCCCGGTGCTATATTAATTGTACTGTGATTCTGGAATCAAAATTCCTATCAGTTATGTCAGACGCATCGCCCCCTATCAGCATCCCCTCACCACACATACCGGAGGTGGAAGAAGAGGTAATCCTGAGGATGACCTCATCATTTCGTACGACATGGTTGGTGGAAGTCACAGGCAGGATATAGCCATTAGTTCGGCCATCAGTAACTTTACAGCAGCCTACAGTAAAGAGCCTGCTATGCCGGTGCTGGTGGGAGAAACGTGTTATGAAGGACACATGCAGACGGGATTTCCGTACGTGCAGCGCCGTATGTTCTGGTAATACATGCTCAGCGGCGCTGCCGGCCATACCTACGGGCCGCCGGCATCTGGCATGCGAGCGGGGAAGGCGATCCTGGCTGTGCATCCAGCGCGTTCGGAGGCCGCAAAGTGTATAACGGGGGCCTAGCGTTTGCCCCCGATGGAGATGCGCTGTATGTGGTCGACACGGAGGGACGGACCGTATACAGGATTACCAGTGCAGCCAAGCAGGCGGATATCGACCTCTACGAAGCCTCGAACAACCCGGAAAAAGCCAAGGAGTGGTGAACAGAACTACTGCAAATAGAAGCCAAGACAGAGTGACATTTCACCCCTAAAATAGACCAATTTTCGTCCGTCTGTGCCTACAACCAAAGTACAACTCGAAAGCCGGTTATCTACCTATTTCCAAAAATTTATGATCACATAAGCTATTTATTATAAAGTAGTTATGCAATGGTTAAAAATTGCAAACGTATTCAATGGACATCGTCAATTAGTGAGTGACATTAGTGGTAACATAGGTAGATTTACGATGTCTATTATAATGCTTCGTGAAGTCGAAAGACTGTTTAGATAGCAAATGATCTTGCTATAGACATATCTGCAAAAGAACTTGATCCAATGGCCTGAAAGTATTACAATTTATTTATAATCATAGTCATCAAGCCCCTGTGGATATCTCGCTTTTTCCTCTCCCTCCGCTACACAGGGGCTTCCGTTTTAATTGCAGGTATCCGCAT
>Ga0307378_10012025_pt1 | contig 11111 bp, 19 predicted proteins | sample UN1MG_FD_202238 | JGI IMG/M metagenome (GOLD analysis project Ga0307378, IMG submission 202238) | Soil microbial communities from Risofladan, Vaasa, Finland - UN-1 | ecosystem: Environmental > Terrestrial > Soil > Coastal area > Acid sulfate soil | place: Finland: Risofladan, Vaasa | collected...
TCTAGCCTCGTTGAGCAAGAGAAATGAAACGGATCAACTAATGACTTTATCCGAGGGCTCTGTGCTTCACCCTGAGTTTGAGGGGCTTTTTGCCTCCCCAGAGGTGAACAGCGCCCTCAAGGAGATGTTTTCCCCCAACATTCTTGGTGACAACAAGATCCTTGGCGGCTGGCTTGAGCTTTCTGGATTGTCAAAGGCAACCAAGACGGTTCTTAACCCACTGGAAAGCATTGTACCGCAAATTTATGGCGGCCTTGCACTGGCCGCGTCCTCTTGGAAGGCGAACCCGCGATACGTTATCGACGCAATTCGCAGGATCACATTTGTGTCCGCTGGCAAGATTGGCAAATCATTGTCGGCTGATGAGAAAATAAATCAGGCGGCTGAGCTAAAGAAGCTCACATCCTACGGGCTCATAGGCAATTCATACGACGTTCAAGAGCTTCGCACCCTGTTTAGGCTTTCCGGTGAGGGCAAGAGCTACAAGGATGTTATCGACAAGTTCTCCAAGGTCTATTCCTCGCCGGATGCCGTTTTCCGATATGCGATATGGAAGTCCAACGTAGACGAGCTTAAGTCTTTTGAGAAGGGTCCAATCACTCAAGATCGTTTAATACAAATTGAAAAGAAAGCGGCAGACATCACGAACAATCAGTTCCCGACATACAGCCGTGTGTCGAGGCGCTATCGCCAAGCGTCTGCCGTTGGCTTGGCCAACGCTTTTGGTGCCTTTGAGTTTGAGGTGATTAGAAATTCAATCAATCAAGTTCAATACGCTCGTAATCTAATTCAAGAAGGCAAGCAAATTGGAAACAGCGCAATGGTAATGGCTGGCGTGAAGCGCCTTATGGGCTTTGCGGCTGTTGGTGGCGTAACCGCTGGCCTTGGCAGCTATACATCAAGAACCCTCGGGGTATCCAAGGACGAAGAAGAGGCAATGAAGGTAATCATGCCTTCATACGACAAGGACAAGGCGCTGGTGGTTGCAAAGACTCCAGAAGGAAACATCTGGTACGCCCCGCTCAACTATCTCGCGCCCCATTCTAACGCGATAGGTGCCATTGGCCAGCTTGCGGGTAATGGTGACCCCATCCCCGCGCTCAAGAGCATGTTTTTTGGAGCGGATTTTGGGCCACTGGCAACTCCGTTTATTGAGGCCCTTAACAATTCTTATTACAAAACAAACGTACCAATTACTCTGCCACGGGACAACACGGATCTGCTCCTCCGAGCCCTGAACAACGCCTTTATGCCCGGAAGCATTTCCGGCACACTTGAGAGAGCCAGAAAGGCTTCAGCCGGACAAACCAATGCGCTCGGCATGGTCTCGACATGGGGTGACGTGGTAAAGAGAATTGGCGGTATTCGCGGGAACACGGGTGACCCAACTAGGCTTGCGGAGATTGCGGCCAAAGATGCCGTCGACAAGGTTGTTGCCATTCAGGCCGGTTATCGGAGAATCCTCAACCAAACCTCAAGCCGAGGGGGTCAGGGTCTTTCCGGGCTCAACGAGTCCCGGCTCTACAACCAGCGCAATGAGCAATACATTAGCGCGCAGGTGGAGCTTGGGAAAATCTATGCGGCGATGAAAACGCTGCAAAAGACAATGCCAAAAATTACCGACGCCTCGATCATCTCGGCCTTTGAGAACGCTGGCGTTTCCCGCAAGCTGATTCTTGGCGCTGCCATGAACTCCCCGATTCCGATGAACCGTGGGCTCGGCCAAACCAATAGCGAGTTCTTTGAGCAGCTTGCTGCTGGCGACCCCAAGCAAGTCGACCTGCTTATTCGGGCTCGCGCCGGGGATTCTTCAAGCGAGCGCCGAAAGCTTTCTAGTGAGTACCGCGAATACAGCCGAGAGATTAGATCTGGAAAGAAAGACCCCATTGCATCTCTCTTTGCGGGCATGGGAATTGCGGACGGCGAACGCGCCAAGAACATTTTCTATGTTACAAGGAACTTTTCCCAAGGCGACCGTAATGATTTTTACCGTCGTCTCAGGAGCCGTGACATTTTAACCCCAGAGGTGGCTAGACAGTTGCGCGAATTTGAGCGCAGGGCGGAGCGAGCCAATCAGTAATTGGAGCCCCCGGCGGGGATTGAACCTGCGACAGCCTGTTTACAAAACAGGTGCTCTACCGCTGAGCTACGAGGGCGTAAAGATTGTGGCTAGTCGCCAGCTTTGACGAACAACCAGCCATATGCTGTCTGTCTCGTCACTTCAGACGATACCACACTTGCATGCTAAAGCGACCATCTAGGGTGGCTTGCGTGCCCCTGAAGACCTCGCACTTACCAGAGCGCACTGATTGTTTTATCACGCGGCGAGTCTTGCCTTCGCCTTGCCCAAAGGATTTATGGATTTCATCGAAGGTCTGCCACCCCTTGCCCTCTGGCTCCCGCACCTGCTTCTGGGTCTCCTGTTGTAGTAGTGTTGCCCAAGATTTCATGACTCAACCTCCGTAATGCCATTGGCGGCTAGGTGTGCGATGCAGGCGGCGCGGGGAAAGCCATTAGGGCCAATCGCTTTGCCTGTATGCGTTCCGCGAGTCACGGCGCATAAAACCGTTACCTTGGTTACCGGGGTCTTTTCATAGTCGATCCCAAATGTAGCGCAATAATCACCCCACCCCTCCAGCCACGGCAGCACAGCGTCGGAGCTGGTGGCAAATGCCGGTAGCTCATGGGGAAGAACGTGCCCGCCCTCGGGGTCGTAAAAGACCTTGCATCCGCGCTCAGCCGGAAACCACCCCGCCACCTTCACCGCGAACAGCTCCGAAAGCGCGGCGTCACTCAGTTCTGATACAGGTTTCATGGTCAGTAGGCTTTGAAGTTGTCGGCACAGATGAAGGTGTCCCCAATCTTGCGGGCCTGTTCCAGATGGTAGGTGCCGTCGTCAAAGAGTAAGCCGTAGGCCCAGCCTTGAGCCCAGCGCAGCTTGCCAGTCTTGGCGTTGATGTACGGCATGTCCTTCTTGCAGAGGCACCCAATGCCGCGAGCTTCCTCGGGCTGCAAGGAGGCAATGGCATTAACCTCTATGCTGTGGGTGTGCCCAAAGACACAGTTGCCGTACACGCGGGCATGGGCTTGTGCGGCTCCCGCGCCTGCGTGATACCCGTGGATTACGGTGAGATGCCCTAGCTTCAGGACGCCGTGCCGGGAGTCATACGGCAGCATCTTGGCCTTCCAACGCCTCACAGAGCTATTCACTTCTTCGATCATTTTATCGGCGTAGTGACGTGCTCTACCACTGACTGATTGCTGACTCATCCAAAGACGCTCGTCATGGTTTCCGCGCAGGAAGTGGTTCTCTTTCCCGCCCTTGAAGAAACGGCAGGCGAACTCCATCCCCAATTGCCAGTCGTAATCTAGGTCGCATGCCTTTTCGTCGTCCGAGGCTCCCTTGCGGAGATTGCGGAGATCCCAGAGGTCTCCATTGATGACGCGGACTGTGGGCTTAAAATCGTCGCAGAATGCGTGCAGGGATGCGACGGCGTCAGCGTCTTGTTCGTCCCCGTGGATGTCTGAACATATAACAAACCTCTTGGCGTTTTTCATGGCTTTAGTGCTTTGCGTTGTTGGTTTTCTAGGAGAGTCTTGCCCTTGTGGCAGGGCTTACAGATGGGTTGGAAGCCATCCTTTTCGCAGTAGAGCCGAGAGATTACACCATCCCAAGAGTCGAAGCCTGACAGGGGTATAACGGGGATTGTGTGGTCGGCCTGCATCATGCCTTTGGGGTGGAGCTTCTGGCAGAGTGGGCAGCGGTGGAGTTTGCAGGGTTTGCCGGTGGCGGGGTTGATGCCGTCACGAACGTATGCGCTGGCTATCGAGGCGTACTTCTGTGGCCATTGGGCGCGGCGAAGAGCCGACATGATGAAGGACCGCATCCTTGCTGCCGTCCAGAGCCCCCCGTTGAAGGGCTTTTCGGGCTTTGGCTTTCGGGGCTTTGCGGAAGATTTGGTCATAGTTGGAGCGGAAGTCTTCGCTGAAGCAGTTCCGTGGGGAGTCGCCTTTACCGTTCATTTGACCCGTGGCTTAGCCCAAATTTCTACGAACTCATGGTCAATCCAGCGCATCCGATAAGGGATGGGACCAGCCTTGCCGTTCTCTAGCTGCTTCTTGCAACGTTCCAGTTCTTCTTCCTCCCTTGGCATTTCATAGGGGTCTGTGAGCGGGGCAAAGCCTGCTGCTTCTAGTTCTTCGGTGGTCATGGTTGGATGCTCAGGAAACGGGTTGTTGGGCGGTGGAAGTTAAGCGGGGCGCGGTCCTGTCCTTCTCCGCGTCCCTTTGCCTGAATGGCTTCTGTGTAAAGGTTGGTTAATGTGCGATCAGTTGGATCGTTAGATATACCGTTAGGGGTTTGTGCGGGGGCATGCAAGAAGATAATTCGATCTGCGTCCTGCTCCAGATTGCCGGACTCGCGGAGGTCGCTTATGCGTGGCTCCCTAGCCTCCCTTTCAACGCCGCGAGAAACTTGTGCCAGCAGCAGGACGGGGATGCCAAGGTCAACGGCCATGTCCTTAAAGGCCATGCTCATGCGGCCAAGGGCAATGTCTCGGGTCTCGCCCCTGTCCTGCTGTGGGTCGTAACGCTGTAGGTAGTCAATGGCAATGGCCTTCACCTTCTTCATCTGGGAGAAGGCGCGGATGCGTGCCGTCACCTGAGAGAGCGTGCGGTCCTTGTCAAAAACATGGAGGCGCTTCATTGCTTCGACAGCCTTGAGCCCGCCAACGAAGTCGGTGGCGTCGCTTGGATGCAGGCGACCGTCCCTCAAGTCCTTCCACGAAACACCAGAAATCTGCTGCGCGAACAGAAAGGGAAGCCCCTCAACCGGCATTTCCCGGCTAAACAAAAGCACCTCGCCGTCGCCTGCCCATGATAAGCAGCACTGGCGAGCCATAGAGCTTTTGCCAATGCCGGGGCGTGCGCCAACGATGATCAGCTCCCCGGCTGTGGCTGGGCCAAAGCGGGTGTTCCAACTATCCCACGGCCAGCTAAGGCCACGGTCCTCTGGCTTCTCTGTCCCGGCTATGATGCTCTCCGCACGGGCAATGGCCTCGCCCGATGCCTGACTCAGGGTCTTGTTGGCTTGAGTGGCGTGGCGAATGGACAGGATTTCGTGCGTAGATTGAACGAAGTCCTCTACGGAGCCGGAGCTGGCGCGGGCCTTCTCCGCCATGGCCTCGCAGGTCTCGATTAGCTTGCGATTAATGTAAGCCTCACGCAACCGCTCAAGCCAGTGGTCGAACTGGACTGTGGTTGCCACTGCCGTTGTGGCGTTAATCAACCCCTCTATTCCGCCAATCTCCTCCAGCTTCCCTTTCTTTTTTAGTTCGTCAGCTAGGATGGTAATGTCGATGGCTTGGTTGTTCTTGTGAAGCCAGAGGATGCCCCGCCACACCTTGCGGTGGATGGGATCAAAGAAGGCTTCCTCGCCAATCTTTGCATCCAATGCTTTGGATAGGGAGGCGGCACCATCTAGCAGGATGCAGGAGAGTATGGCGCGTTCGCCGTCAAGGGTGTGTGGAAGGTCGGTGTTTGGCATGGGTGTTTAGGCTAAAACTAGCTAAAATTACTTGTGATAAGACCCGCCGCCCCACCAGACGCCTATGCCCCGAGGGGCTGCGGACCTGTGTGTAAACGCAGGCTTTCCGGGTAGGCAGGGCAGCGGGAAACTTGAGCCAGAACCATATGGTCGGTATCGACAACATGGTCAACCACGAAAATCGGGAGTGGGGCTCCCGATATTCATGGAACAAGGCGATTGTTAGAACTCGCTCCTGTACTCGTTCACAATCTTCCATAGTTCCAAGCAGCACTTGAAGGCATCCCAAGCGCGGGTCAGTTCCTTGTTGCTGTAATGGTGCGGCTCTACCCGCCCCGGCTCGGTAGAGCTGATGAACAGGTTGAAGCCGGACATCGGCGCACTGGACAGCGGGAACGCCGCTTTCCAATAGGCCGCAATCTGCATCTGGTACGCAAAAGGCGACACGATAGGCTCGCCCTCGGTGGTCGTCTTGGTCTTGTAGTCCCCAATAATGGGCATGCCGTCCTTAGTCCCAAGCATGTCGCACGTTCCGGCATAGCCAAGTTCGGACACTAGGATGCGCTCGGTCGAATAGATTTCCAGACCCATCCCATCCACCTTTTGGATAACCGGCCCCAAAAACCATCTTAAGGGCACCTCCCGGCCATCCGGCAGCTTTATGTCATCCGCTTCAGAAATGGGCTTATTTTGCCCGTAATGGGCATCTAATGGGGCATGGATGCTTGAGCCAAACTCTCTGGCCCGTAGCATGGGCTCGTCCGCCTTCTTCAAAACGAAGGAGCAATACTCTTTTTTGTCCTCATGCGAGGATACCGGGCAATCGTATGCCGCTTCTGCAACGCGCTTGCGTTTGTAGAAGTCGAGTCCCGGTGCGTCCATCATGGCCGTAATAGCCGAGACCGAGGGCAGGAGCCGCAGCAGTTTGGCATCATTGATGTTGGTTGGTCGCTCTGGGTTCTTCGCCCCCTTCTTGGTGGGCTGGGTGTGGCATGGCTTGCCGTCAAGCGTGTACCAGTGTGATGATTCGCCGCTCATGTGGACATGATCTCCTTGGCGCGATCCGCTGCTGTTTCAATTGCTTTCCGCACGGCATCTTGGTCGAGGCCGCTGGTAATGATCGGGAGTATTTCTAAGATCCCGTAAAGCTGCCCAGCTTTACTGGCGTAGCTGTTGGACAACTTCGCATAATGGTCAACAAGGTCTGTCATAGTAGTGTTTTTTGATTGTCTTGTGGTTGCTGATTAAAACGGCACGTCCTCAGTGCTCGCATCCGGCTTAAACGCTGGACGCGACTTCACAAAGCCCTTGCTCTCCATGGGTCGCAGGTTGCCGACAATGGCACCCTTTTTGCCTGCTGCCCGGTCCTCCTTGGATACGCTCTGCACGATCATATGGGTATCCCCGTACTGGCCGGGGCCATCACGGTTCTCCCAGAGGACGAGGTCGAGATACTGACCCTTGTAAAGGTGGGCCTTGTCAATCTTTTTAACATCAATCTTAGCGGTGTAGTTCATATGTGTGTATGTGTATGGGTTATCGGTTCAGCCAAGCGAGGAGCTTCTGCCCTTCGTCTTCGGTGAGGTCACCAAGAGAGCTACGGCCCTTCTTTGCAAGGGCTAAATCGATCTTCGCTGCAATTTCTTTTGTCGCCCCAAGCTCGTTCAGTTTGACGAGGGTCTCCTCGCTAATCTTCGGATCTGGCTCGCCTGCGGGCAGGTCATCACCGGCATATATGTATAGGGCCAAACCGTGGAGGGCGATGGCTTTGACGAGGCAACGCTGCATTGCCACGTTTGCTTGGAAGGCATCCGGGTTGGGGATGGCCTTGTTTCTGTGATCCATCACCGGCAGGTGTGCCGTCATCGCCTTGCCGAAAGCCGTGACGGTGCAGGACACCATTACGGTTTCGTTCCACCGCACAGGCTCGCCAAATACCCAGCTTGCGCTGGGATCTCTCCGCATGAGCTGGTCAACAGCCCAAGCCCATGAGAGGTACGTCAAGCCGTTCTTCTTTTCGGTCTTGTCGTTTACGTTTATGGCCGCGAGGGCGGCGAAGTGGTTTTCAGTATTCATCGTGAGGGTTCCTTGTCGCAAACAGAGAGGTCATCGAGCGAGGCGGGCAACAGCCCAGCCCTGATGCGCTCCATCGTCGTGATGTATCCAAAGGCGTTCCACGCAACCGCTGCTGCGTGGTCTTCCGCGAAGTCGTAGGCTACTTGGCAGGCGTGCCGAGTCATGCTATTTTTAAACACCGAGAGCGGCTGGCCCAGCTCCCAGTTGCGGTCACCGTGCGCGGCGGCTCCCTGCTCGTAGCGCATGGCCAATGCACGCATCCCCTCAAGCGGGATGAGGTCGTACCGTCCCTTGCCCACCTTGCACTGACGGATGGAGCCGGTCTCAAAGGTGTCCATCGGGGCCTCGTCGTCCGCGCCCTCGACCAGAAGGTACTCGCGGTATTCAAGGTCGCTGTCATCAGTGACGTAGCTTCCGCAAACGTAGTCTGCGGGGCCAACCATGGCCCACTCAAGGTCACCAAAGCAAGGGCGTGCGAACACACCCGCGTTAATTCGCTCGCCGACTCCAAGTCGACGGCTGTTATTACTGTCCAGTGTCAGGCTCATATTTCCTTTTTGTGCTTCGGCCAGTTGGCCGATAGCTTGTGTTTCCTACGCAGAATGTTGTAGACTGTTACGTCAGAGATGTCCATGACGCGTGCAATTTGTGTGTTAGGGCAACCGCCGTTATATTTCAAGGAGAAAATCTTGGCGATGTCTTTCTCCTGAAGCTGCTCCCGCCTCCGAGATTGGTCCAGTACGGACTCAACCTCGTCTGCGTTGGCGTTCACCAAGGCGTGATATTTGGGGGACAGCCTAGAGATGGTCTCAAAGAGCGACGCCACTGCGGTTTCGTTGGTGCTCATGGCTTGGCCTCCATTGCGGCGTCCATTGCGGCGTCTATGGTGGACCGGGCCTCACTCGGTGTTTGAGGTCGGCAATGGTAGACCAGACACCCCGGCTTTTTGTCGGGGCACGGAATCTGCACGGGCTGGAACGTTATCGGGTTCAATAGCAACCAATCCAGCCGCGTCTTGTCCTTCTCTAGCTCGGCGTTGCGTGCGACCAACTGATCAATCTGCGCCTGCGCCAATGCAGGGCTTGATTTCCACGCCACATTCTCAAGCTCGGCATTGAGCCGTTCCACGCGCTTCTGGCATTCGGCAACCGCCTCGCTCAGGTAGGTGTTGCGTTGCTCCGCCCGCTTGATGCGAGCGGCCATGATGTCGATGACCTCGCGGTATGGCTCTATCTCGGGTTGAAAGGTCATGCGTGCGGGAAGTTGTTGGGTGCCCGTGTTGTTGCGCGTGCCTCCCTGAAGTCATCATCCTCGTCAGGGATGGTTTGGAAAACCACCACACCGAAGGGGTTCATTCGCTTTTCACGCAGCCAAAGCACCATCCGGTGCCTCCACTGCTCTCCGTCCACGGGCACAGTGGCCGCGTGGTGAATTAAATCTAGTTGTTTTTTAGTCATGGTTGTTTATGTTTTATCTATGCCAGAAGTTGATCTGTTCGGGAATCCTGTGCTTGAGGAACGCACTGTTCAAGAAAAAAAGCAGAAGCCCGTGAAGAAACCTGATATCCCTTGTTGGGATGGGGTGATGCGGCCATACGTCGTGATCCGAGAAAGCCCTACATTCACCACCATTCTCAACGTCTAGTCCTCGTCGTCTTCCTCACGGTCGTCTGGCGGGTACAGGCGGTCACTGCCGGACATCAGCACCGCAACGACGGCGATGCCCAGAAGCACGCCGATGACGGCGAAGATGGCCAGTCCCGTTAAATAGGGGTGCATGTTCATCGGCGGACGTAGGCCATGAGCTTTCTTGCGTGCGGCAGGGTTGCGGCTCGGGTCGGCCCCTTAGGCCCTCCCGAATGGATGCGGGCCAGCACTTCCATGTTGCCCTGCCTATAAGCCTCTGGGGCGTATCGCATATAATACGCGGTCGCCACCCGGCGGGCGTAGGCTAGGTCCGCCACCTGTTGATAGCGTCCCGGCACACGACTGTCCTTGTGGAAAGCCCGTGTGATTTGCAGGGGTCCGAGGGCTGCGCCATTGTCTCCCTTGATTGCTCCAAACCTTCCACTGGTTTCCACTTGATGCAGAGCCTTCCAGAAGATTTCTGGTGGGGCTGCGTGCGCCGTACAGGCCATCGCAAAAGCGAACAATGTTTTTTTCATAGGCTGTTTTGATTGCGTCTCCACACTGGACCCTCGCTGCGGCACCTCAAGCTAATTCGTGATGCCTGATTGTAATCGGTAGGCTATCGGATCGGAAGCTTTCTATTGAAAGCTGGAGAAAGGCAATGCGTTCTTACGCCCCCCGAATAGTCGTGTACATTTAGGGGGACACCTTTTGATTGATAGGGAAACCAAAATGGAAACCAAAGCGTTTCCTCCTATGAAGGACCGGAAACCGTCTTTAGGGTAATCGGGTAAGTTAACACTCCCCGACTAGCCAAGAGGGAGATTCCATGCGCCATGTCGGCGGATGTCTCCTATTTGCCTACTGCATTCCGGGAAAGGTTCTTCCATCCCCGTTTCAGCATCACTTCCTCCCCTGACTGAGCCTTTGAGGCTAGTTCCATGCCTTGCTCCCTCGAATCTCCCTAAGTTGGGGCAAGGACTTGTCGTGATACCTAGCAGCTAACTTTAACAGCGCTTAAGCCGTCCGGTGCAATGGTGCTGATACGTTGCCGGAACCAACGGTCAGGATCAGGGCAAGAAAAAGCCCCGGCAAGCCTGCACAGCTTCCGGGGCTCACTGGGGTAAAACACCTAAACCCAGTAAAATCGATCGGCTGTGCAGGCCGCTTCCCAACAAACGCAGTATAGCACAGTTTTCCCGCCGGTTGTCAAGTCGTCTTAGACTCTGGCGTACTTTGGTGTCGTGCCCAATTTCACCTTACAATCCGGTCGATCACCTCGTCCTGTTCGTCTTCCGTCAGCTCAACCGGCCTACCTTGCTCATCCGTCACCGAGTCCAAGTCCACCAGCCACTCACCCTGACCAAGGAATGAGCCGGGATCGTCGTAGTTGCGCGTAATCGTGGCCCTGATAATCAGGGACAGCGGTTCGTAGTTTCTGCAAATCGTGATGTTGTGCGTCATGTTTTGTTTTCTGTTTTCAAGTCAGACATGCCAAGGCTTTCTGCGATGTGCAAGCCTTTAATTGTGGAATTGCTCCTCCACGGCAGGATTTTTATGCGGAAATCATCCCGCTCCTTGATGTAATCCACCATCGCATCAACAACCCTGCCAATCGGGATGCCGTGTACCCTCTGCCAGAAACGCAGGAGATCATCCACGTCACGCCTAACCCACGGGCCACACGTCGACAACCTGACCCTTCTGTCTGCAAGCTTCTTGCGTCTGCGCTTCCTTGGCTGGGGGTTGTCTTCTGGTTCGCTCATGCCTGACGGAATTACATAGCGCCTTACCCGTCAAGAAAAAACGCGGCTCGGGTGGTGATAAAACCGGGCTCGGGCGGTGATTGTATCTATGTGTCG
>Ga0307378_10012026_pt1 | contig 11111 bp, 14 predicted proteins | sample UN1MG_FD_202238 | JGI IMG/M metagenome (GOLD analysis project Ga0307378, IMG submission 202238) | Soil microbial communities from Risofladan, Vaasa, Finland - UN-1 | ecosystem: Environmental > Terrestrial > Soil > Coastal area > Acid sulfate soil | place: Finland: Risofladan, Vaasa | collected...
TGGCCTTGACAAGATCGGAGGCGATATATTTCTCGGGTGAATCATCGGGATGATAACGAGGGATTTGTAGATCATATTGAAGTATTTGGAGCAATCGAACATAACCGGTGATGCCGATCAGAATTCCGCTGCGTTTGAATATCTTTGCTTGAGCCGATTCAAATCTATCAAGATAAACATTGGAAATGATAGCGTCGGCTCCCATCCAAACAGAACCTTGATGTGCAAGGGCGGCTATGCAGGTCATGGGTTTTCCTTTCTAATCACGGATATGAGACCCATGTTATTTAAGCTATTTCAGCGAGGGCGAAGAAGAATTCGTAGAAGACGAGGAAGCAGAGGACGATAAGGGCAACGATGACGAGGAAGGTAAGGATGGATCTTCCCCGGAATTTCTCGGGATAAACGGCCATGAGAATAACGAGGGCCATGCCGGCCAGATAATAAAGGATGCAGGGAATAACGTGATTCATCGTGGACACCTCTGTTTCCTGGAGCGGGTTTTGAGGGCGGTGAAGAGCTTGTCGCAGTCCTCGGCGTTATCGATCTTATATTTTTGACAGGCCCTGAAGATGATCGTCTGAGCATACGGTTCGGGGAAAGACGCTCGGCGTGAAACCTCCCATAGCATCCCGAGGACATGCCGCAGTTTTCGCGGATCGGGGGCATCGGCTGAGCGCGGTAATCCGGTGCGCAAGGCATTCGGAGTGGCGAAGAAGGCGTTCCATTTTGTCATGCGTTCGGCGGCGGTGGTGGAGCCGTCGATGTCGCGGGCTCGCCCATCGGCGAGAGCCTTTAGATGGGAGATAAGCTGCGCCGCCTGGTTGGAGGTGAGATCATGCGTGGAGAGTGCGTCGTATTGATCCTTGATATATTTCGAGATATCCACCTTCTTCCATTTGAGTGGTCCGAGAGCGATGGCGTGTATGACATATCGCTGGCGCTTGGTGGAGAAGTTTTCAGCGATCGATGGCATGACCCTTTTCCTCGAAAACCTTGAAGTTTCTCGGATAAATGATAGAAACGTCGTCCTCACATTGGATATCTTCAGAGCGGAAGCGGCAGTAGACAAAGAACTTGCGGTTGGGATTTTTCACAGGAGCCCGCACTCGGGGGACGCGGATAATTAAAGACGACTCGGAGGTGATCAGCAGACGGAATTCGGTGAATGTGCCGCTTGGTAATTTTACAACGCGCCAGTCGGTGGCAAGCCCCGTGGCGAGATGCTCGAGGGTTCCGTAATGGATTATTGGATCCGCCATAGAGCTGATTCCTTCCTGAGAAAAAGATTGCGGCGACGCCGTTGTCCCGTCGCAACTGGAAAGAGCACAGACGAGCGCCGCCGCAACCAAAAGTGGGGTAAAAAGGAGATTAACTCGCATCAAAAAGACTCGGTTGAAGCTCTCGTATCAACTCAGCCATAGAGCATTTATGAATCCTGGAGAGCCGCACGAGCTCCGCAATTGCGTGGCTATGCAGTGTTGCGGTTCCCAGGCGCATGTCTTCGGGGTCGTCCCTGTCCATCATCCAGATGCCGATATTGGGATTCGAGCCGACGGGAAAGCCGCCTTCGATCAGGTCATTGAGTCGGAGGCGGAGTTGGCGTTGGCCGATGCCGAGTATTATCGAGAGAGTGGCTGAGGAGGTCGCGTTGAAGCGGGTGAAGTGCCTTTCGAGGAAAACCCGAAGGTGATGGTTGATCAGTGATGTGCCGCGAGAGATCATGCTTTATTCTTATTGAGAAACGAGCCGAGCGTTTCGGCAAGTTTCTTTACGGCTTTAATGAATTCGTATTTGATGCCCGAGCCGTATTGAACGATGAACGTTTCCTTTTGAGGAATATATTCGCCCCCGAGTTCGACGATTAATTCCGGATCGAGATCTTTAAGTAGTTTCTTATCAATAGAATAATCGGTAACTTCCGTGCGAACAGTTCTTGTATCCTTTTTAAATATGGAATGAATTAATTCCGCTTGTTTAAGCAGGTGTTCAGTTCTTTTTGTGTCCTTCAGTTTATCCGCTCTTTTATTGATTTCGATTGCCAATTCAAGAGCAGCATTGTGGGTTTCCTCGCTAGCCTTGATCTTGCGTTTCTCATTTTCTGTTTGAGCTCCGAATACGCCATGAATTGTCTTGTGTTTTTTTGATTTTCCACCAGGTGGATTTCTGTTGTAATAGTCAAGCAGAAATAAGATATCGCTATCGTTCTCTTTCAAAAGAAGCTCAACTTCATTTTTGGCTTTATCGATCATGCCGACCGCGATCTCTGCGGCTTCATCGGTGGCGTCCTCAAGTTTCCTTTCGCCTTCCTTATCTCGCAGCTCCATTCGAACGATTACCCCATCGGCGTCATCGATGGAGTTTAGGGTTTCTGACAATGTGAGTTTGCGTCGTTTTTCGGTAATTTCAATTTCCATTTTTAGGCAACCTTTCGTTTGGGTCGCGGTGGCGACGGCGATCTTTTTGGGAGGGTTGGTTTATGACTTCCATCCTCCGTTTGGCACCCTTGGTTTGGGGACCAAGGGGTTTTGGGGGATCGCCGCCGCCACCGGAACCCAAACTCCCTTGGGTTCCGGCTTGGGCCTTTACTTATGCTGTTAGAAGTTGAAAGAACAGGTCGCTCGCGCCTCGCCGTTTGGCGTGCCCCGCTTCGGCGAGGCGCGTTTAAATTTGCGCCGACCTCCGCGACCGCTCAATTTTAGAGATCGGCGTTTGCCGCACCATGCGGCGAGAACTTTTTGCGGGGGGCGGTGTGCCAGCCCGGAATATGTCAGCAACATCGAGGCGTCCGGGCATCCACCCCCCTTTCCGCTATGGCATTTCGGTCTCAAAGACGGCTCTGCGACCGGACCCCGAGGGTCCGGCCAAAACAAATAACGGAGTAGTTTCCGAGCCTCATTGCCCGGCCGCAAAGTCGTTTCTATCAGAGGGGGTGCCGGGCGGTTCCGTAGGGGGACAGAGCCGCCCGGCTTGCCGAGTGAGTAGGTGTGGAAGGGGAAACTCAAGCTACTTCATATCTCCGTTGCTCTAGTTCACTGAGAGAGCAGTTAAAGGCGGCATCGACAATCTCGGCATCGATGATGCCGGGTTGGGGCTGATCGAACTGGAGGTGCATGGCGGCATATTTGAGGACTCGCGAGAGTAGTTTGTGAGCGTCGAGATAATAGATGTTCTGATCAAAGCAAGAATTTGCCGCGTGGACGGCGAAATGTTGCCAAGCCTCTTGTGTGAATATTTCCGCCGCCTGGAAGCCGTCTGAAGAGGAATGATTAAGTCGATGGCGGCAATACTCGATTAGCTGGTCGCCCAGGGGCGGGAGGACGATTGTTGTCGTGCGGAGATCAACTTCCTTGAGCTTGGCCGAGTCCAGCACGGCTGCGAGGCGCTCCTGCCCGAAGATCAAGAAGGAGAGCATTCTGCGGCCCTTGTGGGAGAATTCGTTTACCTGCTTGATCGCCCGAAGCTCTTCCTCTCCGAGCTTGTCTCCTTCGTCCAGGATGTAGCAATACCAGCGGTTGTCGTGCGCTTTGGATTCGAGTTCCTCGATCAGAGCCTGCGCCTTCTTGTTGACGCTGAGATTTGTTGTGTCCCTATCGATGAGTTTTTTCATGATGTCATCGATGATCTCGCCGGCGTGGTATTTCTTGGTGACTAGAGCCTTGGCGTGTAGGAGTTGAATGTCTTCAGAGACACTCTGCTGGAATTGGATTCTCAACGTGGACTTGCCCGAGCCCTTGGAGCCGATGACGGCAAGGATGAGGCCCTGTTCCGCCGAGTCGATGGCGTCATCAACGAGTGCTTCCAGCCTCGGTGGGTTGAAGAACTCATCCTCGTTGAAGGGAATCCAGGCGAAGGGATCGCGGGAGAGTCCGAGTCGAGGCCGTTCTTTTCTGGAGATTTTCATTGGTTTCTCCTTTTGGATTATTTCCCGGAGGCGTTGCTCCGGCGTGATGCGTTCCTGCCAGCCTTCAAGCTGAGCATCGCTGAGGGCATGATTTCTTTTCAGCCAAGGAATGAGATGTTCTTTGACGGTTTGGACAAGGGGTCTTTCAGTCCTTGCTGTGATTCTGCGTTTCATCCAGCGCTGGAAGTTCTTCCTGAGATCACCGGGAAGCGCCCGTGCGGCGACTCTAAGCGGAATATTATTTTCATTGAGGACAAACCAAAGGCGCGGTTTCTCGGTGTTGTTGGGATCGATCCATTCATCCCAGGTTGAGGCGGTGCGGAGATCGTATCCATAAAGAACGAGTTGATTTATGATTTCCATATCGAGATCGCTTCCGTTTTCTACCTGGTAAGAGGCATCCGAGATCAGCCGTGTCAGTCGCCGCTTTGAGATTTCAAGATCATTGAAAAAACGATATTGAGAGATGCCGACATCGCAGAGCAGGTCAAGCAGATTGCGGTGAGGCGCGTTGATTTTGCGTAGTTCCGGGCTCATTCGTTCGACTCCTTGGCCCGCTGTTGCAGGAACTCGAGCATTTCAGGGAACTGCTCGCGTGTCACACGCGATTTGTATTCGGTTTTGAGAAGGTTATATTCAGAGATAGATACACGATAGCTGTGCTCCTTAACGGCCCATTCGATGAAGTCACTGCGTGGAACCAGCGGAGCCTTCGCGCCCGGCAGGACTTGCCGGCTTTTGACTTTGCGGTAAGTAATAGGTTTGGGCTGTGGGAATTCGAGCGGTCCTTCCCTGCCTTCGGGCAATTTCTCGGCCTCCTTCATCAGACGCAGACTCGCCGGATCGGCGCGGCGCTTGAATGTCTTACCGATGATAGGAGCACTTACGGGGAAGCCCGCTTCATCATATTGCGGGATCTCAACCTGGATTTCAGAGTCGAGATATTGAATGCGCAAAGTATTCTCGCGCCAGAGATCGATAGATACGAGGACGGTTGCACCGTGGGGTGCGAAGTCGCCGACGAAGATCTTCTTTTGTGTCTGCTCGTCACTCCAGCGGATGTAGCCATAACGAACGACACGCTTTTCGGGCGCACGGTAAACAAGGTTGCGGAAGATTTCCAGATCGGGTGGCATTCTCAATTGCATGTCGCCGATCTTCTCGGACCACATCACAAAACGAGACTTGCCATAGCGTGAATGGCTTACGGTCGCCTGATAGCGACGACTCCAGTCAAAAACCCATTCATTCAATTGTTCTAGGGAGGCGGGTGGATGTTCCCTGAGACGCGATTCAAATTGTTGCTCTGAATGGTTCATCCAGCCCTCGACCATTCCTTTTGCCTGCGGATTGCCCCTCTCATGAGTCCGCAGGGTGATGTTCAATTCCTTCCAGAAGTTTTTCAGGTATTTGGAGTGGAGTGCTGCCGTCTTATCGGTATAGAGGACGATGGGCAGTCCGCAGAACGGGAAGCCCGGATCGTTTTTGGCGGACCATGCTTCATAGAGAAAATCGAAGGCGAGGTCGCGGCTTTCACCCTGAGCGAAATAATATTTGATGAAGAAAGCTCCGGTGTAATGATCGATGAGGAGAAAGCGCAGGGGCTTTCGTTTGAAACTGGAGGATTTTTCGATTTCTTTTTTATCAAAGAGGTCAATTATCTTTAGTCCCTTTGCCTCGAAGTGGTAATTGATACAGGGCGAGATATCGAATTGGTGGACATGATTGGGATGTTCGGAGCGCAGATTCATTGGATCATGCCTTCGTGTGATACCGAAACGGTCGAGCCGGAGATGGCGGAGGTGTCGGTCTACTGTGGCTGCGGAGGCGTTGATGGTTATATTGTGATCGCGTTCCACCTCTTCGATTGCGACCTTGGTTGGCATGATGATTCTTTTTTTGGTGCCGAAAGTTCGTGCCGAGCGGAATTTTTTGCGGGCGATCAGTTTCAGTGTTTCCTCGTTAAGTCCCGCCTTCGAGGTTTCCGCGTCGGATCGTCTTTTACGTCCCGATTCAAAGCCCGCCGCTTGTGCGTAGCGATAGATGGTGCGCGTTGATTTGGATAATCGCTTTGCCCATTTCCCGGCGACGGTATCGGCTTCGCTGAAGGTCGCATTTTGCAGCTCTTCCACGATCTGTTTTTTAATCTCTTGTTTCACGCGGGCCATCAAGCGGCCCTGTCAGGAAAGAGATCTTGGATGCCCAATGCGGGCTGTTTGAGGATCTCATCTATTTCGGCTGGCGTAAGGGGTCGGAGCGAAAGGGCCTCGGCGATAAAGACATCACAAGTTCTCTTTATCTGATCAAAGAAGGCGACGTATCGACCTCTTTCTCTCGGTGTGCGATTTTGAAGTTCTTCCGGCTTTCTTCCAATAGATACAATGTCTTGGATTATGAGATTCAGCCGCGTTTCGATGATCTCGCAAAATTCCTGTTCACTCTGTTTGGGTCTGCCGTTGACGACGGATTGAAGTATTTGATTTTCCTCGAAAAGATGCCGGTTGGAATCGCCCTGTTTGGCTATTTTCTCGTCGGTCTTCCGCGTGTAATCATCGAGTTCCTTCTGTAGTTGGCGGAGGGAGATTCCCTTGGTATCGATCTGTTCGGCAAATTCATCGACTTGTTCGGGCGGAAGTGCAAGGAGTTGACGCTGTTTCGATTTGGGCAGGTCGCCGAATTGCTTTTTGAAGGAGGGATCAGTTATAAGGCGGCGTGTGGCAGACATGCAATTCTGTGCACTGCGGATATACATTTTGAGATTGTCTTCGATGAACTCGATGAATCTGCCATGCTCGATATTTTCCTTGATCCAAAGAAGGCGTTTTCCGAGCTCGAAATAATTGACCTCAAGCGCATTCTTGTATCCCTGGGCTTCTTTCGAGGCGACATCGAACGAGAAGGGCCTTCCATCGCCATATAATTCATCGGCCTCTGCCGCCTTGATCAGTTTTTCCCCGGTCTGTTCCTGGATTTCTTGCAGTGCGCTGCTGACCTCCTTCGATTTATTCATTTTTTCTCCCCTGGGAATTCCCCGAAGATTTTTTTGACCAGCGTCAACATATCCGCCTTCGCGAAGTCCAGTCGTTTGAGAATCGACCCTGCAAAAGCGAACGGCAGTTGGTATGCCTGTAAGTCGAGCATCCATCTGCCGTCTATTTTCTTGGCGAAGCCACGCGATGCGAGTGTTGCGAGGTAACGCCGCGCCTGGATTTCGCTGCCGTTATCGAGAGCTTTGGCAATCTGCTTTTCAGTCGCAATTCCCCGCTCAGCCAGGAATAGCAGATGATCGAGAGTCTTTTCGCCAGCGCCGATGGTCTTTGGCATTCCCCTTCCCCCTCCTTCGGCTAAGGATTTTAGGCGGCTGAGCGCCGCCTGTTTGCTTTGAGGCTGCGGTTTATTTCGTCGGCAGAGCCGGGGAAGTCAATTTCGCCAGCGAGATAACTGATAGTCGTTTCCAGCCCGTTAGAAATAGCCCCGATGGTAAAGAGGAAACAACCCTTGTCTACCTTGGAGAGAGTGCAAAGCTGAGTTCTATCGATTCCGGTGATCTGCTCGAGTTTCTTGAAACTGATTCCCTTTCTTTTTCTAGCAGCCTGGAATCGCTTGCATTTCATCTGGACTTTTTCGGGGGTTGTGCTTCTCATGATTCGTCCCTTTCTTGCACTATCAATTTAGAACCTTATCATGGGCAAGTCAATACCAAATTAATCTATATCTGGTTGTTGTAAGCGGAATAAATTAGTTTTATACTAATTAAGACGAGCGCAAGAGATTCAGAATGGCGAGAGACGAGAAGAAAAAGAGATTCATCGATGGACGCAAGGTTCGTTCGATGCGCCAATCTCGAGGACTCGAACGGATTGATGTTGCTTATATGATGGGCTGGAGCAGCACAAATTTTCTGGATAAAATAGAAAAGAACGAGCGCAGGATCAGTATCGAACTTGGCGGTAGGCTTGCAAAAATTCTCGGCGTCACTGTGAGGGATATCATAGACGATAAATTTGTGGCGCTTATAATCGGAGAGGAACGAATAAATTATGATGCCACATTGAGTGTGCCCATTGTCGGCACTGTGGCTGCCAGTAGTCGCAATTCTTTTATAAGTGATATGGGCGTTTCGCCTGGGGCCAGAGTTATCGGGGAAATTTTATTGAGCGCATTAAGCGAGGGGGCGTATGGAGCGCTCGTCGCGGGGGATTCGATGGCTCCTCGATTTCTCGACGGCGAGAGGTTGCTTGTTGATCCTGAACTGCCTTTTAAGAACGGCAAATATTATTTTGTAAAGGACAGGAAGGGCCATACCTGGGCGAAACGTGTAATCAAGCGAGGCAATTTTTATCTATTGATTCCCGAAGGTCTTCATGCCGACCTGATAGAATTGGAAGAGGCCGACGTGGAATATCTGCATCGGATACGATTTATTGAGTTGGAATAGTAGCCCCCCGCATATACACGTTAATACACTATCATTAATCTCAAATACGCATACGTATGCGTATTTGCCCTGTGTTCGTATTTGGCTTTTGTTTTTTCCACAATCGTATATACACGGCAATACACCATAGTTAACCTCAAATACGCACGCGCGTGCGTATTTGCCCCGTGTTCGTTTTTGGCCTTTGTTTTTTCCACCCCCGTATATACACGACAATATACTACGGTTAACCTCAAATACGCACCCAATGCGTATTTGCCCTGTGTGCATATTTGGAAAATTCCAGCCCCTACCACTCCCTTCCATTCCCTTCCACACCAAAAAATAGCAGGATATGCAAGTTTGTGTTACGCAAAGTTGCGGAGTGTTGCGCGAAGTTCCGCCTTGGGGAATTAAGATTGGATTTGATGTTTTGTCTCGAAATCTATTTTCAGCCAAGTTACGGATATATCTCCATGTGAATAAAGTGAAGGATCAAGAAAAACCGCGTTTGCGTTTAGGTCGCCTCTATGATCCCGAAATAATAAAGGTTGCCCACTATCACTTTGTAATCTGCCGTATGAGCTTCAGGCAGACCGCCTCGCTGCTTAAATCCCATTTTGGTTTGAAATCAAATATTCGTTCGCTTGAGAACACCGTAAGGCGTTGGTCCAACAAGAGCGAGCCGAATTGGCTGTTCGAGCGCGAGCGACAGATAGATCGCGAATCGGCGATCTTCCATAAGGGTCATGAGCTTTTCGAGAGTCTCTTATTGCTTGTCGAGGAGAAGGTCAATTCAGCCAAGGGCAAGAATGTTTCGGCGAATGATTTGAAGTCGATCACCCTGGCGATAGAAAAGATTTATCACTATCAGGAATCGCTGAGTAACAAGCTGCCCCAGGGTGTGATTTTCGTGGGCAGCGATGAAGTCAATCTGCTTTATGAGGCATTACGCGAGGCCCTTGGCCTCGAACTATGGAATAAGACAAAGGATAAGGTTGCGAAGATATTCGTCAAGCGATCACGCGAATACAAAGTATCAATTAAACCAACTTTACTAGATGGCCTCTCTGCAAGATTTGATGGCGCAGGATCTGAATCCGTTACCCACTGAGAAGGGTATCGGGTTCTCTTCGTATCTGCGTAAAAATATCAGGCCGGATAATCGTCTGCCTTACAGCTTCGAGGGCCATGAAGCGCTGAGAGGTCCGCTGCTGGATAAAAGCCTGGGTCTCGTGATGCACAAAGGCAGCCAGCTCGGCGTGAGCCTGGGACTGATCGGTCTGTCGTTCTTTTACGTTGATAATCGCGAATACGACGGAATCTATTTCCTGCCGACCGACAAGATAGCATGCGATTTCGGTTCGACACGCGTGAACCGCGTGATCGATCTCAACGATGATTATTACCGACCGATCATCTCCGAGCTTCAACGCCTCAACAAGCGCAAGAAAGACTCGATGACGATCAAGCGGATTCGCAACAATTACTTCTACATCAAGGGTCTCGAATCGATCAAGCAGGCGATCAGCGTCCCTGCCGATTTCCTGATTTACGACGAAGTAGACGACATCAACACAGAACACATGACGTTCTCGCAGGATCGAATAGCACATAGCAAATTCGGTCGGATCATCAGGGTAGGAGTTGGGCGGATTCCCGGTGACGGCATCGACTTGGCCTATTCGGAAAAGAGCGACCGCCATCTCTGGCTGCACAAATGCGAGGGTTGCGGCAGAGAGCAGGTTCTGGCCGACGAATTCTATGACAAAGAGAAAGGCGAGGGGGCGCAGAACGCCTATAGGAATAAAGACGGGAACTGGTTTTTTGGCTGTATTAAATGCGGCAAGCCGATAGACCGCGACGGCGGGCAATGGGTTGCGGAGCGTCCCGGCGTGGAGACGCGCGGTTACAGGATCAGCCAACTGGATATTTCCTGGATCAGCGCCAATTCGATCATGAAGCGCTGGCTGGAAGACAAGGACGATCCGCGCAAACGTGCCTGGTTCAATTGTTCCGTGCTCGCGAAGGCCGACGCCGGGCCGGGACAGAGAATTACAGAAGATGTTCTCAATGCCAGCACGGGCGTGAGGACGATGATTGATAGGGCCAATTTCAGCTTCATCGGCGTGGATAGGGGCAACACCTGTCATCTCGCCGTCGGGATATTAGTCGGCGACGGGAATTTTGAATTTATCCATTTTGAAAAGTTTCCCGAGGAGGCAATCGAGGACCGCTTTGTCGATCTCTGGCAGCGATTCAATTGCCAGATGGCGGTAATCGATGCCAGGCCGGGCACAAAGGCTCCCGCCGACATCGCCAATAGCTACGGCAGGGAATTCGTTCTCTTCCAGATGTTCAAGGGCGGCGTGTTCGAGGTGAAGGATTACGAGCCGGTAGTAAATTCGGGGGAAATCTACCGTTCCGTCTCGATGGATAAATTGATCTGGCTCGACAACTACACCGACTTGTTCGCCAAACAAAAAATCATCATTCCGCAGAAAGAGTCTGGAGAGCGGGGCAAGATAATCGAGGAGATGCGCAAGGCGCACAAGCTGTTACAGAAAACCTACAACCCCGAGACAGGCAAATTCAGTTATCGCAGCGGCCGCGAGGATCATTACGCGGTTGCCGCGAGTTTTGCTCTTGCGGCTTACATGGCGTGGAAAACCGAAACGGCCATATATACGGGGGCGGTTATGAAGACCGCCAAGTTCAGACTTTGAGAATCCCGATACCATTTTCCGGCAAAGAATTCTTCATCGAAAAACGGGATAGAAATCTATATAT
>Ga0307378_10012028_pt1 | contig 11111 bp, 8 predicted proteins | sample UN1MG_FD_202238 | JGI IMG/M metagenome (GOLD analysis project Ga0307378, IMG submission 202238) | Soil microbial communities from Risofladan, Vaasa, Finland - UN-1 | ecosystem: Environmental > Terrestrial > Soil > Coastal area > Acid sulfate soil | place: Finland: Risofladan, Vaasa | collected...
CCTTGAACGAGGTCCACGAGGCGATCGAGGAGGGCGTGACGGCCATCTTCCAGGCCGGCCCGGTTCGGGTGATCACGGACGAGAATGGCGCGGTCACGGGCGTCGAGTTCATCCGTATGGCCCTCGGTGAGCCCGACGCGTCCGGCCGGCGTCGCCCAGAGCCGGCACCGGGCACCGAATTCACGATCCCCTGCGACCGCGTCCTGCTCGCGATCGGCCAGGGACCCGAGCTCGATTGGCTGGATCAGCCGGGCAACGAGGGACCCGAGAAGACCAAGCAGTGGCGGCTCAAGGCCGACGCGGTCACCTTCGAGACGGGTCGACCCGGGGTCTTTGGCACCGGCGACGTTCGGATCGGGGCGGCGACCGTGGTCCAGGCCGTCGCCGAGGGTCGACGCGCCGCCTACGCCGTGGACGCCTTCCTCAAGGGCATGGACCTGACCGCCATCCGGACGCGCCAGACGCTCGCCGAACCGCAGCCTGAATTCCTCTCGATCGTACCGTTCACGAGTGAGTCCAAGACCCCGCGTTACCGGATGACCGCGCTGGAGGCCGAGCACCGCAACGATTCGTACATCGAGTACGAACTGCCGTACACCCGTGAGGACGCCGTCGCGGAGTCCACGCGCTGCCTGCAGTGCACGTGCGAGGCGATCGGGTTCTGCGACCTGCGACGGCTGGGAGTCGAGTACGGCACGACGCTGCCCACGCTCGAGCCACAGCATCACGCCGGGGCTGGCTACCGGAGCGTGACCGAGAACCGCTTCACGGGCGTCAACCACGACTACGTCCGAGACGATTCGCATGCCTTCATCCTGCGCGAACCGTCGCGCTGTATCGACTGCGGACGCTGTGCCCAGGTCTGTTCGGAGGTCGTCGGCGCGGCCTGCTACGACTTCATGCGGATCGGCTTCGACACCCTGGTCACGACCCCGCTGGATATGAGCCTCAACGACACTCCCTGCGTGTCATGCGGTCGCTGTGCTGAGACCTGCCCGACCGGAGCGCTGATGCCCAAGCCGCGCGTCCTGGAGAAGTACGAGGTCGATGAGAGTCGCTGCATCTTGTGCGGCATCTGCGTGGATGCCTGCCCGTACGACGCGCTGCGCGATGGTGCGGACTTCGAGCTCGCGCATACGAGCCGCTCGGAACCGATGATCGATCTCATGGCGATCGCGGCCGTGGAGCGTGAGACGGAGGTCACCTACATCCGGCGCGAGCGCGACTGGGCGACTCGTGCCGCCGCCGAGGGTCGGTTCAGCGACAGCTCACGCATGTTGCCGATGCTGCCACCGTCAGTCACCGGCATCGCCACCAACGGAAACGGACACGATCACGGTCATGATCACGGCGACGGGCATGGACATGGCGGCGGGGCGGCCATCGCACCGAGCCATCACGAGTAGGCCGAGATGCTGATGCATCGACTGGTCCCGATCATCCTCGGCCTCGCGGTCATCGGGGTCGTGACCGCGGTGGCGGCGGCGATGCTGGTCTTCCTTGGTCAGAACTGGGCTGATGCCCTGTTCTGGATCTTCGCCGCAGTAATGATCGGCTCCGGGCTGATGGTCGTGACCATGCGCGACATCATCCGCTGCGGGCTGGCCATGATCGTCTGTTTCGGCGCCCTTGCGGGCATCTACGTGATCCTCGGGGCGACCCTCCTCGCGGCCGCTCAGGTCATCGTGTACATCGGGGCCATCAGCGTCTTGATCCTGTTCGCGATCATGCTGACCCAGACCAAGGACGCACCGAGCCGACTGGTCTTCCAGACCCAGGCCGTGCCGGCCGCGATCGCCTCCATCGTCATCGCGATCATCATCGCTCTGGCCGTCGTGGCGACCGATTGGGGCGAAGCTGCCCAGCGATTCCGTATCACGGCCGATGCCCTTTCCAAGGTTCTGTTCGAAAGCTACGTCCTGCCGTTCGAGGTCATCAGCGTGCTCCTCCTGGCGGCGGTCATCGGTGGCGTCTACCTGGCCAAGCGCGAACCGGGTGGGCCGTCATGAGCGGGTCGCTTGATGCCTATCTGATCCTGGCCGGCCTGTTGTTTGCCATTGGCTCATTTGGCTTCCTCGCCCGACGAAACGCGATCAGCATGCTCATGTCCATCGAGTTGATGCTCAACGCCGTCAACCTCTCGATCGTGGCCTTCGGAGCATTCGGCACAGACGCCGCGATGGCCGCCCAGGGTTCGGTCGTGGCGCTCATGGTCATCGCCGTCGCGGCCGCCGAGGCGACTGTGGGGCTGGCCATCGTGATCGCCATTTACCGGAACAAGCGAACCCCGCTGGTCGACGAATACGACGCGATGAGCCAGTGAGCCTTGAAAGTCTGATCCCGGCGCTGGTCGTCCTGCCCATCTTGGGTTTCGCGGTGACGGCTCTGATCGGGCGGCGTCTGGACAAGCAAGCCCACTGGATCCCGGTTCTGACCATCTTCGCGGTGTGGGTCATCGCCATGGCGCTCGTCGTCGACGTGTTGTCCGGGACCGCCCCGCTCCTGCCCGGCTCCGAGGAGTCGCACGGCTATGCCGTGACCTGGTTCACGTGGATCCCGGCCGGCGCGTTCCACGTCGATGTCGGTTTCGTGGTCGATTCGCTGACAGCCTGCCTGCTCATCGTGGTCACGACCATCGGCCTCCTGGTCCACGTCTATTCGATCGGCTACATGAGCCACGACGCGGGGTACTGGCGGTTCTTCGCCTACCTCAACCTGTTCATGTTCTCGATGCTGCTGCTTGTCCTGGCCAGCAACTTCCTGGTCGTGTTCGTCGCCTGGGAACTGGTCGGCCTGTGCAGCTATCTGCTCATCGGCTTCTGGTACCGAAAGCGCTCGGCGGCCCTGGCTGCCAAGAAAGCCTTCATCGTCAACCGCGTCGGCGATATCGGCTTCGCGCTTGGCATCATGCTCATCTTCGTCAGCCTGGGCACGCTGGACATCCGCGAAGTCATCGAGCGGATCGGTGAACTCGACGGGACCACGATCATGGTCATCTCGTTGCTCATCTTCGCCGGGGCGATGGGCAAGAGCGCCCAGTTCCCGCTGCATGTCTGGCTGCCCGACGCGATGGAGGGCCCGACGCCGGTTTCGGCCCTGATCCATGCGGCGACCATGGTCAACGCGGGGATCTACCTGATCGCCCGCTCCAACCCGATCTTTGCCCACGCCCCATCGGCGCTGGTGGTTGTCGCCGCGGTCGGCATCTTCACCGCGATCCTGGCCGCATCGATCGCGATGACCCAAACCGATATCAAGCGCGTGCTCGCCTACTCGACGCTGAGCCAGCTGGGCTACATGTTCGCCGCGTTCGGGGTCGGGGCCTGGACCGCGGCGATCTTCCACCTGATGACCCACGGCTTCTTCAAGGGCCTGCTCTTCCTTGGCTCGGGGTCGGTCATCCATGCCGTCCACGAGGAGCAGGACATGCGCAACATGGGCGGCCTGTCCTCGAAGATCAAGATCACCTACTGGACGATGCTCATCGGCTCGCTGGCGATCTCCGGGATCCCGCCGCTGGCCGCCTTCTTCTCGAAGGACGAGATCCTGGGCGAGGCGTACAAGTTCGGGTTTCTGTGGGTCTGGGCCGTCGGTTTCGTGGTCGCGGGGATGACCGCGTTCTACATGTTCCGGCTCATGGGCCTGACCTTCTGGGGGACCTTCCGGGGTCCGAAGGCGATCTGGGACAAGATCCATGAATCCTCACCGGTCATGACCATCCCGCTCATCGTCCTGGCCATCCCGACCCTGTTCCTGGGCGCGTACCTGGGGCTGCCACTCGGAGCCAGCCGGATCGCGGAGTGGCTGGAGCCGGTATTCGCCGAGGGCCTCCATGTGCTCCACACGGAAGCCGAGCCGAGCTACGAGTTGTTCGGGTTGGACGGCGTCCTGATCCTGGCCAGCGTCACGATCGCCGCGGTCGGGATGGTCATCGGCTGGCGCCTCTTCGGCGTCGGGATCGGGCCGATCCGCATGCCTTCGCGACCGGAACGCGTCCGTGAGCTCAGCGCGAGGGTACCGTTCCTCTATCGAGCATCGCTGAACAAGTGGTGGTTCGACGACCTGAATCACGTCCTGTTCATCGTCATCGGCGGCCGGATCGCTGCGGCGTTCTGGTGGTTCGACCGGGAGGTCGTCGATGGGACCGTCAACGCCGTCGGGGCATCGACCGTGGATGCCGGGCGAGGGTTGCGCCAGGTCCAGACCGGCCGGGTCCAGAACTACGCGCTCGGGATCGCCATCGGACTGATCGTCATGGCCGGTTCGTATCTGCTGCTGGCCCGCTGATGGACGTCAACAGCATCCCGATCCTGACGATCGTCACGTTCCTGCCGCTCATCGGTGCACTGATCATCGCCGTCGCGCCGCCGTCCGCGGCGAGGGCCACGGCGCTGGCCTTCGCCCTCCTGACCTTCGTCATCTCGCTGTTCCTTCTCGTCGGCTACCTGCCCGGCCGACCCGGCTTCCAGTTCGTCGAGACGGCCGACTGGATCCCCGCCTTCGGCATCCAGTACAAGCTCGGCGCGGACGGCCTGTCGGTGAGCCTGGTCGTCCTGACGACGTTGCTCAGCTGGATCGCCATCCTGGCCAGCTTCAAGCCGATCCAGACCCGGATCAAGGAGTACATGATCTCGTTCCTCATCCTCGAGGTCGGGATGATCGGTGTGTTCCTCGCCCTGGACACGTTCCTGTTCTACATCTTCTGGGAGATCGTGCTCGTCCCGATGTACCTGATCATCGGGATCTGGGGCGGGGCCAACCGGATCTACGCGACGATGAAGTTCGTCCTGTACACGCTGGTCGGATCGCTGCTCATGCTAGTGGCCATCCTGGCCACCGCCTTCGCATATCAGTCGGGTCACGACGGAGCCTGGGTCGGCGCGTTCGACTTCGAGACCCTCAAGGCCTATGCCGGCACGGGCGGGTTCGCCGATGGGCTCCAGATACTGGCGTTCCTGGCTTTCTTCCTGGCCTTCGCCATCAAGGTCCCGATGTTCCCGTTCCATACCTGGCTGCCGGACGCTCACACGGAGGCGCCGACCGCCGGTTCGGTCATCCTCGCTGCGGTCCTGCTCAAACTCGGCGCTTACGGGTTCATCCGGTTCGCCCTGCCGCTCTACCCGTCCGCTGCGGAGACGTTCGCGCCCGTGATCATCGTGTTGTCGCTCATCGCGATCATCTACGGCGCGATCGTGGCCCTCGTCCAGCCCGACTTGAAGCGGCTCGTGGCCTACTCATCGGTAAGCCACATGGGCTTCGTCACGCTCGGGATCTTCGTGTTCACCGAGCAAGGGCTCCAGGGCGCGATCCTGCAGATGATCAACCACGGCCTGATCACCGGTGCCCTGTTCCTGCTCGTCGGCGTGATCTACGAGCGGACGCATGATCGTACGATCGCCAAGATGGGCGGATTGTCCGCCAAGATGCCGGTCTACGTCGCGGTCTTCGGGTTTTTCGTCTTCGCTTCGGCGGGACTGCCCGGGCTGTCCGGGTTCGTCGGTGAATTCCTCGTCCTGGTCGGGACGTTCGAAGTCGATCCGTATGCCGCGGCCGTGGCGACATTCGTGATGGTCCTGGCGGCCAGCTACCTCCTGTACATGTACGGTCGGGTCGCGTTCGGGGAGCTGTCCGATTTCCTGGCGGGTCTCGGCGATCACCTGACCGACATGACGCCGGTCGAGATCCTGACCCTCGTCCCGCTCGGGACGCTGGTCGTCATCTTCGGCATCCAGCCCGGGTTGTTGCTGGATCTGTTCCAGGGGACCGTTGTCGAGACCCTCGCGGTGGTCGATCCAGCGTCCCCGATCGAGATCCCGCAGGCGGCAGTGATCGGCCTTCTCGCGATCGTGCTGATCCTGGTCCTGGCCCGCGTCGGATGGGCGATCCTTCGACCGCGCCCGACCTTTGAACCCGAAAGCGGGGCCGCGCATTGAGCTGGCAGGACATCGTGACCGCCAGTCCGTTCGTCGTCGGGGTCCTGACCGCCGCGGCGATCCTCATCGTGGACCTCATCAGACCGGGCAAGACCCCGGTCGCCGTTCTGACCGCCTTGGTCGGGCTGGCGATCACCGGGCTCTTGACGGTCGTCGTCGGAGCCAGCGTTGCCGCCGGCGACACACCGAGCACCGCCTTCGGGGGCAGCTACCAGGTCGATGCCCTGACCACGTTCCTCGATCTCCTCTTCGTCGCCGTCATCGCGATGACGATCCTGTTCGGGCCGGACTACTTCCTCCCGCGCGGGCTGCCGATCGCCGAGTTTGCCGCGATCCTGGTCTTTGCGATGACCGGCGCGATGCTGATCTCCGCCGCGGCCGACCTGTTGGTGCTGTTCATCGGACTCGAATTGATGGTCCTGCCTGGCTACCTGCTCGCCGGCTTCCACAAGTCAGACTCGTACTCGACCGAAGGCGCCATCAAGTACTTCCTGCTCGGTTCGTTCAGCTCGGCGATCTTCCTGTTCGGGCTGGCCTACGTCTGGGGCCTGACCGGATCCCTGCGATTCAACGTGATCGCCGAACATCTAACGACGATGGCGACGGGCGCAGTCGCCTTGTCACCGGGCCTCGCGATCGGCCTCGCCTTCCTCACGACGGGCGTGGCCTTCAAGATCGCGGCCGTCCCCTTCCACTATTGGACGCCCGACGCCTACCAGGGTTCACCGACTCCGGTCACGGGCTATCTCTCGGTCTTGCCGAAGATCGGCGCATTCGCCCTGATCCTGCGCCTCTTCGTCGAAGCACTGGGCCCGCTGGCCGACTGGTGGTTGCCGGTCGTCATCGTCCTGGCGACGATCACGATGACCCTCGGCAACCTGGTGGCGCTGACCCAGGACAACGTCAAACGCATGCTGGCGTACAGCTCGATCGCCCACACGGGCTACATGCTGGTCGGCCTGGCCGCCTGGGCCCAGGATCCGGGCGTCGATGGGATCGGTGCCCTGTTGTTCTACGGCGTGGCCTACGCCTTCATGAACCTCGGAGCGTTCGCGGTCATCGCGGCACTCCAGAAGCGCACCGGCGTCACATCCAGCCTCGGGACCTTCGCGGGTCTCGGTCGGCGCGAGCCGATCATGGCCATCCTCATGACGCTATTCCTGCTGTCGCTCATCGGGATCCCGCCGACGGCCGGCTTCCTTGCCAAGGCGGGCATCATCCTGGCCGCCGTGGAGGCTGGCGGACCACTGACGATCTTGGCTGTGATCATGGTCGTCAATGCCGCCGTGGCCGCGTTCTATTACCTGCGCGTCGTCGTCTACATGTTCATGCGTGACGCCCCGTCCGAGATGCCCGCCCTCCGGCACGGTGGTCTGCTGTGGGGTGGACTGGCCGCAGCGGCGGCCTTGACGATCCTGCTGGGCCTGTTCCCGACCGGTCTGCTCGAGGCCGCCAGCGAGGCGGCGCAGTCGATCGTCGGACAGCCTCCTACCTGAGCGGGGTCGAGCTAGGCGCAGTTCCGCGGTTTCGCGACAGGGTTGGCTTCCTTGTGGTCCGCCGGTTCGTTCGATAGTGGCTCGGCCACGACCTGGAGCTTTGGTTGCGTACCGACCCCTTCAGATGTCTGCAGCCAGAGCTGCTCACTGTCCCCCGCGAAGGGCTTGTTGAAGACCTCGTCGTAGGGGACATGGCGGCGGACTTTGGTGATGACGTACAGGAATCGCTGATCGTCGCTGGTCCAGACCTCGACGACCATCCCGATCATCTTCTTGCCGCTGGCGTCCTTCGAGGCATCGAGGAGGGGCAGGAACATCCCGGTCCTCGCGTGGCCGTACAGGTAGGTGACGCGACCCTGGCCCGGCTGGCCGAGTCGCTCATCGCCAAAGTAGATTGCGACGTCGCAAGGTGGATAACCCCCCCTCGGCGCGATGACCGGCAGATCGATCTTGAGCGCCGCGATGCGCACCCGCGACGCCACGCGATCCGCTGGAAAGGCGCTGGATGTGGGCGTAGGTGCGCCGGATGAGATCGGCGGCAAGGTGATGAGCGGGCTCGGGGTCGGGTCGACGACGGCCACATCCGTCGGTGACGAGGTCGCCAGCGGGTCGGCCGTGACTGGATTCGTGAACGACAGCATGCCCGCCACGAGGAACGTCACGCCGAGGGCGGTAATGACCGCCGGGATGAACCGCGTCCGCAGCCAGTTCGTGGGGTTCATGGCCCGGCATCCTAGCAGCGAGTCGTCCGCGACGTCCTCCACCGCTGGTACTGGTACCCTCCGCCCGAGATGTTGGCCCGCCTTTCGATCGTCGCCGGCCTGGTCGTCGGGGTCGCCGTCGCGGGGCTGGCGCTCGGCGGGATCTTCGCGCTGACCCCCGAGTCGCTGCCCGCGGCCGTCCCGAGCCCGGCTGCCGGCATCGCGACGGCGAGCCCGGCTGCCGTGTCGTCGCTCCCTCCGACTCCGTCACCGAGCCCATCACCATCGGCCACGGACGGGCCGTTCCATGTCGGTCGGCCCGCCCCCCCGCTCGTGGTCCCGCAGGTCGGTGGGGGCACGATCGATCTGGCTTCGTTGCGGGGCAAACCCGTCTGGGTCAACTTCATGGCGACGTGGTGTCCACCCTGTCAGGACGAGTTTCCGCTGATGAACAGCTTTGCCGCACGATATGAGGAGACGGGCCTGGTCGTCCTTGCGATCGACGTCCAGGAGGACGAGCCGGCGGTCGCCGCATTCGCCGAATCGCTCGGTGCGGTCTTTCCGATGGGCCTGGACGGTGACGGTGAAGCATCGCGCGAGTGGGGGGCCGTCGCGCTGCCCGTCCATTTCTGGATCGACACCGAGGGGATCGTCCGCGACGGCGCGCTCGGCGGGATCGGGCCGGACGTCATGGCTGACGGCCTGCGTTCGATCCTCCCGGGGGTGGACGTCACGCCTTGACCACGGCCGACCACGATGCCATCGCCGCGATCGGCGGGTTCGGCGGGCTGGCCGGGATCGAGGGGCCCCTCCTGATCGTGGCCGACTTTGACGGGACCCTCGCCGAGGGCTCGCGAGATCCGGGCGCGGCGGTCATCGTGCCCCTCGCACGCCGGGCGCTCCGTCGGCTCGCTCGGGTCGGCGGCGCGCCTCGAGCCTCCGTTCGGGTCGTCATCCTCACCGGTCGGACCGTCACCGACGTCGCCTCACGGGTTCGGGTCGGAGGCATCACCTATATCGGCGACCACGGCCTGCAAACCGGGACCTTCCCGCGGCGCGGGCACCCGTCCCGCGTCAGGACCACGTTCCTGGGAGGGCACGAGGCATCGGTCGAACCGGCGGAGGTCCTCGCCTCGCGCGTACCGGAGCTTCTCGGCCGACCGTCGTGGCTTTTCGTCGAGCGCAAGGGACCGTCAGTAGCGTTCCACGTCCGCCAGGCCGACGATCGGGTGGCCGCCCGGGCTGCCGTCGAAACGGCGATCGAAACCATCGACCGCGACATTCCGGCGCACGACCTCGCCCACTATCGGGGTCGGTTGGTCGTGGACCTTCGTCCGCGAACGGCCGACGGCAAGCGCGAGACGTTTCAGCGGCTACTGCGCGAGGTGGTGCCTGCAGCGGTCGTCGCCTTCGGTGACGACCTCAGCGATGCCGATGGGTTCGCGGTCCTCCGCGAGGCACGAGCCGGCGGCGGGCTGGACGGTCTGGCGGTCGCAGTGACCGGGCCCCACGGGATGCCTGATGAGGTCCGCGCCGCCGCGGATGTCGTGCTCTCGACGCCGTACGTGGCAGCCAGGGCGCTGTCAACGCTGGCTGCGGCCCTCGAACGGTCCGAGCGCTGACCTCGGGGCGACGCAGACCCAGGCCAAATCCGGCGACGCGGGCCGACGTCGGCAGCCTCAGCCCCCCGGCAGGCTGGCCGGGGGGCCGTCCTCAGAGCGTGAGTGCGGGTTCGGGCGAGTCGATGCTTTCGTTGTTTGGGCCGCCTCGGCTCTCCGGTGCCGCATCGGACGCACGCGTCCGCCGTCCGCTCGCGCCGCCCATCGCCAGACTTGGGATCAGCGCCAGCGCCGTCACCGCAGCCGCCGCGACGAAGAGCCCGACCATGATCGAAGCGGCCTCGCGTGACGCCCACTCCTCGAGCGCCCCGACGACCAGTGGGTCGCGCAGCGGGCGGTCGCGGAGCGCCTCCGGGATGAACTGGAGATAGGCGTCGGACGAAGCGTAGACCTCGACGTAGAGTCGATCGATCGTGGTCGAGCCGTAGGCCGTGAGGATCGCCAGACCGACCGCCATCCCCAGCATCCGGGCGACGGTCACGACCGCCGACGCGGTCCCGAACGCGCGTCGGCCGGCGGCCTCCACGGCGGCAGTGGAACGCGGGGTCACAGTCAGCCCGAAACCCAGGCCGAACGCACCCAGCGCGATCGCCACGTTCTGGAGGCTGGTCTCCGGGGTCCAGGTCGACATCGCGAGCAATCCACCCACGCTCAGCACGATCCCTCCTGCGGCCACGAGCTGAAGCGGGGCGATCCGCACCAGAAAGCCGGACGCGAGTGCCCCGATCGCCGTTGCGCCGGCCAGGGCACCGAGGGCGAGGCGCTGGTCGTCCGGGCCGCCATACAGGACCCGGTCCACGAACACGGCGGCGCCGATGATCGCGGTCGCAAACGCGTAGCCCGTGAGGAGCGAGACGAGCGCGGAAGCACTGAAGGGCAAGCTGCGGAACAGACGCGGATCGAGGAACGGGTCCGTGACCCGCAGGCCGTGGATCACGGCCACGACCGAGGCGACGGCGGCGATCGCGAACAGGGCGGCCGTCACGGTCGCCGGTGATAGTCCGGTGTCGGCGATCTCTGTCGTCCCCAGGAGGGTCAGGGCGACGAGACCGGCGACCAGGGCGACGCCGAGCAACAAGGCCCCGAAGAGGTCGATCCGTCCGTCCCGACGTGGCATCGCCCAATCCGCCGGGGAGGCCCAGGCGAGGGTAAGAGCGATGATCCCGATCGGGATGTTGAGGTAGAAGACCCAGCGCCAGGCGGGTTGGAGAAGATCGGCCGCGGGCGTCCCGTTCCAACCGGCGTTCGCGATCGCGGCCTCCGGGTGCACCGAAGCGAGGATGGCGGCACCGACCACTGGACCGGCCGCCATCCCCAGGAACGTGAGCGCCCCGACGACCCCGAGCGCCCGAGGACGAGCGC
>Ga0307378_10012029_pt1 | contig 11111 bp, 9 predicted proteins | sample UN1MG_FD_202238 | JGI IMG/M metagenome (GOLD analysis project Ga0307378, IMG submission 202238) | Soil microbial communities from Risofladan, Vaasa, Finland - UN-1 | ecosystem: Environmental > Terrestrial > Soil > Coastal area > Acid sulfate soil | place: Finland: Risofladan, Vaasa | collected...
GCTCGCTTGTGTTTTCGGCGTTCGGCCATGCGGGGTTCCCGGGTGCGTCGTGTCGCGGCCCATTGTCGGCCGCGCGGCAGAGGGTGTCAAGCGCGAGCGCCATGGGGGACGGCGGAATTCGGATTGCGGAGTGGTCGGCCACGTCGGCCGCCACGCGCGGGCGTGTCTTGTGCTGTCCCCCCGGCGCGGTATACTGCGCCGGGGCGGCGGGAGGCGCTCGCCCATCCTTGCCGAGGAGCACCGATGACGAAACGCAGGGGAAGGGAGTGGTTTGACGACGAGTCCTTCTGGCGCGATACGTATCCTTTCATGTTTCCGCAGAAGCGATTTGCCGACGCGTCCGATGAGATCGGGCGGATCCGGAGGCTCGTCAAGCCTGCCGGCAAGAAGGCCCTGGACCTGTGCTGCGGTCCTGGCCGGTTTGCCGTCTCGCTGGCCAGGAAGGGCTTTACCGTAACAGGGGTGGATAAGACGGCCTTCCTCCTCCGGAAGGCCAAGGCGCTGGCCAGGGCCGCCGGGGTCCGGGTCGAGTGGGTGAAGTCCGACATGCGGGACTTCGTCCGGCCGGAGGGGTTCGACCTGGTGCTGAGCATGTTCACGTCGTTCGGGTACTTCGACGACAAGGAGGAGGACCGGCTTGTCCTGAAGAACGTTCTCGCGAACCTGAGGGCCGGCGGGGCGCTTCTCATGGAACTGCTGGGCAAGGAGCGGCTGGCGCGGGTACTGCGGGCCACGACGTCGGACGTGCTGCCGGACGGCAGCATGCTGGTCCAGCGTCACAAGATCTTCGACGACTGGACCCGCATTCGGAACGAGTGGACCCTCATCCGAAAGGGCAGGGCCAGGACGTACTGCTTCCACCAGACCATCTACTCGGGGCAGGAACTGAGAGAGCGTCTCGAGGCGGCCGGCTTCGTCGATGTGAGGCTGTACGGCGACCTCGACGGGCGGGCGTACGGCCCGGACGCCCTTCGTCTGGTTGCGGTGGGCCGCAGGCCGCCCGCGCCGCGGGACCGGACCGGCCTGCAAACCAGGGCACCCGGCCGACGCCGCCGGAACCGCGCCTGATGCCGCTTGGCGGCGCGGCGGCACCGCTGCCTGACGGTCGCGGCTCGGATAGGGCGCAACGCCATCCCCGTAACTGCGGTTGCCCCCCTCCCGCGAAAACCGTTGCGTCCGGCCGGCGGGGCGCGGTACGCTGGACCCGTCGGTTGCGGCAGTCGGGCCGTGGCCGTTACTCAGTCACTCAGGTACTTAGGTACTCAGGCACTTTCTGTCAAGGAGCCTTCCGATGGCCAAAAAGACGACCCTGGGCGTGGTGGTCGGCACGCGCGGCTTTTTCCCCACGTACCTCGCGCACGAGGGACGCACGGACATCCTCCGGATCCTCAAGGAGGAGGGTTTCGACACGGTCTGCCTGGGTCCCAAGGACGCCACCGGCGGCGCCGTCGAGAACCTGGCCGACGCCCGGGCCTGCGCCGACCTCTTCCGGAAGCACGCCGACCGCATCGACGGCATCCTCGTCACGCTGCCCAACTTCGGCGACGAGAAGTCCGTCGCTAACACCCTGAAGTTCGCCGGCCTCGACGTGCCGGTGCTCGTCCACGCCTGGCCCGACGACGCCAAGAAGATGACCGTGGCCAACCGGCGCGACTCGTTCTGCGGCAAGATGAGCGTCTGCTCGAACCTCGACCAGTACGACATCCCCTTCAGCCTGACCGATCTGCACACCGTCTCGCCCGACACGAAGTCGTTCCGGGCCGACCTGGCCCGCTTCGGCGCCACCTGCCGCGTGGTCAAGGGCCTGACGGGCGCCCGGCTGGGTGCCATCGGTGCCCGCACGGGGCCGTTCAACACGGTCCGGTACTCCGAGAAGATTCTCGAGGGCGCCGGCATCTCGGTCGAGACGATCGACCTGTCGGAGATCTTCGGCCGGGCCAACGCCCTCAAGGCGAGCGCCTCGGCCGTCCGCGCCAAACTCCGGGCCATCAAGGGTTACACCGACTGCTCGGCCGTCACGGCCGATGGCCTCGACCGCATGGCCCGCTTCGCGGTGGTCGTCGAACGCTGGATGAAGGACCAGGGGCTCGTCGGCACGGCCATCCAGTGCTGGACGAGCATCGAGGAGTTCTACGGCATCGTGCCCTGCGCCGTCATGAGCATGATGAGCGACGCCCTCTTGCCGAGCGCCTGCGAGGTCGACGTCACCGGCCTGGTGGGCATGCTGGCCCTGCGGCACGCCACCGAGAGCCCGGCGGCGCTGGTCGACTGGAACAATAACTACGGCGACGACCCCGACAAGTGCGTCCTGTTCCACTGCTCGAACCTGCCCAAGAGTCTCTTTGCCGCGCACAAGATGGCCGTCCAGGAGATCATCGCCCAGGGCGTCGGCGCCGGCAACGCCTGCGGCTCGATCGTGGGGCGCCTCAAGAAGGGCCCCATCACCTACTGCCGCGTCGCCACCGACGACGTCGTCGGCGAGATCCGGGCCTACCTGGGCGAGGGCAAACTCACGGCCGACCCGCTCGAGACCTTCGGCGGCTACGGCGTGGCCGAGATCCCCGACCTCCAGGGGCTGCTCCGGTTCATCTGCGACACCGGGTTCGAGCATCACGTGGCCATCGCCGCAGGCCAGGTGGCCCGCGGCATCGAGGACGCCTTCGAGACGTACCTCGGCTGGGAAGTCTACAACCACGGCAAGTAACCGGCCCGCCGCGGCCGCGCTGCCTTCGTCCTGACCCGGTAACCGGTGCGCCCGCGCACGGGATTCCGGGAACTCCCCTGTATCCCTCGCGTCAAACGGGTATCATGGTGACGGCTCGCCGGGCGGGTGCGCGCCTTGCGGGCGCCGACCGAAACGGAAAGGAGACCGGTATGAGGCATTTCCCACGGATGCGGTGGCTGGCCGTTGCGGCGGTCCTCTCGGCCGGCGTCGCGGCCTGGGCGGCCGAGGCCCCGCCGAAGGAAGGCGTGTCGCTGACGGTCTACAACGGCGTAGAACCGCAGCATGTCGCTGCCGAACCGTTCCTCGAGCGCCCGGATGAGGACCTCGGCCAGAACTTCGCGGTGGTCAAGGAGGTCCGCACGCTCAAGTTGCCCGAGAAGGTCTCGACGATCCAGTTCCGCGACGTGGCCAAGCACATTGACCCGACGAGCGTGCACTTCCGGAGCCTGACGGACCCCGAGGGGACGACCGTCCTGGAGCAGAATTACGAGTTCGACCTCGTCGGTGCCGACAAACTCCTCGACAAGTACATCGACGCCGAAATCAGCGTGACCACGCAGCAGGGCAAACGGTACGAGGGGACGCTGCTGTCGTTCGACGCCCAGCAACTGATCATTCAAGGGGCTCGGGGCGGTCTGTACATGATCCAGCGGCCGAACAACGTGCAGAACGTCGAGTTCGGCAAGTTGCCGGCGGGCCTGCTGACGCGGCCGACGCTCGTCTGGCAGGTGGCCACGGCGAAGCCCGGCGACCATCTGGCGCAGGTGACGTACCAGACGACGGGCCTGTCGTGGCGGGCGGACTACTCGGTGGTCGTCAATGCCGCCGACACGCAGATGGACCTCTCGGGGTGGGTGACGCTGACGAACCAGTGCGGCGTGGGGTTCAAAGACGCCCGGCTGAAACTGATGGCCGGCGACGTCCGCCGCGTCCAGCCGCCCCCGGCGCCGCCGGCGGCCGCGTTCGGGGCAGCGCGAGAGAAGGGCGGGCGCGGCGGCGGCGGGTTCGTCGAGAAGACCTTCTTCGAGTATCACCTGTACACGCTGGGCCGTCCGACGACGGTCAACGACAACCAGGTCAAGCAGGTGGAGTTGCTGACGGCCGCCGCCGTGCCGGTGACGAAGCGGTACGTGTTCGAGCCGGGCGGCCGGTACTGGCACCGCCGCTACGGCCAGGGGAACACGTACAAGGTGAACGTGTACATCGAGTTCAAGAACTCGAAGGAGTCGAAACTGGGCATGCCGCTGCCGATGGGCAAGATCCGGACGTACAAACGCGACGCGGCCGACGGCGACCTCGAGTTCGTGGGCGAGGACCAGATCGACCACACGCCCAAGGACGAGGAACTGAAACTGTACGTGGGCGATGCCTTCGACGTGGTGGGCGAAAAGACCGTCACGGACCGCAAGCAGGACCAGCGGTGGCGCGAGGAATCGATCCGCCTGGACCTTCGGAACCACAAAGAGGAGGCCGTGACGGTGCGGGTGCGTGAACATCTGGCCGGTGGCCAGTGGGAGATCAAGGCCAAGAGCCAGGACTTTAAGAAGATCGACGCCTCGACCATCGAGTTCGACGTGCCGGTGGCCAAGGACGGCAAGGCCGAGGTCACCTACACCGTGCACTACAGTTGGTAGCCGGCGCATCTTGCGGGTCCGCCTCCGGGGAACCCCGATGACATTCCAGGGCAACTGCCGCGCGACGGGTATCGGAAGCCTGCCGGCCACCGAGGTCGGCCAGGCCGTGGCGTCGGTCTTTGCCGACTGCCCGGACCTGCCGTACTGGCCGCAACTGCCGAGGGTCTCCCCCGCCGAGGGGATGACCGAGCAGGCGGCCTCGGGGCTGCCCGGCCTGGTCGTCGACGGGAAGCGGCTGCGCCTCGTCCTGGACGAGGCGTTCTACCTGGCCGTCGAGCGGTTGCTGGCCGCCCACGAGGCGGGCGACGCGGCCGTGGCGGCGCTGGGCCCTGAGTCGGCCGTCGCGTTCGAGCCGTTCATCGCCGAGGTGGCGGCACGCCGACCGGCCGAGGCCAAAGGCCAGGTCGCCGGGCCGGTCACGGTGGGCATGGCCATCCTGGGCGAGGACGGCAACCCCATCCTCTACGACGACGTCCTGCGCGACGTGCTCCTGAAGTTTCTGCACCTGCGCGTCCGGTGGCAGGCCGCGCGGTTGGCGGCGGCCGGGGCCCGGCCGGTCGTCTTCGTCGACGAGCCGTTCCTGGCCTCGTACGGCACGCCGTTCTTCGGGTGGGGTGTCGAGCAGGTCCGCGAGACGATCGAGGCCGTGGCCGCCGGGGCCGAGATCGTGGGCTCGCACTGTTGTTCGAACACCGACTGGTCGATCCTGCTGGGGTGCCCGCGGCTGACGATCGTCTCGTTCGACGCGTACGAGTTCGCCGACAAGTTTCTCGTGTACCGCGACGCGCTGGCGGCGTTTCTTTCGCGCGGCGGCCACATCGCGTGGGGCATTGTGCCGACCGAGCCGGAGGCCCTGGCGGGCGCCACGGTCAAGGACCTGCGCGAGCGACTGCTGGGGCAGGTTGCCCGGGTCGAGGCCCTGGGCTTTGCGCGCGAGAAGGTCCTCGCACAGAGCCTCATCACACCGGCGTGCGGCCTGGGCACGCGCGACCCCCAGACGGCTGCGCGGGCCTTCCGTCTCGTGGGCGGCCTCTCGGCCGACCTGCGCGCGACGTGCCTGGGCCTGTGAGGGTCTGCCGTAGCCGGCGGCGAAAGGCCTGCCGGTCCGTCGGCCTTGTCAGAGGAGAGAACCGCATGGAAACTGCTTCCGACACCACGCCCCGGCCGCCGGAGAACCCGCCGGCCGTCCTCCGCCTGGGCCTGGGCATCCTGGCGCTGTGCGTGGCGCTGGCCGGTTGCGTCCCCGCCGCCAAGGCGCCGCCGGCGGCGCCGGACGCCGAGCCGTGTCCGACCGAGCCGAGCACGAAGGCCCCCGGCACCTCCGCCGGCAAGCCCGGACGCTTTGCCGCGGGGTCGCCGTTCGACGCCGATTACCAGGCGCCGGTCGCGCGGGATGGCAAACAGCTCTGGGCCAGGTCGTGCCTCTGGGCCGAGGCGCCCAAACTGGTGGTCGAGAAGTGGCTGACCGCCGAGCCCGAGACGGCCGGCAAGTACGTCCTGGTGGAGTTCTGGGCCACGTGGTGCCCGCCGTGCCGGCGGTCGATTACGCTCCTCAACGCCCTGGCCGAGAAGTTCGCCGGCGACCTGGTGGTCATCGGCATCTCCGACGAGACCGAAGAGGCCGTCCGCCGGCTCAAGGAACCCGCCATCCGGTACTCTAGCGCCATCGACACCCAGGCCCGGATGAAGAACGCCCTGGGCGTCTTCGGCATTCCGCACGTCATCCTGATTGAACCCGGCGGCGCCGTCGTCTGGGAAGGGTTCCCCCTGCTGAAGGGCCACGAACTGACCGAAGAGAAGGTCGAGAAGATCCTCGCCGTGGGACGGCAGGCGAAGTAGCGGCGCCGCCATGCCGCCCGTTTAGCCGTCGCCGGTACGGCGACGGGCACGGCCATCGAGCATCCATCGGCACTTCCCGCGGCCGTACCGGCCGCGGCTAAACGACGACGCGCGAGGTCATGCCATGCCGCCCGTTTAGCCGTCGCCGGTACGGCGACGGGCACGGCCGTCGAGCGTCCATCGGCACTTCCCGCGGCCGTACCGCCCGCGGCTAAACGACGACGCGCGAGGTCATGCCATGCCGCCCGTTTAGCCGTCGCCGGTACGGCGACGGGCACGGCCATCGAGCATCCATCGGCGCTTCCCGCGGCCGTACCGCCCGCGGCTAAACGTGCGCGAGGGCGCTTGAGGACGGGGTCTCACTCGGCGGGCACCTCGATAACCTCTTCGCCGTCGATGGCGACCGACCGGCCGTTGATGGCGGCTTGGCCGCGGCCGTGGGTGAGGACGCGGTACGTCTTCGGGGCCGGCCGGCGTCCCTGCGGCACGAGCCGATAGCGGTCGGCGGCGGCGGCCGGATCGCGGAAGATGACCCCCTCGGCCAGCAGCCAGTAGTCCTTCGTGGCGGCGAGCGACGTGTACCCGCGCAGGGCGTCGGCGGTCTGGTCCATCTCCTCGACCGAGTCGAAGTACCCCACGACGTAGGCCGCGCTGAACCGGTCGCCGCGCTTCACCTCCAGGCCGCCGATCTCCTCGATGAAACAGATGTACCCGCGTTGGTGGCACCAGGCCTCGTACACGATCTTCGGGTCCAGCGTGATGCCCGCCAGCCACGGTTTGCCCTCGCCGCGAATCTTGCGGGCCCGGACGAACCGCTCCGGCAGCGGTGCCTTGCCGCGCTGGTACAGGTGACGGCCGTCGGGCGGGTAATCGTCGAAGAAATCCGACGCCGGGATGCGGCCCTCGTACGAGAGGTACACCTCCTCGAACGTGTCGCCGCGCGTGTGCTTGACGTGGCCCGGCATGTCGAGCCGCAGAAACACGCACGGCACGTCGTTGGCGCTCGTGATGCGGTCGGCCGCCAGGAACCACCGCTTGCCCGTCGGGAAGACGAGCGTCTGCTGCCATGCGGAGCCCGGCTGGTACCCGGGCGCGGCCTTGGTGTACGTCCACCACTGGCGGACGGCGACGAAATCGGTCCCGACGACGAACTCCGACTCGATGTGTTTGGCCTGGGTGCAGATCTGCGGCTCTTCGATGTAATGCTTGGCAATCTTGCCGTGCCAGGCGTTGTTGAAATCGTACGGGGCGCCGCCCTTGGCCCCGGGGCCCATCAGGAAATCGACGATGTCGAGGCCGAAGGAATGGTCGCGGGCGCCGGTCTTTTTGTCGAGCAACGTGCCGCCGGCCACGCCCGTGGTGTACCCGTTGGGTGTGACGTCGGCCCGCAGGCAATCGGTCTCGATGGCGATGCGCTCCTCGGCCCCGCGCGCGGCGCGCGGCAGGGAGGTGTCGGGCATGGCAGGCTCCTTCTCGGCTTCGGCGGCGGCGACCGCCCCGGCAAGACACAGGCCCACTGCCAGCAGCATGAAGTGGTCGTTCGCGCGTGATCGCCTCACGGCTCAGGCCTCCTGCGGCTGGGTGAACTCGTGGGGATGGTTCCCGGCGACGGCGCGGAGGATGTCGGCGGCGATGCGTACGGCCTCCTCGGCCTCGCCCGGCGATACATGCCGGCTTCCGCCGTAGTCGCTTCGGGCCCGGAGTTGGGCCAGCCGCGAGTAACCCCTCCCCAGGTCCGTCGGCCAGGTGCCGGGTTGGACCAGGTCGCGATGGACCGCGGCCTCGACGGCCGAGTGTTTCGCGAAGGTTTTCCCCTCAAGGGCAAACAGGGCCGAGGCCGCGTAGAAGGCGGCGTAGTAGGCACGAGAGGCGGTCGCATCGGGGCTGACTGCCAGGTCATGGCGGGCCACGCACAGGGCGTCGCAGGCGCGGTTCCACAGGTCTCGGGCGGCCTCCGTCATAGCGCTACGCCCTCCTGTTTGGCGTTGCGGTAGAGCGGGAACTCGGCCGCCTCGTACTCGGCCGCGTCCACCGGCTCGGCATGAATCGGCCGGCCGCCTTCCAGCACCAGCGGGTACAGGGCATGCAGACAGGCCCACGAGTCGTCGGGTTCGCGGGGAGGACCGTCCAGGAGCACCAGGAGGTCGATGTCGCTGTCGGGGGACGACTCTCCGCGGGCCTCGCTGCCGTACAGCACGATGCCGCGCAATCGCGGCCCGAACGCCTTGGCCAGGGCCGACTTCACGCGTTTCAGTAACGTCGCGTTGCTCATACTGCGCCTCAACCTTAGGTGCCGGTGCGCCAAGCGGATTATACCGCCGCCGGCGCCTCAGTTCAGTTGGTAATATTTCCTCAGCAGCCACTCGCCCGTCACGATGGCCAGGAAGAGGCCGAAGAGGACGGCGAACAGTCCCGGCACCTTCTGGATGCCGATCTCGCGGTGGATGTTCTCCTTGATGGTCGTCGCCCGCAGCCGGTCGACGAGGTCGCCGAAGGCCGCCGGCTCGTAGTAATCGCCCTGGGTCCGTTCGGCCACCTTCTTGAGGAGGGCCCGGTCGATCGAGAGCCGGTCGAACTCCTGGTTCGGCCGGCCCACGGAGAACTCGACCTCCTGTTTGCCCAGCGAGATGCCGTCCTTGGTGGCCTCGACCAGCACCTTGTACTTGCCGGGGTCGAGCGGCTCGAGGGTCGTCTCGTACACGCCCACCGACCCGAGGGCCAGCGGCAGAGAGAGGCTCTTGCGTTCGTTGCCGGGCCCAAGCAATACGCCGGTGGTGCTGGCGAAGTTGGTGGCCCGTCCTTCCTCGGCCCGGACCTTGGCCCGCACGAGGACGGTCTCGCCGGGGTTGTAGAACGGTTTGCGGACCAGCAGTTCCACGCCGGGCTGGGCGGTCTGTTCCTTGACCTCCTTATCGGCCAGCCACCGCACCATCTGGCCCCAGAACTTGAGGTAGGGCGACTCGCGCCCCAGGGCCCGGAACGGCAGGTACCACTGGTAGGTCGTGTCGGCGGCAAAGGCGGCCGCGCGGCCCTTGCCGTAGTTGTGGACCACCAGGACGGCCAGCGGCCCGTTCTCGTTGGTCCGGTCGGGGTGCTCGGCCAGGATGCTGGCGCCGGGCTTGGCCCGGCCCAGGATGTTGCAGCCTTTCAGTTGCGGCAGGCGTTCGCGGGGCGCGCTCGACTGGTACTGGAAGAAGTCCTTGGTGCCGTAGAAGATGGCGTGGTTGGCGCCCTCGGGGGTGAGTTTGAGGACGAACGGCGTGGTTTCCTGTCCGATGCCTCGCGGGCCGACGAGCACGGGCAGGATCTCCTCCATCGGCGTGCCCTCGTACCCGCCGGGGCCGAAGCTGTTGTACCCGCCCACCATGACCAGCCCGCGTCCCTCGCTGATGGCCATCTTGAGGTTGGCCAGTTGCTGGGCCGAGAAGTAACTGCGGTCGAGGTCGCCGATGATGAAGACGTCGAACTTCCGCATGTCCTCCAGCGTCTGCGGGAACCCCGCCAGCGTGATGCCCGTCATCGTGCCCGCTTGCAGAAACTCGCCGCGCTTCACCTGAACCAGCGACAGCACCTCCACGTTCGGGTCGGTCTCCAGGACGCTCTTCAGCGGCTTGTACTCGGGCCGCACGACGCCCTCGACGTACAGGACGCGTATCTTCGGGTCGGTGACCAGCAGGTGGACCTCGCGCTGGTTGTTCTCGGACCGGCGTTCGGCGGGGTCGGGCCGGATGCGGACGGTGTAGGTGTGGCGTCCGAGCTTCTCGGGCGTCAGGGTCAGCGTCACGCCCTGGCTGCCGGGCACGCCGTCGAGCCGCAGCGGCGCCGAGGCCAGGGGCTGGTCGTTCTCGCGCAACTCGACCTCGATGCTGCGGTCGGCCAGGCCGATGGCCTCGACGTCGACGGTGATCTTCGTCAGGTTGTTGACGGTGCTCTCCTCGGGCGCCAGGATGTTCTCGATGCTGATGTCCTGGTACCCGCTCTGGGCCGTCAGGTCGGTGCCGATGCCGACGGTGTAGATGCGCGGCGGCCCGAGGGCGGCGATGTCGTCGGCCACGTTGCCGCCGGCGTTATGCAGGCCGTCGCTCATCAGGATGACGCCGGTGGTGTCGATGAGTTGGGCCGACCCCAGCACGTCCTTGACGGCCCGGGTGATGTTGGTGGCCTCGCCCTTGGGGTCGGGCCAGGCGCCCGGCTTGGCCTCGTGGGCCCGGGTGTCGAACCAGTAGAGTTTCACCTCGAACGCCGTCTGGAGCCGCTTCAGGTACTGCTCGACCTGCCGCGCGGCCAGGCTCAGGCGGTGGGGCATGTCGGGGTAATCGCTGACGCTCATCGATTCCGACGCGTCCAGCAGCACGTACAGGTCGGTGCGGTGTTCGAGGGCCTCCTCGAAACTCAGGACCGGCTTGAAAATGAGCAGCACCAGCAACAGGATGGCCGCCAGCCGCAAGGCCAGCAGCGCCGCCATCGGCAGCCGCCCCAGGTAGGTGAACACCCGCAGGTAAAAGAACAGGACCCACACGCCGCACGCTAGCGCCACCAGCATCATCAGCCCCAACTGGACGGGCCACGACGAGTCGCCCGCCGCCACCCACGTCACCAGCATCAGCAGACCCGCCAGGGCCAGGCCCGCCATGACCTGCCACACCGGCAGGATCGGGTCGATGGTCCGAGACTGGGCGGCCCCGTCGGTGGCCGGGGCGCTGGCCCGAACGAGGCCGTGCACCAGCACCAGGACGAACGCCGCCGCCCCGACGATGGCCGTAACGTAGCCGGTCATCGTCAGGCCTTCGGGGTGGAAGAGCAGCCGCATTTCGCCCAGGGCCAGGATCACACCGTGTCTCCGCCTCGTCCGTGTACGTGCCACGGCTTGCTAGCAAGCCGTGATCCCCGGTTCCGAGATAGTGTGCCGGGTG
>Ga0307378_10012031_pt1 | contig 11110 bp, 5 predicted proteins | sample UN1MG_FD_202238 | JGI IMG/M metagenome (GOLD analysis project Ga0307378, IMG submission 202238) | Soil microbial communities from Risofladan, Vaasa, Finland - UN-1 | ecosystem: Environmental > Terrestrial > Soil > Coastal area > Acid sulfate soil | place: Finland: Risofladan, Vaasa | collected...
CAAGCACACGGCGGCCGCGCGCAAGGCCGGCATGGACATCATCCCCAAGCTTAACTTCTCGCAGAGCGTCTTCCACCAGCACAACCACTGGATGCTGCCGCCCGGCGAGAGCTGGAGCCGCCACTTCGACGACGAGCAGTACTGGCGCCGCGGGTTTGAGCTCATCGACGAGCTGATCGAGGTCTGCCGCCCCGGCCGCTACTTCCACGTCGGCATGGACGAGGATCACCTGCGCTCGTACGCCCAGTACGTCGAGGCGATCCGCACGCTGCGGGCCGGGCTGCGCAAGCGCCGCCTGCGGGCGATGATGTGGAACGACTCGGCTATCCACTACGCGCCCGGCCTCATCCATCGGGACAAGGCCCTTGCGGCCGAGGAAGGCGTGCCCAAGGACGTGGTGCAGGTTCTGTGGAACTACCACTACGTGCCGACGGCCGCGATCAGGCGGATAGCGAAGGCGGGCTTTGAGCTGTGGGGCGCGCCGGGGCGGAAGGACACCGAGCAGGTCCGCGGGTTCTGCCGGGCCGTCCGCCGCGCCGGCGGAAAGGGGCTGATGATGACCCGCTGGGAGCCGTGCCGGCCGTCCAACCGCCGCGCGATGATCGAGCAGATTCGCACCTTCGCCCCGATTTACTCACAGTGAAGGCGACGGACCCGAAACTGCTCTCCAGCAACGACGTGCCCGCGGAAACAGTCCAAGACACCGAACAGCAGGAGCCCGGCGGCCAGCGACCGTGGTCTGCCCTGTCGATCCATCGGGCGATGGCCGACACGGGGCCAGCCTGGAGGTGTTCCACAACCAAGGGCGCTTTCCCCGCGGGGATTGCCTCTCGCCCACGAGTGCTGGAACTGAGGGATGCCTGGGAGTCTGGAACTATGAATCGCACTGGCCGGCGGCTGGCGAGCTCGGTCCCGATCGCACTTGTTCTTGTCTCTGTGATGCTTCCCGCGACCGCCGGGGCGGCGCAGCCGGTCAATGCCCCGTCACACACGGGACCGACTGTCGTTCTTGACACCACCGGCCTATGGCGAATGCACCACCATCTGAGGCCGCCGCTCCTGGCGCTCGATGGCGGCCCGAAACCCATGGACCTTCGGTGGTGCCGTGGCGACCGGGTGCTTAGAGCGTTCGAGTGGGCCAGTAGCGAAACGCCCGCAGCGCCCAGCGGATGGGCGGAAGAGGGCTTCGACGACACCGCCTGGCTCCGCGGGCCGGCCCGAATGTCGTGCCTGTCGCCGTTTGTGGCCCGGCTGTGCATGCGCGGCAGATTCGAGGTCACCGATCCATCGAAGGTCAAGGGCCTGCAGCTCAGCGTGGGCTATCGCGGCGGCGTGATCGTCCACCTCAATGGCAAGGAGGTCGCCCGCCGCGACGTCGCCGGAAAGGACGCGGACGGGGCGCCGTTGGCCGGGGGGTACCCGGCCGAGGCCTTCACGCCGACTGGAGGCTGGAGCGGCCGATGGCCTCGCGGAATGCCGCTGGAGAGCGACAAGGAGATCGCCCTGCGCCGGCGGTCGGCCGACATCGCGATTCCCTCGCGCCTGCTCCGCAAGGGCGTGAACGTCCTCGGCCTGGAGATCGTTCGCGCTCCCTATCATAAGGTAGTCGAACAGATGAAGGGCAAGCGCGGGTCGCGGTACTGCCCGTACTGCCTGGCGTTCAACACCTGCCAGATCGACCTGGTCCGCCTTAAGGCGGCCACGGGCGAGGGCCTCGTCCCCAATGCCACGCGACCGAAGGGCTTCCAGGTCTGGAACAGCAGCGCGCTCGGCGCAGACTACGACCTGGACTTCGGCGATCCAGGCCCGGTGCTGCCCATCAAGCTGGTTGGCGCCCGGAACGGCCGGTATTCGGGCAAGGTGGTCGTTGGCTGCGACCGGACCATCCGCAATCTCCGGGCCGTCCCCAGCGACCTGTCCGCCGGCGGCAGAACGATCCCCGCCTCTGCCGTCCGCATTCGGTACGGCATTCCCTGGGGCCACGAGGCCGGAGTGAACGGTCAACGAACGATCTTCCGCCCTTCGGTCCCGCTGTTCAACTGCTATCCACGCGTGCCGACCCTGCTCGGCGCGCTGGCCGAGCGGCCCCTGGAGGAGTTTCCGGTCAGAACGGTGGAGTCCCGAGGGGCTGATCTGAAGATTGCCGGCCAGGTCGATGCGGTCTTCGGAGCCGTGGTGCCGATATGGGTCACGGTCAACGTTCCCGAGGACGCGCCGGCCGGGCTCTTCAAGGGCCGAATCACGATTGCCGCCGAAGGCCGGCAGCCGCATGCCGTGCCCGTGGAACTCGAGGTGGTTGACTACACGCTGCCCGACCCACAGGACTACCGGACCGTCCTCGAGTTGATCCAGTCGCCGGACACGCTGATCCTGGAGTACGGGGTCAAGCCGTGGTCCGACCAGCACTTCAAGCTGATCGCCCGGTCGATGAAGCTGATGCACGAGGCGGGGGTGCAGATTCTGTACGTTCCGCTTATCGCCCAGACCAACCACGGCAACGAAGAGAGCATGGTCCGCTGGATCAGGACGGGCGAGAAGTCCTACGACTATGACTTCTCGGTGATGGATAGGTACCTCGACCTGGCAGCCGAGCACATGGGCAGGCCCAAGGTCGTCTGCTTCATCGCATGGGACATTTATCTCGGCGGCACCGGCGGCGGCTACAAGGATACCTGGAGTCACAACCAGCGATCCGTGGAGCTGCGGAAGAAGTACATCGGCAAGGGCGCATTGGTGACCATGCTGAACCGCGGCACGGGCCAGATCGCGGCCGAGCACCTTCCGCCCTACAGCGACCCCGCGGCCAGGGCGGCATGGACGAGACTCTTCGGCGAGCTCCGCAGGCGGATGGCCAAGCGCGGCTGGGAGAAGGCGATGATGGTCGGCCTGCTATCGGACGACTGGCCGACCGATGCCGAGCGACGATTCTACAGGGATGTCACAGGCGGCCTGCCGTGGGTGTCGCACTCGCACATACCGGTGACCCGCGACGGGGCAGGAACCGACAACGGCATCGTTGTAACGGCGGCGACCAGACAGGGCAATGCGAAGGTCGACCGGGTAGGGTTCCGCGTAGGCTATCACAGCGCGGTGCTCAGCGACACCTTTCCGATGAACGACCCGCCGCTGGGCAGCCTGGGCGGATGGAGCCGTGAGGACATGGGCTGCTACCAGCCGCGCTACGAGTATATTCAGCCGGCCAGCCGCTGGCGGGTGTTGATGGAGATGAACATCACCGGCCGGCAGCGCGGCGTGTCCCGAGGCGGAGCCGATCTCTGGTCCGTCGTCCGCGACAGCCGCGGCCGCCGTATCGGAAACGTGACCAAGCGCTATCCGCAAAGCGCTTGGCGGAACCTCGACATCCCCTGGTGCGTGTTCGCCCCGGGACCGGCCGGCCCCGTCGCAACGCATCGCTTCGAGGCCATGCGAGAGGGCATCCAGGAATGCCAGGCACGCATCCTGGTCGAGAAGGCACTGACCAACGGGACGCTGAAGGCCAAGCTCGGACCCGACCTGGCCAAACGCTGTGAAGCCACGCTGGTCGAGCGAACCGCCTTCATGCTCAAGGCCTTCGGTCACCTGCAGGTCAACAACGAGTGGGGCCACGTGACAGGACCGGAACCCATCTGCCGACAGATCGGCGTCAACGGTCACCGCTGGTTCGTCGGGTCCGACTGGCAGGGCCGCAGCCGGCGGCTGTACAGCTTGGCAGGCGAAGTCCAGAAGCGGCTGGGCGAGTAGCCGCAGCCGTGCCGGCCGGCCAACCGCCGCGCGATGATCGAGCAGATTCGCACCTTCGCGGCCATCTACCGCGACGAGGCGTGAGGACGCCACCTGGAGGCGTGCCGGCTCTGCGGCTGAGAAACGACTTGCAGAGCCCCGCCCGGACCGGGGATACTCATCTGTTGGTGGTTTTCACATCTTTTCGAGTGGTACTGCACCGCGTGGGCGTGGCGGCCGGTGCGGTCGAGTCCGTAACAACCCAGTCGGATGGCTCACGCCGGCATCCCACCGCAACGGCCGCAGGTCCGGCGAGACCGTCCTCGGGAGATCAGCCATGGCAGAATCCGTATTGTCCAGGATTGGTTGTGCGGCAAAGATGGCGACCATCGGCGCGATCAAGACCGTCGGGGACGCGGGCCAGGCCGTACTGGAGGCCAGCCGCGACGTACTGATGACGGCGGTCGAGGGCGTCGCGGACGTGACGGTCGCGGTCGAGCAGAGCATCGTCAAGGTCATCCGGGGGGCCGTTCACGGGGCCAAGGACGTTGGCGAAGACGTGGGCACGACGATCAAGTCGGCCGTGCGGGGCACGATCAAGGCGGCCCACGAGGCCGGCGCTGATGTGGGAGTGGCCGCCGTCGCCGCCGTGCGTGGCAGCGTGAAGGCCGCCGAAGAGGTCGGCGCCGACACCGGCACCGCCCTGAAGCACGCAGTGACCGGGGCCATCCAAGCCGCAGAAGAGATCGGTCAGGACACCGCCCAGGCCGTGCGGGATGTGCTAGTCAAAAGCGTTAAGGGCGCCAAGGACATCATCAAGTCGCCGCTGAAGTAGGCGCGCCGGCTCATGTGCGGCGGCGATGAGGCAAGCATAGTCGGCCCCGCGCGCACCTCTGCACGCATCGTTGCTTGCGGACGAGCTCACGTCCGACCGGTGGGCGGCACCGCCCGCAGGCGCGCATGCGATTGGCGAGCGGCGCGGGCCGACTCGCGCTTGACCTTCTTGCGGAGACGGATCATCCGATACGTGCAGACCGCAGCCCCGGCGTAGGCAGACAACATCTGCCACGCGCGGCGCGGGTAGAACGTCAGCGGGCTTTCGACGGGCACGCCCGGGCGGCGCCGCGTGCGGACCTTGCGCCGCAGGTAGCCGCCCTCCAGCGGCTGAATGCGCTCGTAGACGAAGCTCAGCCGTTCCCTGGCGAACTGTGTCAGCAGGCGGTTGGAGTTCGGCCCACCGGCCTCGCCACGGCGCAGCATCTCCTCGATGTGCTTGAATGTGTAGAACTGCTCCCACGATTGCTCGTACGCCTGCTGCCACTGCTCGGCCGACATGCGGGGGTGATTCGTAACGACCCTTTCCCCGGTGTACTTGTTCATGTCCGGGTCCATCCACACGCCGTTCAGCGTGTTGTCCAGGTGGTCCTGCGAGCCCGGCAATGGCACCAGGCAGGCGAACTTGACCATGTCCAGAGGCAGTTCTCGCTTGAGCGTCTCGATGTCCTTTCGGATGGACTGGGGCGTGTCGGCGGGGAAGCCGAGGATATAGCCGGCCTGTGTCAGGACCCGCACGTCGTGCCAGGCCTGGAGCATCCTGCGGTAGTCCTCGACGTGGTTCTGTCGCTTGTTGGCCGCGGCGAGGTTCTCGGGGTTGACGCTCTCAATGCCGACGAATACCCACCGGCAGCCGGCGCGGGCGGCCTTGTCGATAAAGCGGGGAATGCGATCCACCTGAGCGTCCACCTGGATGAGGAACTTGAGCTTGATGCCGTCTCGCTCGCGCAGGTCGATCAGGCGGTCGAGAATCGCCTCCCAGTTGGGGTTGCGGGCGAAGTTGTCGTCGGTGATGAAGATGCGGTCGATGCCCTGGTCGTGATAGGCGCGGACGAGGTGTTCCACGTCGTCGGGGCTTCGCGAGCGGACCTTGCGGCCTTGTACGTTGATAATCGTGCAGAACTTGCAGTTGAACGGGCAGCCGCGGCCGGTCTCGAACGTGGCCACTCCCCCGGCGCACCTGGAGAGCACGCGCGGGGGCAGGTACGGCATGGGCCGGCCGGTCAGATCGGGCAACTCGCCCAGGAAGTTGTACAGCGGCTTGAGACGCCCGTGATACGCGTCGGCCAGCAGATCTTCCAGTCGCCCCTCCGCCTCGCCGGCAAAGAGCGTGATGCCCATCTCCATCGTCTCTTTGAGATCGGCCGGCATCTCCGGCAGCATGGCCAGGCACCCGCTGACGTGGAAGCCGCCGATCACGACCGGAATGCCCGCCCGGCGGAACGGCCGGGCAATGTCCACCGCGCGGGGGAACTGGTTGGACTGTACGCCCACCAGGCAGACCACGCCGCGGCCGCCGCCTCGACGAATCCGCCGGATGATCTTCCGGACGGGGATTAGCGTATTGGTCTCGTCGTAGGCGTGCGGCACAATCTGCACGCCCTCCCCGATCGCCCCCGTAGCGGCCGCATCCAGCGTCAGGCCGTACAGGCACGCCAGCGTGTTCGACGGTATCCACGACCGCCACCACTGCACGACGTAGCCGTCGTCGTCATAGCGGGACGGCTTGATCAGCTCGACGAAGAACGGCTTGGCGCCCGGTCGTGGCCCGAGAGCGGCGGATTGGGCGATTGCATTCGCTCGTGAGATCATAGCTGCCGTCGCCGCAAGGGCGCGATGGCCCACGGCCGACGTAACCTACGCCGCGCATCGGGCCGCGTCAAGGACGCCCGCGCAGAGCCCACAGGGACAACGCGCCCGATGCAGTTGATGCCCCACGACCGGACGGATATCATGCCGTGATAAGTTTGGTCCGTCGCGCGGCGGCGCACGTCGGCGGGAGTGCATATCCGTCTCATCTGTGCCGGCCTGCACTGGGCTGCTTGGAGAGCGCGCCGAAGTGGCCGCCCGACACTGGGCTGGCGGCGTCGATGCATTCCTCCGCCTGCATCCGGAGATGTGGTGGAACTGGCTCGACAAGCGATGGACGTGGATAATCCGAAACAGCCAGGGCGGCTGACCGTTCAAGGCTCAAGGGCCAGCACGCCCGTTCGCAAAGGAGCAGAACGTGAACCGAATACAATTGCTCTGCTTGCTGAGCCTGGTGATCGCCGCGATGGCCGCACGATCCGCGCCCGCAACCGACTACTACGTCTCGGCCAAGGGCCATGACAGCGCGGCCGGCACGTCGGCCGACAAGCCCCTCAAGACCATCGGCGCCGCGACCGCCAGGCTCCAGGCCGGCGACACGCTGCACATCGCCCCCGGCGCCTACGACGGGCGAGCCAAGCTCACCGCCTCAGGCACGGAGGACAAGCCGATCACCATCAAGGGCGCCGGCCGGGACAAGGTCACCTGGACCATGACCCCACCGGACCCCAAGACGTGGGACGACCGCTACGCCCTCCAGGTTCGCAATGCCAAACACGTGGCCGTCGAAGGCATCACGTTCAAGGACTGCTCGTTCTGGATCATGCTCTGGGAGAGCGACCACTGCACCGTCCGCAACTGCACCTTCGACGGCGCGAGAGGCTACAATGCATTCCGCATCAACAACGGCTCATACAATCGCGTGCTCAACTGCACCTTCGTCCGCGCCGTCAAGCAGACCGGCTTCCGACCCGAGGCAAACTGGATTCCCACCCCCGGCGCCGACTACATCGAGATCTTCCGCGGCAGCAACAACAACCTCGTCCAGGACTGCACGTTCGGGCCGATCACCCACACGGCCGTCTCAATCTCGGCCGTTGACAAGAAGAAGTTCTCCCCCAACGGCAATCTGGTCCGCTACTGCACGTTCAAGGACCCCTACTGGAAGTGCTTCTGGGTGCACTGCGGCAAGCACAACCTGATCGAGCACTGCCAGTGCCAGGGCACCTCGGCGTGCTTCCTGCAACTGGAGGCGGGCACGACGATCATCCGCCGCAACGCCTTCGTCGGCTATCGCGACAGCACCAACGCCAACCCCGACAAGACACTTCGCGGCGTGGTCCGCATGCAGTACTCCGAGGCCCAGGGCAACCGCATCTATCACAACGTCTTCTACGACAACGACCGCACGCTGACGAACAACTCCTACAACTGGCACGTCACCGGCAACGTCTTCAAGAACAACATCTTCTTCCGCAACCGCCAGACCGTACTGCTGGGCTTCGCCGACCCCGCGACCCGCAACCGCAACTACTTCCTCAGCAACCTGATGATCGGCGCCGAGCCGGGCGAGGCGCTCATCGAGCTGCCGTGGCTTGTGGCCAGGCCCGCGGGGACGACCGCGCGATTCCAGACGCTCACGCTGGCCGAGGCGCAGAAGAGCCTGCCCAAGCTGTACAAGGGCAACATCGAGGCCGACCCGAAGTTCGTCGATGCGGCCAAGGGCGACTTCAACCTGAAGGCCGCCTCGCCGTGCATCGACGCCGGCGCGCACCTGACCCGTACGACCGCCGCCGGCAAGGGCAACCGCGTGCCGGTGGACGATGCGCTCTACTTCTGCGACGGCGGCGGCATGATCGACGGCGACCGCGTCATCGTCGGCGCCAACAAGCCTGTGAAGATCACACGCGTGGACTACGACGGCAAGCTCCTCATCGTCGATCGCGATATCGCCTGGGGCGAGGGCGACCGCGTCAGCCAGCCGTATCGCGGCAAGGCCCCCGACATCGGCGCCTTCGAGCACGGCGACTAGTAGTAGTCACGCGCCCGGCCCTTTCCCGCCAGCAGGTGATTCGGTTATCCTTCTGCACTTCGTGCACTCGGGCTTGCAGTGCGCCCCGACGAGGCGCGCACGCCCTTCCGGAGTCGGCAGCCATCGCCCAGTTGACAGCCAACCTCACCGAGGGCCACGTCGGCCGAAAGCTGCTGCTCATGACCCTGCCAATGGTGATGGGCATGTTCTCGATGGTGGCCTTCAATCTGGCGGACACGTACTACGTCTCGCGGCTGGGCGGCGACGCCCTGGCCGCGATGGGCTTCATCCTGCCGGCGGTGCTGCTGGTGGGCATGGTGTCGATGGGCCTGTCGGTGGGGACGGCGTCGGTGATCTCGCGGGCCATCGGCGAGGGCGACCCGGGGCAGGTTCGTCGGCTGACGACTCACGCGCTCGCGTTGGCGGTGCTGACCGTCGCGGTGTTCGTGGCGATCGGGCTGCTGACGATCGAGGCGATGTTCGGCGTGCTGGGCGCCAAGCCCGAACTGATGCCACTGATACGCCAGTACATGACGATCTGGTACTTCGGCACGGTCTTCGTGGTGGTGCCGATGGTCGGCAACGGAGCGATCCGCGCCGGCGGCGACACGCTCTCGCCGGGACTGATCATGGTCCTGGGGGCGGGAGTCAACATCGTGCTGGACCCGCTGCTGATCTTCGGGCTGTGGGGGCTGCCGCGGATGGAGATGGCCGGGGCGGCGCTGGCGACGGTGATCTCCCGCGCACTTACGATGCTCGCGTCGCTGAGCGTGCTGCACTTCCGCAAGCGGATGCTGACCTTCACCGGGGCGAGCCTGCGCGGCGTGCTGCACTCGTGGCGGCAGATTCTGTTCATCGGAATTCCGGCGGCGGCGACGAGCATCCTGTTTCCGCTGGCCATGGGCGCCATCATGCGCATGGTCGCCGGCTTCGGCAAGAAGGCGGTGGCGGCTGTGGGAGCGGCCAACCGCGTGGAGGCGGTCGCCATGATGGTCTTCTGGGCGCTGGGCACGACGCTGCTGCCGTTCATCGGGCAGAACTGGGGCGCAGGCCGGCACGACCGCGTCCGCCAGGTGCAAAAGGCCAGCGTGGTGTTCTCACTCGGCTGGGGGCTGCTGTCCGCGATCGTGTTCGTGCCGGTGGCCTGGCCGGTGGCAAGGCTGTTCAGCGACGACCCGCAGGTCATCCGCTACATGACGTGGTACTTCTGGATCCTGCCGGTGGGCTACGGCCTGCGGGGGGTCACGCTGCTGGCGGGTTCGTCGTTCAACGGCATGCACCGGCCCGGCTCGGCGGCAATTCTGAATATCCTGCGGATGTTCGGGCTGTATGTTCCGCTTGCGTGGCTGGGGGGTAAACTGTTCGGGCTGTACGGCCTGTTCGGCGGTTTGACGGTGTCGAACGTGGTCGGCGGACTGGTCGCCATGGTGTGGATGCTTCGCGCCAGCCGCCGCGCCGCCCAGGTCGCGGCCGCGCAGCAGGCCCCGGAGCTTATCGAGCCGGCGCCGCCGGAGTGAACCAAGGAGCGACGATGAAACTCAGCGATGCGGACGCCAAGTGGGTTGACCGGACACTCGACGGGCTATCGACCCGGCAGAGGATCGCCCAGGTGATGATCCCGCGCCTGACGCCGAAGGGGGTGGCGCCCTACGGTGTGAAGGGCTTCGTCGAGCGATACGAGATCGGCGGGGGGCACCTTTTCGGCGGCAGGATGGACGCCACGATGAAGCTCGCCGACGAGGCCCGGTCGGGCGCGAAGGTGCCGCTGCTGCTGTCGGGCGACCTGGAGCGCGGCGCGGGCCAGCGGGCCGGCGGCACCGAGTTCGCCGGACAGCTCGCGCTCGGCGCCGCCTCAGACGAGAAGCTCGCCTACCGCTTCGGCGAGGCCATCGCCGTCGAGGGCGTGGCCATGGGCTTCAACTGGTGCTTTGGGCCGGTCGTGGACCTCTCCATCCACCCCGGCAACCTCTCGACGATCCGCACGCTGGGCGCCGACCCGCAGACCGTTGGGCGACTGGCCGGCCAGATCATCCGCGGCATCCAGGACCACGGCATGGTGGCGTGCGCCAAGCACCTGCCCGGAGCGGGCCTGCACGACCTCGACTCGCACCTGACGACCTCGGTCAACCCACTGTCGCGCGACGAGTGGTTCAAGCTCAGCGCCGTGCCGTTCAAGGCCGCCATCGGCGCCGGCGTGTACACGATAATGGCCTCGCCGTCGGCCTGCCCGGGTATCGACCCGGAATGCGGCGATCCGCTCTTTCCCCGGCCGGTGATGACCAGCCGGCACGTCCTGACGGATATCGTCCGCGGCGAGCTCGGCTTCGACGGGTTGATCGTCACCGACGCGGTGACGATGGCCGGACTGACCATGCACTTCCGCCGGATGGAGATGCTGAAGGCCTGCTTCAACGCCGGCAACGACATGCTCCTGTTCGTCCGCGACCTGGACAACGTGTACGCTTACTTCGAGCAGTGCCTGGCCGACGGGAGCATCTCGCATGAGCGCCTGGACGAGGCCGTCCGCCGCGTCCTGACGCTGAAGGCCCGCATCGGCCTGCACAAGGGCAAGCCGAAGCCCCAGGCCGAGCGGCGCAAGGCCGTGAAGGGCAGCCCCTACGGCGCCGACGCCGAGCGGCTCGCCGAGCGGTCCATCACGCTGATCCGCGACCGCAACAACGTCGTGCCGCTGAAGCTCAAGCCCGGCCTGAGGGT
>Ga0307378_10012036_pt1 | contig 11107 bp, 11 predicted proteins | sample UN1MG_FD_202238 | JGI IMG/M metagenome (GOLD analysis project Ga0307378, IMG submission 202238) | Soil microbial communities from Risofladan, Vaasa, Finland - UN-1 | ecosystem: Environmental > Terrestrial > Soil > Coastal area > Acid sulfate soil | place: Finland: Risofladan, Vaasa | collected...
GCTCCTGGCTGCCCCTGCTAATGGCCGGTCATTTCCTGGTAAAGCTGGCGCAAATTAGCCTGGTGTAGATCGGTAACAAAGCCATTCAAAGGAATCCGGGATTTGCCACAACTTTCAATGGTCACCTTCGACAAGGCGGCGAAGGGATCACCCTTCTCCACAACCCCCTGCACCGCTTTTTTGATATTGTTCAGATAGGCTAAATCACTTTCGATCAAATCCTGAACTTCGCCCCGCAAGATCACTTCCCCGTGCCCCTGGACAATTGAATCCAGGCTCATCGCTTGCATAGATTCCAAGGTCTTAACCAGGTCGCCGTAACTGCCGTCAAAAATTGTCGGCACCGGCATCATGTTGTCCGAGGCGAACATGATGCGATCGTTGACAACCAGGACGCTAATAATATCAGGGCTGTGGCCGGGGCAGGGAGAGATGCGCACCGTCTTATCGCCCAGATAGATGTTAATATGACCGGTATCAAAAATCATGTCTGGTAAAACGATCTCGACTTCTTCTAGTTCGGGCGACTGCTCTTTCATCTGTTCCAGGCCTTCCCGGCCGACGGTGTCCAGGAACTCACGGCAGAGAGTGTGGCTAATAACCCGGGCTTCGGGGAACAAGTAGGTACCTAAGGTGTGATCGGCATGATAATGGGTATTGACGACGTAGCGGACTGTCTGCTCCAGGCGTTTTTCCAGAAACTCTTTGATAGCCCTGGTTTCCTCAGGGTAGAAGAGCGTATCGATTAGAATAGCTCCTTCCTTAGTCAGGATAGCGCCGGCTTTCACCTGGGCATAGCGTCGGCTGGTGAATATGTATATGTCGTCCGAAATTCGCTCGCGAACCATACCTGATTGCCTCTAGCAACCTCGCAACAAACAAAAGCCCCTGATCCATAATCAGAGGCTTAGATATCTAATGCACCGGTTCATATCAAAAAGTAATAGCTTGGACGGCTATGAACCGCCTTAAAAGAACAGGCCCCGCTGTGCCGTGTGAGCACCCTTGTTAGGACCTGCATTGGCAGGTGGGAACTTGATCGTGAGGTTTCTGCCTGGCGGGCGCTACTACATCCCCTCTCCGTATCTTAATTCCCAAAAACATAAGCGTTGGCTCAACTCGAGAAGCCCATCACGCACACAGCAGGGATTCCCAAAATACTAGCACAATCATATGGGGTGTGCAAGATTGGTTAGCTAGGCTCATTTACCTATTGATTTGGCCAGATAGTTGTTAACCCATCCCCTGGCTCCATGTCATTTTTCCTGGGGTCATGTTATATTTCCTAGCAATGGAAAAGGTAATAGCTGTTGGAGAAGGAAAAGACACCCTGGTCGACGTTGCCGGCTTGAGCAAGGCTTTCATGGAAGGCGGCCAAAGCCGGCCGGTCCTGAACCAGCTCACGGCCGAATTCAAGCGAGGTGATTTCGTTTTACTCTTGGGCAGAAGCGGCAGCGGCAAGAGCACGCTTTTGAACTTGATCAGTGGCATCGAAAAACCAAGCGGCGGCGATGTAACCATCAACGGCGTGACCATTACCCGCCTGCGCGAACGGCAGCGGACCCTATTCCGGCGGGATCATATCGGCTTTGTCTTTCAATTTTTTAACCTTATCCCAACCCTGACCGCCCTGGAGAATGTCACCTTGCCCCAGGAACTAGCCGGCGTCAACAGGGCCATTGTCAATGAGAAGGCGAACCAATTATTGGCCCGGGTTGGCCTGGCCGACCGGGCAGGCACTTACCCGGATAAGCTATCCGGCGGCGAGCAACAACGGGTGGCCATCGCCCGGGCGCTGGTCCACGACCCCCTACTGGTGCTGGCCGACGAGCCCACCGGCAACCTGGACGAAGAGACCGGCGACCAGGTCCTGAGCCTGTTGCTGGAACTGACCCGCTCGGCCGGCAAAACGTTGATAATGGCCACTCATAATCCGGAGATGGTGCCCCTCGCCGACCGGGTATACAGTATCCATGATGGCCACCTGGTAGCCGGAGGGCCGGCCGAATAATCTTTAGCCGCGGGCCAGGATTTTGGGCATAAATAATATCATGCGTCGATTTTTCCTAAGAAGAAGTGAGCCGGCGATCAACCAGGCGACGCAGGCTCAAGCTATTCCCTCCCAGACAAACAATTGGCCCTTATTTCGGACCGCCTGGCGCCGCTTTCGCCGCCGGCCGATGCAATATATTCTGCTGATCGCCGGCGTGGCTGTGGGGGTGGCCATGATGGTCTCGGTCGACCTGGCCAACGGATCGGCCAGCCGCGCTTTCAGCCTGTCTACGGACGCCGTAGCCGGCCGGACCACCCAGCGCATTGTCGGCGGGCCGGCCGGGTTGGACGAAGCCGTCTACCGCCGCTTGCGCACGGAGCTGGGCTTCGCCCCGGCCGCGCCGGTGGTCGAGGGCTACGTTCTTTCCCTGATGACCGGCGACCAACCCATGCGCCTGGTGGGCATCGATCCCTTTGCCGAGCCGCCTTTCCGCAGCTACCTCGGCCCAGATCAGCAATCGGCCGCCGCCGGGCTGGAAGCTTTTTTATCGGAGCCCGATACCTTGCTCATGTCCGGCGATCTGGCCGGCCGCTATGGCCTGTCCCTGGGCGATTCTGTCACCCTGGACTATAGTGGTCAACTAATTTCCATGCGCCTGGTGGGTCTCCTGGAACCGGCAGATAAAGCCGGCCGATCGGCCCTGGAAGGGTTGCTCTTCACCGATATCGCTACCGCCCAGGAGGTTTTTGGTATGGTCGGCCGGCTGAGCCATATCGATCTGTTGGTTGAGGACGAGGCCGAGCTGGAGAGCCTGGCGCCCTATTTACCGGCCGGGGCGCGCATCGAAGCGGCGGCCGCCCGATCCAACGCGCTGCAACAAATGGCCTCGGCCTTTCGATTGAATTTGACGGCCCTGAGCTTGTTGGCTCTGGTGGTGGGCATGTTTCTTATCTATAACACGGTCACTTTTAGCGTCGTCCAGCGCCGGAAGTTGTTTGGCATCCTCCGTTGCCTGGGCGTCACCGGCGGCCAGCTGTTCACCCTGATCCTGGTCGAAGCGGCCGTCCTGGGGCTGATCGGGGCTATGTTAGGCCTGGGCGCCGGGGTGCTGCTCGGCCGGGGTATGGTCGGTTTGGTGAGCCAGACCATCAATGATTTTTACTTCGTGGTCAATGTTCGCAGCGTGGCTGTGCCCGCAGGGACGCTGGTCAAGGGGTTGGTTGTCGGGGTCGGCGCGGCCATTGGGGCGGCTCTGATCCCAGCCTGGGAGGCCAGGCGCACCGTGCCCCAAAGCAGCCTGTACCGCTCAAACCTGGAAGATAAGGCGCGCCAGGCAGCCCGCTGGCTGTTGATCCTCTTTTTGGTCTTAGGCGCGGCCGGCATCTTGCTCTTGTGGCTGCCGGGGGTGAGTTTGATCATAACTTTTGCCGGGCTCTTTATGGTCCTCATCGCCTGCGCCTTTTTAACGCCGGGCATCACCGCCGCCCTGATGAGCCGCCTGACGCCCCTAGGCGGGGCGCTGTTGGGGCCTATCGGCCGCCTGGCGCCCCGGGATATCAGGCGATCGTTAAGCCGCACTTCCGTGGCCATTGCCGCCCTGATGATTGCCGTGGCCGTCATCGTCGGGGTCTCCATCATGGTCGGTTCTTTCCGGCAGACGGTGGCCCAGTGGTTAGAGAACACGCTGCAGGCCGATATCTATATCTCCCCGCCAACCCTCACCGCCAGCCGGATATCGGGCAGTCTGGACGGGGATATCGTCGAGGCGGCGCGCCTCACACCGGGCATAGAGCAAGTGGTGTCCGCCTGGCGCCAGGAAGTCCAGGCGCCTGAGCTGGCCCGGCCGGTGGAAGTGATCGCCGTCAGCGGCGACATCTCCAACGGCAACCGCCGCTATGCCTGGATCAATGGAGACGCGGATTCGCTTTGGCAGCGGTTGGAAGACGGCGAAGGCATCCTCATCTCAGAACCGCTAAGCCTGCGCGAAAATTTGGGGCCGGCGACAGCCCCTATTACCCTGATGACCGAATCAGGACCCCAGGCATTCCCGGTTCTGGGGATCTTTTACGATTATTCCTCTGACCAGGGCAGCATCCTGATCCATCAAGCGTTATTTACGCGCTGGTGGGGACCGGCGCCGGCCACGTCGCTGGGTCTTTTCATCTCCCCTGGCGAAAATGCCGAGGAAATCGCCCGGGCTTTGCAGGAACAATTCCAGGGCCGGCGCGATGTTGTCGTTCAATCCAACCTGTCGGTGCGGGGCAACGCCCTGGACATTTTTGATCGCACCTTCGCCATCACAGCCGCCCTGCAACTCCTGGCCGTGGTCGTGGCCTTCATCGGCGTGCTGAGCGCTTTGATGAGTTTGCAGCTTGAGCGCGGCCGGGAATTAGGCATCCTGCGAGCCACGGGCATGACCGTGCGCCAATTATGGCAGCTCACCTTGCTGGAGACGGGACTAATGGGTGCCACGGCCGGGCTGCTGGCCATGCCTGTCGGCTGGCTGTTGGCCTGGATCCTGATTTACGTGATTAACCGCCGCTCTTTCGGCTGGACGCTGCAAATGGACCTGGAACCAGCCTACTTCCTGCAGGCCCTGGCCGTGGCCGTGGCGGCCGCGCTGCTAGCCGGTATTTATCCGGCGCTGCGATCTGGAAATATGGTTATTGCTACGGCTATCAGAGAGGAGTAGGTTCGTCCATCGGAAAAAGTAGGTAAAAGTAACGACTATCAATAATATAGAAAGATGAAAAAAGCATTCGCCATAATCACAATTATCCTCATTCTGGCGGCCGCCGGCTTTCTGTGGCAGCGGTCAAACAATGCTGCTGCCGGCAGCGGTGAAGCATCACTGATCCCTTACCTGTCAGAGGCCGGTCCGGCCGGATTCGCCCGGGCGATTCTGCCGGACGCTGTCGAATTTCCCCGGGACCTAGGACCGCATGACGATTACCAGAGTGAATGGTGGTATTACACCGGCGTCCTGGAAACCGATACCGGCCGGCCTTTCGGCTTCCAGCTCACCTTCTTTCGTCGCGCGCTGGCGCCACCGGCCGCAAACAAAACATCTTGTGCGGAAGGTCTCATTAGCGGCGATGAAGGGACATCGTCCACGGCCTGTCCCCCCATCTCAGAATGGCGTACAGACCAGGTTTACCTGGCCCATTTTACGATTAGCGATATAGAGGCCGGTACCTTCTATCCCTTCGAGCGCTTCAGCCGCGGGGCCGCAGGACTGGCCGGAGCCCAAGCCGAACCTTACCGGGTCTGGTTGGAGAATTGGCAGGTGGAGGAAAATGGCCCCGCTGCGGTGCATCTTACCGCCTGGTCCGGCGATGTCGCCCTTGACCTGCTGCTGACGGAAACGCTGCCGCCCATATTACACGGGGATGGCGGTCTCAGCCCTAAGGGGCCAGAACCCGGGAACGCCTCCTATTATTACTCCATTGTGCAGCAGCAAGCCGAAGGAACGATCAGCCTGAACGAAGAGCAGTTTTCCGTTAGCGGATTGGCCTGGAAGGACCATGAGTATAGCACCAGCGCCCTCAGCCCGGGTGCGGTGGGCTGGGACTGGTTCTCGATCCAACTGGACAATGGCTCAGCGCTGATGTTTTTTCAGATCCGGGATCAAAATGGCGGACTCGAAGCGGCTTCCAGCGGCACTTTCATCTATCCCGATGGATCGACAATAGCGTTGGACCGGGAAGCGTGGGAGCTCGAGGTGCTCGATAGCTGGCGCAGCCCCACCAGCGGCATCACCTACCCGGCCGGCTGGCGCGTCGCTATTCCCAGCCTGGAGCTGGAACTGAACGGTCGGCCGTTGATGGCTAACCAGGAATTGAATGTTTCCACGACCTACTGGGAAGGGGCTACCGCCTTTGAGGGGCTGCTCAATGGCCGGGCGATCACGGGGCAGGGTTATGTGGAATTGACCGGATACGGGGATAGCATGAGCGGCCGGATCTGATCTTCCGGATTATCCCGGCCGGTTCTAAAGGGGGGGCCAGACGGAGTGAATAACCGTCCCGGCGCAGATGGCCACCAGGACCACGGCGAGATAGATATTGGATGAGATGAACAATCCCCGGGCATTCTGGGGCGTTGGCTCGCGGATTAGCCGGATGTTGCGGGCGATCATGTCGATGGTGGCAATGAGCACCGGCACGAAGTAGGCCAGCCCCAGGGAGGGTGATACGGCCAGAAGCAAGGCCACAAAGCCAGTGGCGGCGGTGTGCAACAGCACCCACCACGAGGCGTTTTTCATGGTGGTGTACACGGGCAGCATGGGTACCCCGGCTTTGGCGTAATCATCTTTATAAAGTATGGACAGGCTCCAGAAGTGGGAAGGGGTCCACAGGAATAGTAAGAGGGCCAGGGTGATGACGGCCGGATCTTGCCAGTTGCCGGCGGCCGCGGCCCCGCTCATCACGGCCGCGCTACCGGCCGCGCCACCGATGACGATATTGAGCGGCGTGCGGGGTTTCAGCAGAATGGTATAAAGACCGACGTAAATGAACGCGCCCAGGGCCAGGAATAAACCCAGGGCCGGGTTGAACAAAAGGGCCACCAGCGAAGGGAGAAGGACCATTGAGGCGCTGACCCAGAGCACCCAACGAGGCTGGAGTTCGCCGGTTACCAACGGCCGCTGGCGGGTACGGCCCATGATCGCGTCAGTACCTTGTTCCAAGTACTGGTTGAGTCCGGCCGCCCCACCCGCGGCCAGGCCGCCAAATGATAGGACAATAAGCAGTGTCCCCAGGCCAGGCCAGCCTCCGGCAGCCATAAAAGCCCCGCCAACGGCCGCCAGGAGCAACAAGGATACGACGCGTGCTTTAAATAAGACGATCAGCGTTTGAAATGTCGTCCGCTCTTTGTTTTGCTCCCGTTTGGGCTGGGGTTGCTCAAGAATGCCAGCCGGGCTGTCTGTTTCGCTCATCTCACTCAACGTCATGATTTTTTCACCGGCACGGATTATACGGGTAGCCTCGCTTCTTGTCATCCATCAGGGTGGTTTTTTCTGTTAGATGGTTGGCTGCCCGGCCGACCGGCCGAAACGCGCAGCCGGCCTGCCCTATTGGCCTGGCGGCCTATAACCAGTACAATCGCCGTTAGCCCAATATCGTGTCAACGTCCTGCATGGTCGCCGGCAAGTAATCGGTCACCTAGAAAGAAGGAAATAGTCTTATGAACGCAGCAGATATCCTGAAATACGGCCACCTGTTTGTCTTGGGTACCATCGAGACGTTGCCCGATGGGGAATGGGAGACACCCAATGTTTGCGGGGTCTGGTCAGCTAAGCAGATTATCGCCCACCTGACCTCATTTGAGCACCTGTTGAAAGAGGTTCTGAGAACAATCCAGGGTGATGAGCCAGGACCCTATATGCTCAGGATGGCTGAATCGCCGCAAGGGTTTAATGATTACGAGGTGGGCAGTCGCGACGGTAAATCGGCGAAGAGTGTATTATTCGAGTATGCGGAATGGCAGGCCCACAATGTTGTTTTGTTGTCCGAGATCCCGGCCGGTTTGCTGCCCAAGGTTGGCACGATGCCCTGGTATGGGAACGAATACAGCCTGGATGACTATATCGTTTACTCGTTCTATGGGCACAAACGAGAACACATGGCCCAGATCAACGTCTTCAAAGACACCCTTGGTTTATAAGTGGGTAATCGATCAAGGGGCGGTCGGGTAATCGATTCCGGCCGCGTCCCAGACGGCTTCCAGGAACCAGCGCGGAGCGCGGGTCTTCAGATCGCCCTCAATATTACGGACAGGTTTAAGTTGATCGTCGCCCAAAGGAAGTTGTTTACAGAAGATCATAATATGATCGTGATGCAGGCCAGGCTTCTCCTGGGTGGCGAAGCAGATTGGGCAGATATAGAATTCGCAACTCCTACGCATTCTCGGTGCTCCTTTTCTGTGCGGGCCGGTGGCTGTCAATGGGCTATAACGCCACATCAACCAATAATCATTCCTGAAGCTAGTATAGCGGAAGCAGATGCTTTTAGGCCACAAATATGACAATAGGCGCAAACAAATGCTCCGCGGTCCGGCCGAACAACTGTTTCCGCACTTTGGCCGGACAGGAGAATGAATAACGATTATTCAGTAACGCCGCATTGTTAGTGCGGCATTTGTAGCGCCGCATAAACTTGTGATTCGTCTGTCACGTCTTATTTAGGACGCAAAAACCTTAAGAATACCAGGAGAAGAATATGACCTCGCTAATTCCAGAACAATATCGAGATTTGATTGACGGACCTCTGGTAGTGACCTTAACCACCCTCATGCCTGATGGCCGGCCGCAGTCGACCATCGTCTGGTGTAATTCAGAGGACCAGTATATCCTGGTGAACACGGCCGTGGGTCGACAGAAACCAAAAAATATCGCCCGGGACCCCAGGGTTACCATCATGGCCATCGATACGACCAGGCCATACCGCCGTTTAGAAGTCCGCGGGGTGGTCGTCGAAAGCACGGAAATCGGCGCGGTGGAGCATATCAATCAATTGGCCGCGCTTTACACAGGAAACGCCTCGTATTATGGCGGGGTAGCAGCGGCGGACATGGCTCAAAAAGAGACCCGGATCATGTATAAGATCAAGCCCGAATATGTTGTTGCCGAAGGCTGACCGTGGGTCAACCAGGCGAGTTAAGTTACGATAGAAAGGGGGCACGGTACCAGGTCCCCTCGGTTCAATCTAAGTTATTATTGGATATCCAATCCGTAAATATATTGGACATGTCATTTCAGGTATGGCCAGCTTGAGCGAAGCGATGATAAATCAAGAAGAAACCATAGACCATATCTTGAGCAATACCAGGATTATCGCAGTCGTCGGCCTCTCCCGGCGGCGGACACGAGCCGGCTATTATGTCCCGGCCTACCTGCACGATCGAGGGTACCGGATTATCCCGGTGAATCCTTATCTTGATGAAGCGTTGGGCGAAAAGGCTTATCCCGACCTGCGTGTTATTCCGGAGCCGGTTGACCTGGTGCTACTCTTCCAACGCAGCGAAAAGATCCCCCCCTTTGTGGATGAAGCGATCGCTATCCGGGCCAAATCTGTTTGGATGCAATTAGGCATCTATCACCAGAGCGCGGCCGAGAAAGCCCAGGAAGCCGGCCTTAAGGTCGTCATGGACGCCTGTATGCTGGTCGAGCATCGCCACTGGCTGGCCAGAAAAGGTCAGTAAAGATACCATGGAAAGGTACCATGAGATGGTGAGTATAAAATGGCGATCGTGAAAGCTGTTTGTCGACTTCTTTTTTTCCTGCTGATCGCGGCAATGACATTGACCGCCTGTGATTTCTTTGGCAATTTTAGCAGAGAGGAGTTCGTCGTCCCGCCGACAACATCGCCATTGGATCTCCTACCACCCGGACCAACGCCAACCCGCAGACCCATACCGACGCCTCTACCGACAGAGGAGCTGGCCCGGCCGCTCTCGGAATCCCCTGATCCAATCGCCACGGCCGTAGTGCTGAGCGAAGAAGAGCAGGCCGTCCTGGGCATAGAGAGTGTTATGGCTGCCCAACGTGCCGGGCTATCCGTCAACGCGCTGCGGGCAACTATCACTGATGAGAATCTGAGCAGCGGCGAGAGTGGCGCTACACTTCTCGAATTCGTCAGGCCAAACAGCTATCGTATGGTGACCGAAGAGCTTGAACTCATCGTCGCCGCCGGCCAGACATTTCTTAAGGACATAACCGCCAACTGGCTTGTTTCCGCAGGCGAGCAGACAGAAAGGTTCGGGACTCTCCTAGCTCCCTTTACCGATGAACAATTTGTCGCAGCCCAGCTTGAATTATTTTCAAGAACTGTTGAAGGGATTCGTCTGGTGGGCGAGGAGGATTTGAACGGCATTCAAACACAGATCTTCACCTTTTCGGCACAGACGGCTGGGGTTGAAACGCCGGTACAGACCACGGTCTGGATTGGTATTGAAGATACTCTTTTGCACAAGCAGGTAATTACGTATGCCGAAAATGGCGAAAATTACCGGCTCACGACAGCCTTTGAGTATGGTGATTCAGTTCGCATTGAGCCACCTTTACCATAACCCATGCCGGCCGTCACGATACGAGTAACCCGGACTGCCCAGAGGAACGATTTCGTTTGGTGAGCATGGTTCGGGTCGTCCTTCGGTTCGTTGGTGAAATGGGTGATCCAGGCCAGCTTTCATGTAGACCTTAAACGATCAACAGTTTTGTATTGCCTGACGACTGCCCTCAGCGTACAATGTATGAAAGCAGATTGTGCCGATCAGCTGTTCGGGAGAGGTTCTTTTAGTCTTGTTTTTCGCGAAACAATACTGTTAGGGCGCCGAAGGTGCAAGCCGGGGAAATACCTGGTGAATCTCTCAGGCAAAAGGACCGCGCAGCCGGGCGCCTCTGGAAAGTCTGACCTCTATCGTATTGATTTTATCAACGATCAGGGGGTCGGCGCCGAAGGGGCAAACCGTTGATGAACGGTGAAACTCTCAGGACTATAACAGAGGGCGACAATACGCTGGCTATTGGTTGAAGCCAGGCGGTGTTGGACGTCCTCCTTTGCTTTTAGAAGAGTGGTCCGATTTCATATTTTAAGGAGAAATCAATGAGTAATATTCCTGGTGAGCTGCTGTACACCAAAGAAGATGAATGGCTACGCATGGATGGGGATGAAGGCGTTGTGGGTTTGACCGACTACGCTCAGGACGCACTGTCCGACATTGTGTATGTGGAATTACCTGAAGCAGGCGACTCCTTTGGCGCCGGAGAGGCCTTCGGCGTTGTCGAGTCGGTCAAGGCAGCGGCCGATTTATATATGCCGGTTGCCGGTGAAGTCATAGCCGTCAACGAAGATCTGCCCGATATGCCCGAAGCGGCTAATTCAGATCCTTATGGCACAGGCTGGATGGTGAAGATCCGAGTTGCCGATTTGAGTTCGCTTGACGGACTGATGGATGCGATTGCTTATAGCGCTTTCTGCGACGAACGGGCCTGATCATTCACTTAAAGGCTCTGCTAGAAGATAAAATAACACACAATGTCGCCAGCGGGTTGGTCAACAAGGCGCCAGGCCCGGGCGGCCCTCACCCCAGCCCTGTTTGTAGCTTTTTGCTCCC
>Ga0307378_10012037_pt1 | contig 11105 bp, 13 predicted proteins | sample UN1MG_FD_202238 | JGI IMG/M metagenome (GOLD analysis project Ga0307378, IMG submission 202238) | Soil microbial communities from Risofladan, Vaasa, Finland - UN-1 | ecosystem: Environmental > Terrestrial > Soil > Coastal area > Acid sulfate soil | place: Finland: Risofladan, Vaasa | collected...
GCAAACTGGTCGAAAACCCGCACCTGGCCACGCCCGACCTGGCCGCGCACATTGTCCACGCTTACATCAAGTCCTACGTAGAGCGGGGCTACAGCGGCCCGGTCACGCAGTCGGCGGTTGATCTATCACGTGTGGACGCGCTGGTGACTCCACTGGACCGCCTGGCGGAGGCCCTGATCGCGCACATGCCCAAGGCAGCGGATGAGATTTGGAGCGCCCAGCGCAATTCGGCCCGCTTTTTTCATAACACCCTGTGGGACGTGGCCCATTTTTGTGAGAAACTGGAAGAGGCAACGTCCAGCAGTGCGGTACGGGGAGCAGCACAGGACGTGCGAACGGCACTGCAACCCGGCGCAGGAAACCTGGTCATCGCCGAGGCGCACAATGGCAGCAAGGTGGAACGCTGCCGTGGGATCACGATCTACCTGCTGCCACCACTCATGGAAATCTCGCGCTACTATGCCGACCTGGACTATGCGCAGCAACATCACTGGCCGGCCATGTTGCGGGCCTATCATGCGGTGTAGGGAGCCAATTGCGCGATAGAGTGGTCTAGCCGCTGCAGGCCGGAGAGGAAAAAGTAGCCGACGGCGAAGCGGGCCGCCTGGCTGCCGGGCAGGATGCGGCGGATGTGGTCAACCAGTTTGTCGGTGCGGTTGTCTATGATGTCATGGCTCGGCATGGAAGGGCTCCTCCTGGCCCCAGGCATCCGCTTGCTTGCGCAATCCTGCCACATGCTCATCGACCAAGCGGCGGGCATGTTGTGGGCTATTCAGGGCCTGAAACAGCTGGAACTCGCTGCCCGCAATCAGGGCGCCAAAGTACCAAAGGCCGGCATTTACGGCTTCCGGCAGGACCCCCGCCCTCTGAGACTCCTGGACGATCCATACTGCCTCCCGGCCCCTCGCGGCCGGATCCAACTGCCTGGTCGTTCTTTCCACCCACACATCTACAGGCTGCAACAGGTCCCGACGGCAAACAACCTGGACTCCAAAACACCAGCCAACATCTCGAAGAAAGAACGATGCGATTTTGGGACCAATCCCGTTGATGGAGCATAGGTCGCTGTGCACTGTGCAGACTTGGCCGTCGAGAAGCATGCGCCTGGCCCAGGCCACAATGTTGTAGTCGAATTCCTTCAATTTCTGCTGTACAAACTGTAGGACGGAGGGCTGCGACGTCTTTCTTGGCCCGCCTTTGGCCTTGTACGGCTGGTTTTTCGGACAAAGAGGGTTGTTTTTGAAATTGGGCTCAGCATCGCTCCTCGGCTCCTTCAGTGTCGAGCAGAACAACTCCCATGCCTTTTGAGGGGCTCCCTCATCGTACCAGAGGCTACACGTTGCTGCTGTGGTTTTGATCACATCGCGTGCGATGGGAGCATACGCCGGCGACCGTCCCTGACGCTCAAAAGCGTAGCCGTACAAGAATTGGGACAGGCCCTGGACCGGATTTTCCAGCGCTTTCTCATTCAGCACCATGATCCCGGCCCGATACAGGCTTGCCACTGCCTGGAATAGTCTGAGTTGCTCGTGAATAACCATAGACTCTGTTGACATGTCGCTTGCTCCCCCTTTGGTTCAGGTTTCTTTCGCCCTATCAGAGCTTGAATCCTCCGGCGTCAACAGGTCAGTTCGCCTACGTCGGTGAATGCATGAAGGACGTAATCGGACAGGCGGTGGTGCCGCACGTCGAGGAAGGTCTCGACCAGCTCGATGGCACTTTCCCACTCGCTCTGCGTCGCCGGACCGCCCACGTCGTAGTCTTGCAGAAAGTAGACAAAGAGCAGATAAGCCGGCAACCTGGCCCGCTCCCGGAGGAAGTAGAGATACGCAAGCCGATTCGTGTACTGGTAGAAACAGCTAGACCAATCAACCTTGACGTGAGACCGGAGAAAATGCTTGGTCTCATCCAGGCTTGCACGGATCAGGGCCAGAGAGTTGCCTTTCGCCCTTGTTGGTGAGCTGCACATCTCGGGAATGTGCGCTTTGGCCTCGACCAGTATCAAGTGCCCTCGGTCTGTTCTTGCCAGACCGTCCCATTGTGGGCCGCGGCTTGGCCAGAAGGACTTCAAGGGCACTGATCCCGCAGGGACACCCAATCGATCAAGGAATGCCTGGTCCCGGTATTCTGCATAGCCGTCCTTCTCAAGGGGTGATAGCCACTCCACGCGGTCACTATCCCCGAGCTTGAGAGTCTCTGCCAGGTAGCGGTTGATCCGCTCTGGATGCTGGTTCACAAGGATTTGGAGCCACTTCTGGCTGCCACGCGATGCAGCTGCTTGCACGACGCGAGACATGGTTGAATGCTCCTCCTTTGACGTACAATGGTCGTGGAACTGCATCTTCCTGGGACACAGGCCAGGGAAATTTGGGCTACCCTTTCGCGCTCAACGACCGTTTCATGTCTGCCACAATGTCCTGCAATACAAGGTGTAGCTGGTCAAACATCTCGGCCGAGTTGTGATCTCGGAGACGAAGGTCCAGTTGGGCTCCTTTCCAACCGACAATGCAGCCCATGGTTTGCAATCGGTCGGTATAGGGAGCCGGGTTGAATCCCACGACGTGCGACCACTGGCCCGGTAGTGGGAAAACAAGGCGTGGGTTTCCACTGCCTGGCCGCAAGGAAAAGACCGAGGTACGTATCTTTTTGGGAGTGCTGCCCGGCGTGAGTGCGCGCAGCGATCGGGCGCGAAAGGCTATCCCCAGGGCCTGCGGTTGTATCTGCCAATCCCATTGGATGATGCGCTCTAAGAAGTGCATGAACCTTTCGGCAGCCTCTTGTGATAGATCACCGCACATCTGTGCAACGGTGGATTGCAGGGCTTGGCTGATTTGGCGACCAGGTACCCTCAACACTGGAGCGGACGCGTCTCTGAACCTGGGCGTTTCCCCTGTATCTTCGTCTACATGCTCCGCAAGAGAATCGTCCGGTTGAGTCTCGATTGTGTCCTCGGCGACATCAACATCAGCCTCTTCGATCTCCTCAATCTCCTCGGCCTCCGACTGCACTTCCTGATCGTAGCGATCCAGGACGCGTCCCAGCCACTTTATGGCAGCTTCGCCCAACTGCTTCTCGATATCCGAGGGGGGGCGGTTGTGCTGCACGCAGTTCCGCAGCGTGCGGTAGGCGGCCATATGACGTTGAAGCTCATCCTTGCGGACAAAATACTCTGCGAACTGGGGCCAGTTCCTAAGGATGATCTTCTCATAGTGGGCCACGTCGCAGAAATCCAGCCGACAGCGCGGGGAAGCAAAGTCAGTTCTATCTTGATAGGGATGGCGTTCCAGGTATTCGTTCGTCAGCTTTTTCACGTGCTCGACGACGTCTCCTGGCATGGCTTGCTTCCAATAGTGCGGACCGAGTACAGCCGCCAGCCGGTGGTCAATAAAGTCGCGCAGGCGGATCTCCATCAAGTCCACACCGCTGAGGGCGGCTTGCGCGGAAACGGCCACAAATTCGCCGGGTTTGGTGTCGGCCAGCCGGTTGAGTTCGTCGGCGACGTGCTGGGCTCTCTCGGTAAGGAATCGCCCAAAGTCATTATCCCACACCGCAGCACCGGCCTCCACCGGCAGCAGGTGGGATTCTGCTGCTGCGGCGAACTGAGGGTTCTCCTGGCGGTACTGGGCCAGATACTCGGCAGGGGCGCGGCTGCTGATCTCTTTGTTCAGGTCGGCGGGGATGAAACAAAAGTTGGGCACAAAGTGGACCGAGGCAACGGCCCAGCCTCGGCTCTTGAGATAGCCCACAGGAAAGATGTGGTGGCGCTCCGCCTGTTTGAGGTTGGAAAAGAAACCGTCGGCCAGATTGACCGGGCTGCCATCTTTGAGGTTCCTGGGTTCCTTGAGGGCCAGCATGCAGAGGTAGGCGTTGCGCAGCGCCGAACTGGTGCTGGTCATCTTGAGGTGGATCACAGTTTCGGGCGTGACCTTGGAACGATAGTCAAAGGCGGCTTCCTGGCCGTTCATCACAGCCCTGAGTTTGAGCGCATCTTCGGCCATGCGCGAGGGGCTGGTAGAGCCGTAACGCTCCGACAGGGTGACGCGCCAGAACCAGTGCCACAGCGCCTCCCGCTCGTGGGCCGAGAGGGCGCTGCTAGGCGCGTGATGAAAGTAATAGGCCAGCACGACCAGGAGGCCGCGATAGGGCAAATAGTCAGCGCGCTTGACGCCCAGGTTGTGGATGGCAAAATCCACGGCCAGTTCCAGGGAGCGGACAACGCGATCCCAGACCAGAAGGATTTCGTCGGTTTCCAGGGAAAGCTCGGCCTGGGTGGTGCACCGGTCCTTGAGAATCAGAGAGAATGCCTGGGTGTAGATGGTCTCGTGGAGCCGGCCGAAGCCACTGTGGGCGAATTTCTTGTTGAGCAGCTCTATGCGCTTGCGAAGGTCGAAATCCTCCCGCCAGACGTTGGCGCAGATCAGATCATAGCGGCTCAACCGCTGCCCGGCCTGGTTGATGCGCTGGAAAATCTCGATGGCGTCGCCCAGGGTTTGTTCCTGGATCGACACGACGGAGAAGGGATAGCGGTGGAGCAGCCGGTGAGCTTTGTTGAACACCGGCTTCCACTCTCTGGGGATCTGGTCATAGATGTCCAGGTGCTGGTCGCCGATGAGGTCGCAGACGGCGACATAGCGCGCGTTGTCCGGGCTACGGTAGACAAAGATGTCCTCGTCAAAGCCCTCGTCGCTGTTCGCCTCATAGTGGGTGGCCGTTTCGAGGTCAATGCAGATGCGACCATAGTCCCGGCCGTACAGGGTGATACCGTAGATGACGGCAAACAGCGACGCCAATCGCTGCTGCCCATCCAGGATATAGGTGACCTCTGCCCCGGGCTTGGGTGCGGGGATGCCCAGTTCCGATAGCGGGCGGGAGAGCGGCGGGCTGTCGGCTGGCGCCTGCCACAGGAAAAAGCTGCCGATAGGGAATTCTTTGTACATGCTGTCCAGCAGAGCCCGGGTCTTGCTCAGCGGCCAGACGAAATCACGCTGGAAGCGCGGTACCTGCAACTTGCCGGCCTTCATGTCGCCGATCAGGTCCGGCAGTTCGCGAGGGTGGACGTCAATCTTGGATTTCTGCATCGTACTCTCCGTTATTGCTCAGGGTTAGGCCTTCGGAAACCGAACCGTGATGTCTTCATAGAACTCCCACGCCCAGTGTTTGACCGTTTCAGAGATATCATCCACCACCTTGTACTGCGCCGCCCGGCGCATCTCGAATTCCAGGATTGCGATTCGCGGCTCTGTAGGGTCCATCCTGACAGAGACGGAATCCGCCGTCATGACCAGCCGCTCCCCCGCTGCCCGGAGTGCGGCTTCGATCTCGTCTGGGGGGTGGGGCGAACATATTACCTCAACTTGCACGCGCATCAAACCCATCCTTCCACGATAGCGATTTCCTCATCAGAATTGCGCCAGTTTTTCTCCCTGAAAACTCTTGACAAGTGTTAGCAAGCCTGCTACAGTATCATCGCCAGAGGACGAAATTCGGCTCCACGCCGTGTGATCCTTCGGCCGCGGTCGAAAGCTCCCATATCCCCGGCAGGTCTTGGATAGCCGCTAACGTCAGCGGCTTTTTCTTTGTGTAGTAGACCCCGTACCGCGCCTGGCGCGCGTCGTCCAGGTCGTGCACCAGGCTGAACCGCGACCACAACAGAGTCACGAATCGCTCCTCGCGTCGCTCATAGAGACGCTGCAACGCCCACAGAAAATAGTCCGCCGCTTAGACACCGGCTAAAGCGGGCAGTTGATCCCAGGTACGTCCTCCGAGAACCCGCCTAGCCCGTTTCTTGCGCACGCCACCCCATTGCTTGAAAAAGAAAGGCACGCCGGCCGCAAGACATTGATCACGAATGGCGATGACCCATTCTTCCGCCATCGGCCGTGCCCCCGGCCCGGATTCTCCGCCCACAATGACCCAATTTATCCCGTGCAAGTCCAGAGTTGGTAGCGGGCCGAGAAGGGGTTCCAAGGACAGAAACTTGACGCGCGCTCTGGTCTGCCGCAGGTGCTCGATGCGAAAGGTATAGTCTTGATTCTCCACGCTGACCCCCATCCAAACGTTGGGAGGCCACTCGAGGAGCGGATCCAGCTCCACCAACCGCCCGGACCGCTTGGTCAGCACCTGGAAAGTATGCCACGAAGCCCGGGCCATAGCGTCAAAGACCTTGAGAATGAATTCTGGGGGCACATCCTGATGGAAAAGATCGCTCATCGAGTTGACAAAGACCATCTGCGGCTTCTTCCAGCCCAGCGGTTGCTCAAGCATGTGCTCGTGCAGGGTCAACCGGAAGCCATTGGCATAGTTGGGCTGGCCCATGGCCTGCAACCGTCGTGCCATGCGCTCAGCGTAACAGTGTCTGCATCCAGGGCTGATCTTGGTACAACCGGTCAATGGATTCCAGGTTGATTCTGTCCACTCAATACCGGAGCGGGTGCTCATGGGGCACTCTCCTCTTGAGAAACGTGATTGCTTTTCCCCTCCGTCCCTATAATAGCACAAAAGTTCTTATTTGTCTACAAGAGACGCGCCTGACCGTAGACATCTCTCCGCGTCACCTTGCGCCAGAAATCGTGACCCAAACGATCTTTGCTGGCAAATAAAAGCCGGTAGAGAGGGGCCTTTCTCTTCGTACTGCGTATGAGAGGCTCATAGCCTGTCTCATCACCCCTCAGTACTTCCTTATATCCCAGCCCCTGCAGGCGTGCCTTGTAATGATCGATCAGTTGGCTGTGGAGGCCTCTCTTCCCACGCCACTTTTCGTATATTGTCCGCCACTCTCGATCACCGAAGAAAAGGTCAATCCTGTTGGGCTCTTGGGAGTTGAACGCAAAGGGCATGTATCGTGTCAGCCCCATTTGAGGGTAGTGAATGATCAGGTCCATCCTGTTCAGCCGGGCAAGGGCTTCCACAGTGCTCCAATGGAGATCCAAGCCTGCAGGGTCAAGGAAAGCCAGGTTGAGCGACGACCATTGGCCGCGGATAAATTCACGGTCTAACGCCGAAATATGTTCCACGATCTTGTCTACGATGATGTTGCTATCACCAACGAGATAGTGGGCGTGGTCCTGCCGGGAGGAAGCTGAACACCGTTGTTTCAAGGCAGCGATATTGCCCGCATCCAGATCGGCGAAAAAGTAACAAGTGAAAGGGTACGGGGTCTTCAGAGCAATAAGAGGAGAACCCAGATAGATCTGCCCAGCCTTTGAACGGCACTTGCCCGGCCCGGCGAACAGGTCAATATAATGTATCCCTCGCCAGGGCTTGCTGTGCATTGAAGTGATAAATACATGCATGTATCTTTCCAGGTAGTCCAGTTTCTCGCATGCCCAGGAGCCGGAGGGACGCATGACCAAACCATCATCTTCAGGCTCCAGATAAGATTGAGCAAGTTCCCGCCCATCATTCATGGCTTAATTCCTCCACGACGGCGATTTCCTCATCTGTCAACCCATACACCCGGTACACCAGCGCATTCAACTCCCGCTCCCACTCTGCCACCTGCGGCCTCTCCCCCCGCGCGTCCAGCCGCTTGCGCACCAGGTCCTCGATGGCGGCGCGTTGAGCCAGTGTGGTATTGGGGATGGGCAGCCTGGCAACATTTGCCCATATCATTTTGGGCTTCTCGAACTGCGTTGTGCTGGTCGCATATGGTGGTAGTACCTGGACTGCCCGGCACCCACAATGTTTACAGCGCGCCCTTGTACGTCGAGGACCACCCGAACAGCTTGCGCAGGCGCTGCGATGGGTTGAACTTGAAGCACCAACTGTCCCGCTCCGGCCGGACGTAAAAGGTACCAAGGTCACGCAGCGAGACGCATTCCCCTCGCTTCAGTGCCTCATAGATCTCCTCAAGCGTGGCTTCGACGATTTCCTCTACCATCTCCCTGTCCCTGCCCACGCGGTCGGTCACGAGGGTTATCAGCGCGCTCTTATCAATCCGGTCGCTCATACCGTTCCCTCACTGGGGTCCTGTCGGGACGTTCTGGCGCTCGATCTCCGCCTCCAGGTGGGTTCTCTGCGCCTCGTTGGCTGCCTGGATGGCGGCAGGATACGCCTGGGTCGCAAACGATTGCCAGCGATCGCGCTGGATCAGCGGAAGGGCCGCCGCCGTGAACTCCTCGGGCGTGGCGGTGGCGGCCAGGGAAGTCACGTAGGAAGCCACGTACTGCTTTTCGTCGCCGGGGATCATCCAACTGCCGATTTCGTCGCCGAAGACGATCTCCTCGCCTCTCTCCATAGTGCCGATCAGCTCATACAGGATGCCGAAGCAGGCGACGGCGTGCAAGTGATCTCCCTGCGCGGTGAGTTGGCAACTGGCTTTCAGCAGATCACCGAGGCGCTCGAACCACGCTCTGGTCTCCTCTGGAATGTACGTCCAGTTCTTGGAGTTGACGTCGAACGGCTCGTAGTACGCGCCGGCCAATGATTCACGCCGAAAGTTCTCGACCTCGCCCAGCAACACCTCACCATCCACCGATTCAGGCGGCAGTTTCTTGACGAGGTTGCCGAATACCCGCCGGCGCTGGTCGAGGTTCATCTGATCATAGACCTTGCTCAACAGGTCGAGCAGAAAGGGCACGTCCTGGGTAGATAGGGACTCGAACAGTTGCGTTTTGTCCACGGGGATCACTCACTCCTCTACGCATGGCTACACAGTCGGCGGCCTCTTTTTTCGCCCCTTTGTCCTCCGGCGCGGGGACCAGCGCGCCGTAGACGGCGGCGCGGGCGGCGACGAGGGGACGCCGCGCCCACCACAGGTGCAGCGTGGAGATGTGGCCCTTGCGGTTCCTCGCACGACCGTCCTTCCCAGTTCGTCCAGCGGCGGGCGCGGGGTCGCCGCGGGCATCGGGATCTGTCCGCATCGGTCACGCGGGCGACTACTTATGGGCTGCTGGGGTCGCTCTGTTTCCGCCACCGCCACACACCCACCACCACGCCCAGCAACAGCAGCACAAAGCTCCCGTTGACAAACACCCACTTCAACAAGGTGAATACCGGCGTCAGCTCAGCCACCATAGCGGTCGGCTGTGGGTAACGGGCCATCACCAGCGCGGCCGACACGTTCTCCAGGTAATCCAGCGCTATGCCCAGTACCGGTGCCAGGTTCGCCAACTGCCAGCGGCTGTCTGCCGCAAAAGCCCGACGGTAGACCCAACTGATGGCAGTGACCAGGAACGTGGCGTACACCACCGGCCAGAGCAGGTCAAAGGTAAAGCGCGCCCGAATGTACGCTTGACGGCCCTGTGGGCCATACGCTTCCGCCATGCGGTAGAGATCCGCCGCCGAGTAGAGAAAGGACGTATCCGGCGAACCGGCATCCCCCACAAAACGATCCGCCTCAGCGGCCTGGCCGGGCAAGACCAGGGCGACGAACAGCACGAAAACCGCCAAGGCCGCCAGGACCACCCACCCGGTGGAAACCCGTCGCAGCCACGCAGAGTACCGTTTCAGCATCCGTCACCTCCATACGCTGACAAGTTGACCGACTGCCTGCCATCAAGGCGCGTCAGCGACCGCCGCCAACAACGCCAGGGTCGAATGAAGATTTCGTTCAAGCAACACGGACGCTTGCTGGCCGGCTATCTCAGGCCGCAGTGGCCCAGGGTCTTGCTGCTCGCAGCGACGCCATCTCCCCTTCCACCGGAAAAACTGCGTTCAGTCCAGCGGTCAGGAGTTGCTGGTCGGCCTGTCCCGCTTCTTCCAGATCGAGGGTGTCCTTTAGCAAGAGCGATAACACCTGGCTCAACGTCTCCGCTTGGGGCCCCGACAACACCTGGCCGCTCTCGCGGTGGTTCAGGACGGCGTTCAGAATCGTGACGCCCAGGAGGCGATAGGGCTTGTTCAACAGACGCGCCGCTTCCCACACCTGGTGCATGGCCTCCTGAAGCGTATCCAGAAAGACCGCGTTCTCGACGGAGCCGGGCTCCAATCCTTCCCGCGCCTCTGTCAACAGCGTTTGCGCTTGCGTCACCAATGCCTTGAGTTGATGACGCGCGCCGCTTAACGCCAGTCGCTGACTGCGCTGATACGTTTCATAGTCCAGGATGACAACCTGCGGCTGACTGCGGTTAGTGATGATAATCGGGGCAGCGCTGCCGCTGACCTGGCGGATCAGTGCAGGAAGATTGTCGCGCGCCTGGGTGATGCTAACCGTCGTTTCCATGGCTCACCTCCTTATCTCCACATTCGAAAGCCCGCCCCGGCGACTGCGCGACTTGACTGGGCGAGGCGGTAACTGCTCAGGCTGCCCTGATTAGGACACGGACTCTCCGGGCAATATCCGTGTCAATCCGTACGATCCGTGTTGATCCGTGTCCTACTGCGTGACCTGCCTGAGTAGTAGCGACTGGCGTTAGTATAATGCAAGACTGTTTGGAAGTCAAAGCAAGCGGCCGGCTGGCGCCGGCCGTTGACAGTTTTTCGATTTTACGTATAATCAGAGCCGTGTTGACGCATTCCACTCAAGAGGAGGTGAGCAGGATGGCACAAATCAATAAACGTTTTCTTGGTGCCGGTCTTGCTCGCCGCTTTTCGGTTGAGTGGGGCGCGTAGCGCAAGGTCTTTACGTCCCTAATCTGACCCCGGTCGTCGCTGCGCAAGGGTGTGATGCCCTGCACAGTGACGTGGCCTTGTGCCACAGACTCCATACCCATATCCAGCCACGAGCCGACGAGCAGACCGCCTGGCTCGCGGCTTTCTTTTTGGGGCTGATCACCAGCCGTTGCGGGTGGAGAAGGAAGGGGAATGGAGATTTCGTTCAAGCAACACGGACGCTTGCTGGCCGGCTATCTCAGGCCGCAGTGGCCCAGGGTCTTGCTGCTCGCAGCGCTGATCCTGGGTCACATTGGACTGCAACTCGTCAATCCACAGATCGTGCGTACGTTCATTGACACGGCGCAGGCGGGCGGTGCGCTGGGGAAACTGACCGGCGCCGCGCTGCTGTTCCTCGGCGTGGCGGTCGCCGGACAGGCGGTATCGCTGGCGGTGACCTACCTGGGGCAGAACGTGGCCTGGACGGCCACCAACGCGCTGCGGCTCGACCTGACGCTGCATTGCCTGCGGCTCGATATGCCGTTCCACAAGGCGCACGCTCCAGGCGAACTGAT
>Ga0307378_10012038_pt1 | contig 11105 bp, 10 predicted proteins | sample UN1MG_FD_202238 | JGI IMG/M metagenome (GOLD analysis project Ga0307378, IMG submission 202238) | Soil microbial communities from Risofladan, Vaasa, Finland - UN-1 | ecosystem: Environmental > Terrestrial > Soil > Coastal area > Acid sulfate soil | place: Finland: Risofladan, Vaasa | collected...
CGGCACGTGGCTTCATGCGGCCTTTCCATGCCAAATGCCGGAACTGCGCTGCGCTTGTTCCGGCCTACACTACTCCTCGACGAAAGTCCCCGGAGAGACGATGCGAACGCCTTGATACGGATCCAGCACGAGCAGATGGCGGTCGTTGGTGATCAGCCACCCGGCGCGGCCCGCGACGGCGGCGGCCAGCAGCTTGTCGTCTGCGGCGTCCTCGGGCACGACGCGCGGTACTTGTTGCGGTTCGACCAGATCCATCCCAGCGAGCAACTCGGCAAGCCGGGCGTCGTAGTGCGGCTGGCGGACCGCCCGGGCGAGGATGAACTCGTATTCCGCCTTCACGGCGGGGCTGGCCACGGCGGTGATCTCTCCGCGCAGAGCTGCTTCGACGATCCGTCGGCTGGCCGAGTGCTCGGCGTAGGCGGCGGCGACCAGAACGTTGGTGTCGAGGACGATGCGGTGCATGGGGGAAGAAGGGGGAAGTCGGGCGAAGCCGCAAGCGGCTGGGTAGAATTGTTGCACTTTCCGTCGCGGCCGACAAGAGACCACCCTGACGTGGGGGTGCAACCCGAGTTGGCGTTGTGTAGGATGGTTAGACAGGTGACGAACTGCCCACCGACGGTCCTGCCCATTTTTCCTCGCCCCAATCAGTCCCCGCCCGATGAGGAGTCCAAAATGAAACTCATGCGAAGCCCGGTCCGCCCGATGGGCATTCTTCTGCTGGCAAGCGTCGTGGCTTGTCCCCTGGCGATGATCGCCGCGCACGCCGAGGCCGCCTTGCCCAACGAAACCAAGGAGGAAATGAACAAGCGGATGCAGTGGTGGCGCGAGGGGAAGTTCGGCATGTTCATCCACTGGGGCCTGTACGCGATTCCGGCGGGCGAGTGGCAGGGCAAGAAGGTCTCCGGCATCGGCGAGTGGATCATGGATCGCGCTCAAATCCCCAAGGAGGAATACGCCCCGCTGCAGAAACAGTTCAACCCCGTCAAGTTCGAGGCCGAGCAATGGGTCGGCATCGCCAAGCGGGCGGGCATGAAGTACATCGTCATCACCAGCAAGCACCACGACGGCTTCTGCCTGTTCGACTCGAAGCTGACCGATTACGACATCGCCGGCACGCCCTACCAGCGCGACCTCTTGAAGGCCCTGGCCGACGAGTGTCACAAGCAGGGGATCGAGATCTGCTGGTACCACTCGATCATGGACTGGTACCATCCGGACGCCGGGGGCAAGAACTTCCCCAAGTACGCCGAGCACCTGCGCGGGCAACTGAAGGAGCTGCTGACCAACTACGGCAAGATCGGCGTGCTCTGGTTCGACGGCGAGTGGATCGGCGAATGGACCGAGGACCAGGGCCGCGATCTGGAGAAGTACATCCGCGGGTTACAGCCGGACCTGATCGTCAACAACCGGGTGGGCAAGCGGCAGCGTTCGCCGGGCGACTTCGGCACGCCCGAGCAGCAGATCCCGGCCACCGGCATGCCCGGCTGGGATTGGGAAACCTGCATGACGATGAATGACACCTGGGGATACAAGAAGGACGACCAGAACTGGAAATCGACCCAGGACCTGATCCGCAAGCTGGTCGACATCGTCAGCAAGGGCGGCAACTTCCTGTTGAACGTCGGTCCGACGGCCGAGGGCCTGATTCCGCAGCCCAGCATCGAGCGGCTGGCCGAGATCGGCCGCTGGATGGAGGTCAACGGCGAGAGCATCTACGGCACGACGGCCAGCCCGTTTACGCGGCTGGCTTGGGGACGCTGCACGAAGAAGCCCGGCCTGTTGTACCTGCACGTGTTCGATTGGCCGGCCGACGGCAAGCTCGTCGTGCCGGGATTGGAGAACGAGGTCGGCAAGGCCTATCTCTTGGCCGATCCGAAACAGGCGTTGGCCGTAAGCAGGGCCGGCGAGCGGGTCGTGATCGACCTGCCGCAGACGGCCCCCGATCCGATCGACTCGGTCGTGGTGCTGGCGATCGAGGGCGAGCCCGAGGTCGTTCAGGCCGCCACGGTGCAGGCCCCCGACCGCACGCTCACGCTCCACGCCCGCGACGCCTCCACGCACGGCGACAACATCAAGTACGAAGAAGGCGGCGGCAAGGACAACATCGGCTTCTGGACCAACCCGGCCGACTGGGTCCACTGGGTGTTGCGGATCGACAATGCGGGCAAGTTCGACGTCGAAATCACCTACGCGTGTCCCAACGTGTCGGCCGGCAGCGAATACGTCGTCGAGGTCGGCGGCCAGCAGCTTTCGGGCAAGGTCCAAGGCACGGGCAGTTGGACCCAATTCCAGACCGAGAAGCTCGGCACGCTCGAACTGCCCGCCGATCGCCACCTCCTCAACGTCAAGGCCAAGAACCTCGTCGGCGAAGGCGTGATGAATCTCCGGTCGATCGTCTTCCGCCCGGCAGAGTAGATGCACCCGGGTGGCTGGGGTCGAGGTGCGAGGGACGAGCACCGAGCCCCCAGACGTGAGCCCAGGCTTTCTGGGGGCTCAGCACTCGTTCCTCGTGCATCGACCCCAGCCACCGATTCTGCGACAGAACCGCATAGATGCGGTCACTATCACCCGGCGATTCAGCTCTTCGGCACCAGCTTGATCTCGAACAGCTTCGGCCAGAACTTGCCGGTGACGAACAGCCGTTTGTCTTTCGCGTCGTAAGCGATCCCGTTGAGCACGGCGTCGGGGTGGAGGCGTTCGAGCGGTCCCAAGAGTCCCCTCAGATCGATCCAGCCGATTACTTCTCCGGTAGCCGGCGCGATCAGGACGACGTAGTCCGTTTCCCAGACGTTGGCGTAGAGGACGCCGTCGATGTACTCCAGTTCGTTGAGCCTTTCGACCGGGCGGCCCTGGCTGCGGACGGCCACGCGTCGGACGACTTGATACGTCTTGGGATCGAGGAATCGCAAGGTGTCGGAGCCGTCGCTCATGATCAGTTGTTGTCCGTCGCTGGCGATGCCCCAGCCTTCGCCCGCGTAGCGGAAGCTTGCCCGCGGTTCGAGGGTCTGCTTGTCGTAGACATAGCCCACCTGGTTTCTCCAGGTCAACTGGATCAGGTCGTTTCCGTGCAGCGTGATTCCCTCGCCGAAGAGTTGGGAGTTCATCCGGAAGAGTTGGAGCACCTTGCCCGACTTCAGATCGACCTTCCGCAGCGTGGACCGCCCGTACTGTCCGGTCCCCTCGTAGAGGACCCCGTCGGCGAAGAGCAGTCCCTGGCAGAAGGCGGTGCGGTCGTGCGGATAGGTGTTGACGATCTTGTAGCCGTAGACGGGCGGGGCGCCTTGTGACGGGCGCTCGGCGGCCGAAGCGAGAGCACCCAACGAGCCGCTTGCCAGGGCAATCAGCGTCGTCCACCGTCCAACGGGCAATTTGCGGTGTGAAAACCGGCACATTTTGGGTCGCTTCTTGTGTACGCTGACGAAATCGGCGGCAGCATGTCAATGCCAGTGGGATGGAGGGCTAATTCCAGAATACGCCAAATCGGCCTGGAACGCAACCGAGGTCCGGTGGCCCCGGGCTTTGCGACTGTTTCCCGTTGACGTCTACTCGTCCGTTACGTGGACATTCTCCTCCGTGCCCCAGACGATCGTCGTCGTCGGCAGTCCCTGTTGAAGTCTGGCCACGCCGCTATCGCTCACCCCGGTTGCCGTCAAGTCCAACATTTCGAGAGACGGCAATCCTTCCAAGCTTGAAAGCCCCACGTCGCTAACGCGTGTGTGGCTCAGGCTCAGACATCTCAAGCATCTTAACTGTGTCAGGTGATTCAGCCCTGCATCGGAGACGCGGGTCTTTGCCAGATTCAAGTAGATGAGTTGCCGGAATCTCCCGACATGTTCGAGACCAACATCCGTCACTTCGGTAAGCGCCAGGTTTAGCGATTGGAGTCTGTGCAACCTTCTCAGGTGAGATAATCCATGGTCCGTAATCCTGTTGCCCTGCAAACAGAGCGATCTCAGATCCTTGAATCGCCGCAGTGGAGCAAGCGCCTCGTCACCGAATGGTCCCCTCCAAAGATCCCGGTTGGGTAGCGCGGCAAAGAAGTCGTACTCGTGCTTCGGCATGTTGGAAAGGTCAACAGTCTGGACATGCGAGAAGAAGCGGTCACCGAGCAATCTGCGAGTCCAAAAAGGTCCCGGGGGTCGCGCAACTTGGATCAGTTCACCGGAGTCATCCAGTTCGTAGTCAAACCGGACTTCGCCGCCCAGTTTCTGGACCGCGCGGACGGCCTTTTCTTGCCGGTTCCACCAAGCGAAGGAGTCTTTCGTATGGGGTTCGCTGGGCATTAGAGTGTCCACCCACTAATCTGCTCGCGCACACAATGAGATTTTAACCGGCATGCTCCGTAGGGACAGTCGCCCTGATGACGACACGCGAATCTTACCACAAATGGTCAGACGTGGAAAGTATTATACGGGGGTACGGCAGCGCAGCGTGGATTCGGGTGGCATGGATTGCCAATCGTATTGCCGCCCCCCGGGCAGCTTGGTATCGTGGTCGCATGGCCAACCGCGATAACCATTACGAGGCGGCTTTCGAGGAGTTTTTGCGCTGCCGCGGGATACCGTACGTGGCGGTGGACGAGGCGAAGCGGAGTCTGTTGGGTGACGGGGGCTCGATCAAGAGCCTCGACTTCATCGTCTCCTCGCCCGGCCAGACGGCCTGGCTGGTCGACGTCAAAGGCCGCCGCTTTCCCAGCGGAGACGAGCAGAAACAGTATTGGAAGAATTGGTCCACGCGCGACGACGTCGAGAGTCTGACCCAGTGGGAGGGGCTTTTCGGGCCGGGTTTCTGCGGGCTGTTCGTCTTCGCCTATGACATTCTCGGTGACCGTGCTCCGCTGCCTCAGGAGCGGCTCTTCGAACACCGCGGCAGGCTGTACGGTTTCGTGGCCGTTCGGCTGGGCGACTTCGCCGCCTATGCCCGACCGATCTCGCCCAGTTGGGACACCGTGGCCATGCCGACCGCCGATTTTCGCCGGCTGGCCCGGCCGCTGGACGAGTTGCTCGCAGCCGGCTGAGCCGCCGTGTTGCCAACTCCCGCCGGCTTGGTTTACAATAGGGGATTGAACTCAGGAAACCACCCCATGAACCGACTGCGAAGATTCTCCCATACCTTCAGGATTGCGACGGCCGCCGCCGTTTGCTGGCTGGCCCTGCACGGGACCGCCCTGGCGGCTCCCCCTCAAGAGGAGGGGGATAAGGGGGCCGCCTGGTTCCTGGGCTACGCCCTGGTCGTCTTGGGCATCGGGCTGGGAATGCTCTTCGTGGGCCGCTCCAGCCGGCGGCGGGAAGAGGCCAAGAAGGAAATGTTCGCCGAGACCGATAAAGACGCGTCCGACCAAGATTTCCACCTCACCCGTTGAGCACAAAGTAGCCGTCTCGCTCCGCAAGACGTGGCTGCACAAAGTAGCCGTCTCGCTCCGCGAGACGTGGCTTCATCTTGCGGAGCAAGATGGCTACTATCAGATGGCTACTGTGCCTTCTGCGAAAGGAACCGCTCGACGGCCGCCTGCACCGGTTGGCTTTGCAGGACGATCAGACAGCCGGAAGGCTCGTCGAAGTGCAGTTCGCCCGGGCCGCCCGAGTCGCTCCAGGTGGGTCCTGCCAGCCGGCCCTTGATCTCGGCCGCCAGATCCGGACCCGTCCGGCCGCCGCCGAGCAGCGGGGTGATCGGATAGAACTCCAACTCTTGCCGAGCGATCAGCGCCGCCTGCGTGGTGATCTGAAGCGTCCTCGCGTCGATCGCCCGATAGGCCAACCCGATGGGGCCCAACAGCGCGTCCAGAGTTGCAGCCAAGGGTTGCTCTTGGCTCGTCAACGTCGCCTCCGCCTGGGCCGACCATCCGGCCGCCCGCAAGGATCGCCGATCGATGAGGATATCGGCCCCGGTGAGTTCTTCCAGATACGAGACGATGTACGCCAGCGGGGCCGGTTCGTGGAAGTTGACCGTTATCGGGAGGCTCAGCAGCTTGGCGGCCTGGCTGCGGTGCGTGCTCAGCGTGAACCGGTTCGGGTCCAGCCGGCTTCGCAAAGGCTTACCGCGGGCGGTGCGGAGCTTCTCGCAGAAAACGAGGATCTGGTAGTGGACCGCGTCGGTCTGCACGACACGCAGGGCACCGCCGTCGGGCGCGATCGTTCCCCGGCCGCCGCCACGCCGCCACGAGTCGGGCTCGACCAGCTTCTCGACCAGCGACGCCATCTCGGCCACTGCCGCCGGGTCCGAGCCGGTGAGGTCCGAAACGGTATAGGGCCTTTCTTTGAGCGTCTCGCGCCCGTCCGGCTGTACGGTGACCAGCACCTGCCCGTCTTCGACCACCGCGGCCAGCCCCCGATTGCCAACCACCTGCTGAAGGACCTCGCCGATCGTCGCCTCGGAGAACTCGACGGTGATCGGATCGCGAACCGTGACGCCGAGCCGCGAGAGGGCCTCCGGGTCGAAGGTGATCGGCACGCCGCTCAGTTCGGCCAGCAAATCGACCGCCTCGGCAAGTGGCATCTCGCGCAAGGCGATTTCGGGGATCTTGCCGGCCAGCCGAGCCTCGGCGTCCACCGCCGGAACTGCGGGCCGCTCGATGATCGCCGACGGAGAGGTTTCAGGAAAAACCACGGGCTCCTTTGGTTCCGAGTACGGTTCCTTCGATTCGGGTTCCGGCTCCGGCAGGCCGAAGTCGAGTTGCGGCAGTTTGGGCTCCGAGTTGATCGCGACCGTCGGCGGCTCGTGGTCCTCTTCGGTCGCGGGGTCCGGCTCGACGACGGGTGTCGGCTCCGGTGCGTCGGCAATCGTATTCTCACCCGGCGGGTCAACGGCGGGAGAGGGTTCCTGCTCGGAAAATGTTCCGGGCTCAGGATCGGCCGGCGGCATGGCTGGCGGTTCCACAGCCGCGAATGGCAACGGCTGCGGCTCTTCGGCAGGCTGTTCGGGCGGGCTTTCCGGCACCGGTTCCGCGGGCTGTTGCACTTCCGAGGTTGCATCCGGTTCGGCCTCATCGGAGGAGAACAACATCGACCACAAACCGAAGACGAGAACCACTCCGGCCACCGACACGGTGCCCAGCAGCAACCACTTGCGCCAGAGCAACTCGGTTGGGGACGCCCAAGGGCCGCTGGGACTCTCGCAGCCCCCTGGCACGGCCACCGTGCCCGCACTTTCAGCCGCCGGACTGCCGGACCAAGCCGTTCTGGGCGAGTTGGGGGCTTTGGGTACAACCTCCACGTGATGTCCCAGTGGCAGCGCGGGCGGCTGCTGGATGGCAGGGCGTTGCTGGACGGCAGTCGGCTGCGGATCGGCCGGCAGTGTGGCCGAGGGAGATTTCCAGCCTACCGGCGGCACGACCTGGACCATGCTAGTACATTTGGGGCACTCAAGGATAGCCCCGATTGCCGATTCGTTGCGCACCGCGAGCCGGGCCCGGCATGTCGTGCAGGTGATGGAGAACAAGGCCTTTTCCACAGTTCCGCGTGTGGTGGTGAGGAGGATTGCCCAGGTAAGCGGCGGCAGCTCGAACCGGCCCTTCCCCAATCTTACGACGCCTGCCGGCGAATGTCATCACGATGGCACGGCTTTTCGGGACTTTTTCGCCCGCAGCGGGGGCTCTGGACGCCCCATTCGGCGCATGAACTCAAGATGCTCAACCACACGCCCCCCCATCCTCCACCCGCTCAATCCGGGCACCCAGTTGCCGCAGCTTGTCGTCGAGCCGCTCGTAGCCGCGGTCGAGATGGTGGATGTGGCGGACGACGGTTTGGCCTTCGGCGGCCAGGCCGGCCAGGACCAACGCCGCGCTGGCACGCAGGTCGGAGGCCGTTACCACCGCTCCTTGAAGTCGCTTCACTCCCGTGACCACCGCCGTCGGCGGGCAGTGACGGATGCGGGCGCCCATCCGCTTCAATTCGGCGACGTGCAGAAAACGATTCGCAAAGACACAATCCTGCACGACGCTACGACCCCGGGCAAGACAAAGCAGGGCCGTCCATTGGGCCTGCACATCGGTCGGCATGCCCGGGTAAGGCTGCGCGGTGACGTCCATCGCTTGCGGTCGTCCATTGGCGATCAACGTCACGCGATCGTTTTCCACATCGACCTGCAACCCGGCCGTCCGCAGCCCGGCGATCACGGCCTCCAAGTACTCGGGAACCACGTCGGTCACGGTGGCCGCACCTCCGCTGATCGCCGCGGAGAGCAAGATCGTGGCCGCTTCGATGCGGTCGGCCGTCACGCGCCAGGCCGTGCCGTCGAGCCGCTTGACGCCGTTGACGTGGATGGTGGGCGTTCCCAGACCGCTAACCCGCGCTCCCATGGCATTGAGGAAACTCCCCAGTTCGGCGATCTCCGGTTCCATGGCGGCACCGGCGATCGTGGTGGTACCCTCGGCCAGCACGGCGGCGCTGAGCACGTTGGCCGTACCGGTGACGGTCGAGCCCGCCGGTCCGCTCAGGTCGATCGTGGTGCCGACGAGCCGTTCCGTGCGGGCGTGAACGTAGCCGTGCTTCAACTTCAGTCGGGCTCCCAGCGCGGCCAAGCCCTTCAAGTGCAGGTCGACCGGCCGATCGCCGATGTTGCACCCACCGGGAAGTGAAACCACCGCCTCTTTGCGTCGGGCCAGCAACGGCCCCAGCACGCAGAAGCTCGCCCGCATGCGACGCACCAGATCGTACTTGGCGCGGATCGGCTTCGGGTCGACGGTCTCCAGGAGTAGTTCCCCTTCGCGCGACCATTCGACGTTCATCCCCAACTGCCCGAGCACCGACGCCAAGGTATCGACGTCGCTCACCCGCGGCACGCGCGAAAGCCGCACGGGACCATCGGCGAGAATCGACGCGGCCATGATCGGCAAGACCGCGTTCTTCGAGCCGCTCGCCTCGACCGTTCCACGTAAAGGAATCCCGCCGACGATCCTGAAGACGGACATCCCCGCCTCACTTCCTCGCCGCCGGCACCACCCTCGGCAGCCGCGCCAGGTCTTTGATCGTCGGACCGAGTTCGAAGCGGTCGTCGCGACGCAGCAACGAGAGGACGGCATCGTGAACCATGGGGCTGACTTCGATCAGCAGGTGGCCGCCGGGATTGAGCCGCTGGGCGGCCTGCGGGATCAGCGCCTCGATGACTTCCGTACCCCGTTGGCCGGCCACCAACGCCTTGCGCGGCTCGAAGTCCTTCACTTCCGCCGCAAGGCCCTGCAACTCCGCCGCGGCGACGTACGGCGGGTTGCTGACGACGAAATCAAATCGCCGCGCCGGGTCCACCGCCGCGAACAGGTCGCTTTGGACGAACTCGATCCGCTTGGCAACCTCATGATCCACCGCGTTGCTCCGCGCGATCTCGAGTGCCGCCGGGCTGACGTCGATCGCCGTCACCCGACAACTCGGCAGATGCTTGGCCGCACAGACGGCAATGATCCCGCTTCCCGTACCCACGTCGGCCAGCTCGAACGCTTCCCCCACCGGGCGGCTTCGGGCGCGATCCAGCAGGGCGACCACCAGCAGTTCGGTCTCCGGCCGCGGGATCAACACCGCCGGGCTGACCCGAAAACTCATCGAATAGAACTCGCGACGACCCACGAGGTACGCAACGGGCGTTCCTTTGGCGCGGCGGCGCACCGACTCGCGAAAGGCGGCCCGCGGTTCTTCGCCCGGCACCTGGTCGAAGCTGGTGTACAGTTCGATCCGCCGACAGCCCAGCGCTTCGGCCAGCAGAACCTCGGCATCCAGCCGCGGGCTGTCCGCCCCGTGGTCCTTCAAGAAATCGGCCGTCCACTGCAAGAGCCGGCCGACGGTCCAGGGTTCGTTTTCGGGCATGGGCTCAGTCGGCGGTGGCCAAAGATCCGGGGACAGCGTATCGCCGGCGACAATCCGCTGGGGCAATACCGTATTGTCCCAACTCAGCCGCCGCCGTCAATCGGCCCGAAAGAACTCCGCTGCTCCTGCCGGATGGCTTCCCAGAGGGCCTCGACCATCGGCTCGATATCCCCCGCGAGGATGCTCTCGAGGTTGAAGTTCTGGTGGATCCGGTGGTCGGTGACGCGGTTTTGAGGAAAGTTGTAGGTGCGGATCCGCTGGCTGCGGTCGCCGGAGCCGATCTTGCTCTTGCGCTCGTCGGACCGTTTGCGGTGTTCCTCCTCGCGTCGGGCCTCATAGAGCCGGCTCTTGAGCACCCGCAGCGCCTTGGCCCGGTTCTTGTGCTGGCTCTTCTCATCCTGCATGCTGACCACGGTTCCCGTTTCGTAGTGGGTCAGCCGGATGGCCGAGGCGGTCTTGTTGACGTGCTGCCCGCCGGGCCCGCTGGCATGGAACACGTCCTCGCGATAGTCCTCCGGCTTGATGGTGATTTCCACTTCTTCCGGCTCGGCCATGACGGCCACCGTGGCGGCCGAAGTGTGGATGCGTCCCTTGGCCTCGGTTTCGGGCACGCGCTGGACCCGATGGCCGCCGCTCTCATACTGCAGATGACGGAAAACGCCTTCGCCCGACAGGCCCAGGGAGATATCCTTGAATCCCCCTAATTCAGTGGGGCTTGCGTTGAGGATTTCGACCTGCCAACGATTGTTTTCGGCGTAGTGCTTGTACATTTCGTACAGGCTGCGGGCGAACAGGGCCGCTTCGTCGCCACCGGTGCCGGCACGAATTTCCAGGATACAGCAGGTGCGGTTGATGTCGTCCCCGCCGATGGTCATGTCGAGCAGGTCGTTCCAATACCCTTCGCGATGGGCCTTCAACTCCGGCAGCTCGGCCTGGGCCAGTTCCCGCAGCTCGAGATCGGAACCCCCGATGATTTCCACCGCTTCGGTAATTTGCCGATTGAGTTCCTTCAGCCGGCGATACTTGAAGACCAGCTTGGCGAGCGTGCCGTGTTCGCGCGCCACGGCCGACATTCGCGCCGGGTTGGCCGCCACGTCCGGGTCGACGAGCTGTTTCTCCAGCTCTTCGAAACGGCCCAGTTTTTCTTCGAGAAGTTTGCGCATAGCCGAATCCCAACTCTACAAAGATACTGCTTGAACAGCCGGCGAGGCCGGCCGCAGGATCAACGAAGGGCCGTTGCAGGGCGGCTATTGATCTTCCGCCTCGGCGGGCGCGGCGGCCTTCTTGCCGCGGCTGAGGCTGGCGTATCCG
>Ga0307378_10012039_pt1 | contig 11105 bp, 5 predicted proteins | sample UN1MG_FD_202238 | JGI IMG/M metagenome (GOLD analysis project Ga0307378, IMG submission 202238) | Soil microbial communities from Risofladan, Vaasa, Finland - UN-1 | ecosystem: Environmental > Terrestrial > Soil > Coastal area > Acid sulfate soil | place: Finland: Risofladan, Vaasa | collected...
ACCTGGATCGGCCGTGGCGGCCCCGGCCGCGGCGATCCCGCCCAGGCGCTGGCCGCCGCGCCCAGCCCGCTGCTGCCGGAGATGGTCACCCCCAAGACCTTCCAGGCCATCGAAAAGGGCCTCAAGTACCTCACCCGTACCCAGCGCGCCGACGGAAGCTGGCTCAACAGCGGCAGCTATGGAACGTATCCGGCGGTGATGACGTCGCTGTCCGGCTTGGCGCTGCTGTCTTCCGGCTCGACGCCGGAGACCGGCCCCTACGCCAAACAAACCCGAAAGGCGATGCTGTACGTCCTCCGCCTGGGGGAGGCGGCCAGCGACGGGCTCATCGCCGGCCCGGGCGGGGAAGGCAGGAGCATGTACGGGCATGGCTTTTCCATGCTCTTCCTGGCCCAGTGCTACGGCATGGAGCGAAACAAGGACTTCAGCAACCGGATGCGGGTCGTGCTGCAAAGGGCGGTGGACCTGACCGCCCGAGCCCAGTCGGACCTGGGCGCCCAGCACAGCCACGCCGGCGGGTGGATCTACACTCCCAACCAGAAGGCCGACGAGGGCTCCGTGACGGTCACGCAGCTCCAGGCGCTGCGGGCCTGCCGAAACGTCGGCATCAAGGTGCCCAAGAGCACCATTGAGCGGGCGGTGGCGTATCTGAAGTACTGCCAGCAGGGCGACGGGGGGATCTGCTACTCGGCCCGCAGCCGAGGCGCTTCGCGGCCGCCGATCTCGGCCGCCGCCATCGCCTGCTTCTACGCCGCCGGCATCTATGACCGCCAGAGCGGCGGGGCCGGCGAAGAGGCCAAAATGGTCGAACGGCTGGTGACGTACTGCAAGCTGCACGTGACCGTCAGCCAGTCCAGCGGGCATTATTTCTACAGCCACTTTTACATGGCCCAGGGCATGTACCAGCGCGGCGGGAAGGACTGGCGCACCTACTATCCCCAGATCCGCGACCGCCTGCTGAGCACGCAGAATCCCGACGGCTCATGGATGGGTGACAGCGTGGGCACGACCTACGGCACGGCCATGGCAACGATCATCCTGCAACTGCCGTACGGCTACCTGCCGATCTGCCAGCGGTGAGGTGACCGGATGGCGATAGAAATCACCTGCCAATGCGGCAGGCAGTACCAGGTGGAAAACAGATACGTCGGGAAGGTTGCCAGGTGCCCCGCCTGCGGGAGGCCGATCCCGATCACAACGGATAAGGAGAACCGAGAAGTGCCCGATCAGAATGCCGAGCATCCCGCTGCCATCGAGATGAATCAGGACGACCTGGCCGCCGTGGCCCGGCTCACCGACGCCTATGCGGCCCTCCGGAAGGAGTTGGGCCGAGCCATCGTCGGCCAGGAGCAGGTTTTGGAAGAGCTGCTGATGTGCATCTTCGGGCGCGGCCACGCCATTCTGGAGGGCGTGCCCGGGCTGGCCAAGACGCTGATGGTCTCGTCGCTGGCCAAGTGCCTGGAGCTGGACTTTGCCCGCATCCAGTTCACCCCGGACCTGATGCCGTCGGACATCACCGGCACCGAGGTCATCCAGGAGGACCGCGCCACCGGCCGGCGCGAGTTCAAGTTCCTCCGGGGCCCAATCTTCAACAACGTCATCCTGGCCGACGAGATCAACCGCACCCCGCCCAAGACCCAGGCGGCGCTGCTGGAGAGCATGCAGGAGCGGCAGGTCTCCGTCGGCGGCAACCGCATGCCCATGAAAGACCCGTTCTTCGTGCTGGCCACGCAGAACCCCATCGAGCAGGAAGGAACCTACCCGCTGCCGGAGGCACAGCAGGACCGGTTCATGTTCAAGATCCAGGTCGGCTACCCCGGCTGGGACGAGGAGTTCGACATCGTGCGGCTGACGACCGCCATCGAGGAAGTCCAACTGACCCCGGTCATGGACGGGCCGACGATCATCGAGCTTCAGCACACGGTTCGGCGGGTGCCGGTGGCCGACCACGTGATCCGCTACGCCATGCAGCTGGTTCGGGCCACCCGCATCCACGAGGGCGGCGTGCCCGACGTCATCAGCGACTACATCTCCTGGGGCGCCGGGCCCCGGGCCTGCCAGTACCTCATCCTCGGCGGCAAGGTGCGGGCCGTGCTGCACGGGCGCTACCACGTTTCCACGGAAGACATCAAGGCGGTGGCCAAGCCGGTCATGCGGCATCGGCTGGTGACCAACTTCAACGCCGACGCCGAGGGCTTCACCACCGACAGGATCGTGGATACTCTTCTCGAGATCATTCCGGCCAAGGAAGGCGCCATCGCCGCCAACCCGGACACGGCCGGGGTGTTGAGGCCCGAGGCGGCCGACTGATCGCCGAACCGCCCGGCCGCCGACGGGACGACGGCGCGATCCGGCCATTACTGATTCAGATGCGGCATGGACCATGGCGAAGACTGAACTTCAGAAATACCTGGACCCCAAGGTGCTGAACAAGATCCGCCGGCTGGACCTCCAGGCCAGGCTGGTGGTGGAGGGGTTCATTTCGGGAATGCACCGCAGCCCCTTCCACGGCTTCTCGGTGGAGTTCGCCGAGCACCGCGAGTACGCCCCCGGCGACGACATCAAGCACCTGGACTGGAAAGTGCTGGGCAAGACCGACCGGCTGTACATCAAGCAGTACGAGGTCGAGACCAACCTGCGGGCGATGTTTCTGGTGGACATCAGCGAGTCGATGCGCTACGGCGAGGACGGTCGGCCCGACCGGATGAGCAAGTATCATTACGCCGCCTGCGTGGCCGCCTCGCTGGCGCTGCTGCTGCTGAACCAGCAGGACGCGGTCGGGCTGGCGACCTTCGACGAGGACCTCCGGAGCGTGCTGGCGCCCTCGACCAACCCCAACCACATCAAGACCATCGTTCACGAGCTGGACGTCGTCAGCCTCAAGGCCAAGACCACCGTCGAGCACATCTGCCACAGCCTGGCCGAGAAGATTCCGCGGCGGGGAATGATCTGCATGGTCAGCGACCTGTTCGTGGACCTGGACGGTCTGATCCGCGGGCTGCGGCACTTCCGCCACCGCAACCACGAGGTGATGGTGCTGCACGTCATGGACGAGGACGAGCTGACCTTCCCGTTCCAGGGCAACACCATGTTTCGCGGGCTGGAGGGGACCGGCCGGCTGACCGTCGAGCCGAGAGCCCTGCGAGAGGGATACCTGGAGGCGGTGCGGAGCTACTGCGCCGACGTCAAGCGGCGCTGCATCGCCAACCAGATCGACTACAAGCTGATTTCCACGGCCGATCACCTGGACGCGGCCCTGCTGGGGTTCCTGGCCGCGCGGGCCGCGGCCGTTCGCACGGCCGGATCGAAAAGATAGTGACCAGTGAGCGGTAACCCGTAACCGGGTGCCGGATCTGCCGGAAGTTGCAGACCGAAACTGTTGAGGTGCCCACGATGCTGGCGGCGTTCATGCATCCAGGCTTGTTCTGGGGCGGGCTGGGAGCGGCCTCCGTGCCCGTGATCATCCATCTGCTCAACCGCCGGCGGTTCAAGGTCCTGGAATGGGCGGCGATGCGATTCATCCGGGAATCGATCCGCAAGAACCGCCGCCGCCTCCGCCTGGAGGAGCTGCTGCTCCTGCTGCTGCGCTGCCTGGCCGTTTTCCTGCTGGCCGTGGCCGTGGGGCGGTTCGTCGGCTGCAAGTCCCCCGGCGGCACGCGCGCCCAGACGACGCACGTGTTCCTCCTCGACGACAGCGCCTCCATGGGCCAGAAGATCGCCGACACCACCGCCTTCACCAAGGCCGCCAGCGACCTGGCCGAGATGCTCAAGGAGATCTCCTCCAGCGACAAGGTGGCGGTGGTCCTGACCAGCCGGCCGGAGCGGGCCAAGGGCGTCGAGCAGATCGGTCGACTCACCGATGCGGAAACGCTGGTCCAGCCGGTCAAGTCGCTGACGGTTTCCGATACGGCCGGCCAGTTGCACCTGGCGCTGCGGACGGTCTCGGAGTTCTTCGGCGAGGAAGAGACCAAGCGCACGAAGAAGCGTCTGTACGTCCTCAGCGACTTCCGCAACGTCGACTACGCCTCCGGCGGCAATCTCGAGGCCATCCGGAAACAGTTCAAGACACTGCGGGACGGCGAAGTCGCCGTGACCCTGATGAGCTACGGCACCCCGCCCGGGCTGAACCTGACGGCCGAGGCAATCGAGGTCCTGGACAAGCTGGCCATCGCCACGGTGTCCGTTCGCGTGCAGCTTCGCGTGCGGAACAACGGCCCGGAACCGGTAACGGACGTGGCCGTTCGGTTTTCCGCCCGCACCGGCGCCGACGAGGAGCCCGAGCTGCCGGCCAAGAAGATCCCCACCATCGACCCGGGCGCCTCGGAGCTGGTGCAGGTCTCCTGCGTGTTTCCGGACGAGGGCGGCGCTGCCCTGGTGGCGGAGCTGCCGGGCGACAGTCTGGCCGGCGACAACGCGGCCCACCTGGCCCTGGCGGTGCGCAGCGCCCGCAAGGTGCTCATCGTCGACGGCGAGCCGGACGTCGCCAACCCCGAGCAGGCCGAATCGTTCTATCTCACCTACGCGCTTGACCCGACCGCGGACTGCGGCTACGGCAACGAGGTGGACGTGGTCTCGGCCGACGACCTGACGGAGGTGAGCTTCGAAAGCTACGACGCGGTGATCCTGGCCAACGTCAGCGACCTTCTGAGCGGCCAGGTGGAGGCTCTGGACAAGTACGTCCGCGCCGGCGGCGGGCTGGCGATCTTCACCGGCGACCGGGTCGACCGGGACTTTTACAACGATCGCCTTTACCAGGCCGGCGCCGGCCTGTGCCCGGTTCGAATCGGCCTGGCCGCCGGCGACGCCAAGAGGCGCCAGAGCTACGTCCGGCTGCTGCGGGGGTCCATCCAGAACGAGCCGGTCACGCGCTCGTTTCTCATCCAGCAGGAGGCGTTCACCCAACTGGTGCGGTTCTACGCGTACACGCTGGTCGAGCAGACCGCCGACGTTGCGGCCGGGGACTTCGGCCCGGCGCGCGTGCTGGCGCGATTCGACAACGCGGACACCACCCCCCGGCACAGTCCGGCCATCGTGGCCCGGACCTACGGGGAGGGCGTCGTCGTGATGGTGCTGAGTTCCGCCGACAAGGAATGGACGGACTGGCCGAAGGACTTCACCTTCGTCACCTTCGTCAACGACATGCTGGAGTACATCTCCAGGCCGACGGCGCAGAAGGGCACCGACCTGGTCGGCAAGGAGATCGTCCACTCCGTCGGGGGCAGGCTGGCCGCGGCCCGGGTGAGCCTCCAGCCCCCCGCCGCCGCCGCCGAGGGGCCCGCCGAGCTGGAAGAGCGCCAGGACGGGGCCAGCCGCGTGTTCGTTTACAAGGACACGCGCTCGGCCGGCATCTATCAACTGAAGCTGGAACTGCCGACACGCCAGGATGAGGCCGAGCCGTCGCGGCAGCTCCAGACGGTGATGTTCGCCCGCAACGTCGACCCGATGGAGGGGCGCCTGGAAGTGGCCGGCGAAGCCGAACTCCGCGGCTATCTGGCAGTGGAGTTCCATTACAAGAACCAGTTGAAGGCCGCCAAGGCCGGCCAGGAGGACACCGTCACCCGCCAAACGGAGTACTGGAAGGCCGCCCTGGCGCTCATGCTGGTCGTGCTGGCCGTGGAGGTGTTCCTCGGACAGCGGTTCGGGCATTACCGGTGAGCCGCCAATGGCGGGATTCGCACAACTGGAAGGCCTTTGGGATAACTGAAACGCGATGTCACGATTCCTTGAATGGCTGTTGCGGTTGCAGCCGGGAGAGCTGGCCGGCGCCGACAGTTGGGCGCCCAGTTTCGCCGCCGAGTACAACAACTGGGTGATCCTCGGCCTGTCGGTGGCGCTGCTGGCCCTGGCGGCGCTGACGATCTTCAGCTACCTGCGGGAGGGCGATCACCCCCGGCGGGTCAAGCTGACGATCGCGGGCTTGCGCATCGCGGTGGTGCTGCTGCTGCTGGCGGTTCTGTTCGAGCCGGGGCTGGTGCTGCGCTACCGGAGGAACGTCTACTCCAGCGTGGTCGTTCTCCTGGACGACAGTCTTTCCATGTCCCGGAAGGACCCGTACGCCGACCCGGACGTTCGGGAGGCGCTGGCGGCGAAGCTGGGCGTGCAACAGAAGCAACTGTCGGAGATGAGCCGGGTCGAGATCGTCCGGCGGATCCTCGCCCGCCAAGGCGGGCCGCTGGCAGAGCTGGGGCGCGAGCATCCGCTGGTGCTGCTGCGCTTTTCGACCACCAAGCGCCCGTATACCCGCGAGTTGCAGGTGGTGGATCACACCGCCGATTCGGACAAGGGCGGCCAGGTCGCCGCGGCCATCGCCGAAGAGCTTTCCGGCGCGTTGGCTCAGCTTTCGGCCGAGGGCTACCGAACGGACCTGGCCACGGCCCTGCGCGCCGGCGCCAGTCGCGTGCAAGGCCGGCGGGTCGCCGCCCTGGTGCTGATCAGCGACGGTCAGGACACCGGCCAGGAAGGCGCCGTCGACCGCCTGCGGTCCGCCCTGGCCCACGTACGGCAGCGAGGGATCCCCGTCTTCGCCATCGGCGTGGGCGACCCCGAGCCGCCGCAGAACGTGGCCCTGCTTCGGCTCCAGGGCCCGCAGGAGGCCCGGCAGGGATCCAAGATCGAGCTGACGGCGTATCTGACACACCGCAACTGCGACGACCAGACCGTCGAGGTCCGCCTGCTGCGAAGGCCGGCGGCTGAGGAAAAATGGACCGAGGTCGCCCTCGACGAGCCGGCAAGGGTGGAGCTGACCGCCAAGCCGGCTGAAAAGGAGGTCAAGCTCCTGGCAAAGGCCGAGGGGCTGGGCGAGTTCGTCTACAAGGCCGAGGTCGCCCCGCTGGAGGGGGAGTTCTCGGACAAGGACAACTCCGCCACCACCAAGCTGAGGATTTCCGAGGAAAGGATGAAGGTGCTCCTGGTCAGCGGCGACGCCGGCTGGGAGTTCCAGTATCTCCGCAACTTCTTCCTCCGCAGCCCCGAGCGCTATGCCGTCAGCGTCTGGCAGCAGGACGCGGACGTGACGTTCAACCAGGAGGCCTCCACGGGCATGAAGCTGACCCGGCTGCCGCGGACCCCCCCGGAGCTGTTCAACTACGAGCTGGTGATCCTGTACGACCCGGCGTATACGAAAGAAGGATTCGACAAGACCTTCGTGGACATGCTGGGGGGCTTCGTGGCCGATCACCACGGCGGGCTGTGCTACATCGCCTCCAACAAGCACACCGACGAGAACCTCACCTCCCGCAACGAAGTTTTCCAGTCGCTGGCGGAGCTGCTGCCGGTGAAGCTCGCCCCGCGGGCGCACAGCATCGCCGAGCGCATCGTTCAGGGCGAGCCGACGCCCTGGCCGGTGGTGCCCTGGGAGGTGGGGCTGGACCACCCGGCCCTGCGCCTGGGGGGAAACGACCAGGAGAACCTGGCCATCTGGCGAGCCCTTCCCGGCGTGTACTGGTGGCACCCGGTCATCCAGCTCAAGCCGGCGGCCTCGTCGCTGGCGATCAGCGGCGACCCGCTCAACCGCACCCTCGACGGCACCGGCGAGCCGAGCCCGCTGATCGCGGTGCAGTATTACGGCAAGGGCCGGTCGCTGTACATCGGCTTCGACGAGACCTGGCGGTGGCGGTTCCTGGACGACGGGCGGCACTACCGGAAGTTCTGGTCCAACGCCGTCGACTTCCTGGGCGCCGGAAAGTTACAGGAAAAACGAATTACCATCAGCATTCCTTCCGGGAGTGAACGATTCCGCGTCGGCGAGGATATCCGAATCCGCGTGGAGGCCTACGACCGCAACTACCAGCCGCTCGATCAGGAGAGCTTTTTAGTGGAACTTCTGGACGCGGCCACAAAGGCCACCGTCGAGAAGATCCGGCTGGAGCCGGTCAAGCGGAAGGCCAGGGGCGGTTCCGCCGGCCCGGCCGGCGGCCGCATCGGCCCGGGGGCGGACGGACAGATGACGGTCAAGGGCCAGTTCGAGGCCACCTACGCCCTGAAAACCCTCGGCACCTTCGAGCTGGCCGCCAAGCGCAACGACCCGCTGTACAAGGACGACGTCGCCGGCAAGACGATCACCGTGACGCTGCCGGAAGAGGAGTTCCGGCACCCCGAGGCGGACCTGAAGAAGCTTCAGACCATTGCCCCGGACCGGCGCTTTCTGAGGATCCACGACAGCGACGCCCTCGCCCGGATGATTCCGTCGGGAAAGATGAGCGTCTTCCACGACGTGCCGCGGCTGTTGTGGGACGTGCCGCTGACCATGGTGGTGATCGTCGTTCTGCTGGCGATCGAGTGGATCCTGCGCAAGAAATACAACATGGCATAGTTCGTTCGCGGGCGCGCGGCCGCGCCGGACCGCCTCGGTCCATTCGGTTCGGCGGCCGGCCCCGCGGAAATGTTACCGGAGGCGCTGATGCCGTTTGAGGAGCTGATCAGCAGCGGCGTTCGCCGAAAGCTCTCGGCGCTGAAGCGCGCCTTGTGCGCCCACCTGATCGGCAGGGGATCGGCGTGGGTGGTGGTGGCCTTGGTGGCGGCGGTGTTCCTGACGCTGGGGGTGGACCGCGCCCTGAAGATGGATCGCGCCCAGCGGGCCCTCATCGTGGGCCTGGCGCTGGTCGGCGTCGGCTACGTGTCGTGGCGCTTCCTGATCCGCCCGCTGCTGGCGCCCATGGACGCCGAGGAGCTGGCGCTGGTGCTGGAGCGGCACTATCCTCAGCTCGACGACCGGCTGATCAGCGCCCTGCAATTCTCCGCCTACGCCTCCAGCCGCTTTGGGGCCTCCGAAGACCTCATCCGCGCGGTCGCCCGCCAGGCCAACGCCCTGGCCGGCGAACTCGACCCCGCCCGGCCGGTGCTGGCCTCCGCCACCTACAAGCGCATGGGCATCGCCGCCGCCGCCGCGGCCGTGCTGCTGGTCTTCACCGTCTTCAACGCCGGCCTCATGAAGCTGTGGTTCCAGCGCAACGTCCTGTTCGCCGACGTCCCCTGGCCGCGCCAGACCTACCTGACAGTGGCGGGCGGGCCGACGTTCAAAGTCGTGCGCGGTGGGATCCTGCCGGTGATCGTCACGGCCGAGGCCAAGCACGTCGTGCCGCGCGAGGTCACCTTCCACATGGACTTTCCCGGCCTGGGCAAGGTCTCGGAGAACGTCACGGCGGTCTCGCCCGGCGCCAACACCTACATCAAGTTCTTCAACAACGTCACCGACGGGTTCCGATTCCGCGTGACCGGCAACGACGACGAAACCGACTGGTTCGACGTGGTCGTGGTGGAGCCGCCCATGCTGGAGAGGGCCCACTTCACCGTGGAGTACCCCGAGTACATGAGCCGCGACAGCGCCAAGGTGACCTCCGAGCACGGGGTGCTGTCGGTGCCGCCGGGCAGCCGGATCCGCATCGACGGCTGGGCGAGCAAGAACCTGTCCGCCGCCCGGCTGGTGCTGGAGGGCCTGTGCGTCGTCGACCTGGACATCGTCGCGGACCGCCGCGAGGGCGACCCCTCCGGCAAGCTGCGGCCGCTGCGCGTGCAGGGCATACTGGAGCTGCCCGAGAGGATCAAGCACCCCTCGATGCAGATGCGCTTCGAGCTGGCCGACGCGGAGGGCATCACGAACCCGCGCGGAGCGGTGTTCGCACTGCGGGTCGAGCGCGACCGCGCCCCCACCGTCAAGATGACCCACAGCGGCGTCCACGGCGACGTCACCGCCAAGGCGACCATTCCCCTTGAGGTCCGGGCCGAGGACGATCACGCAATCGCCGCAATGGACGTCACCGCCAAGCCCATGGGCGCCCTGGGCACGACCACGCAGCCGACGACGGCGCCGTCGGAGGCCGAGGAGAAGACCTTCGTCGTGCCCGACGTGCCGAAGGACCAGAAGCTGGTCACGGCCGCGTACCCGTTGGACCTGCGGCCGATGGGGCTTGCCGAGGGAAGCTGGATCCGCGTCTGGGCCAGCGCCGGCGACAACCTGCCCGCGTCCTTCGGCGGGCCCAACACCGCCAAAGGCCCCGTCCAGACCTTCAGGATCGTCTCCGAGGAGGAGCTGCTGGCGAAATTGATCCGCCGCGAAAAGGAGATCCGCGAGGAGTTCAGCGGCGTGGTAACGCTCCAGGCGGAGGTGCGCGACCGGGCCCGCGGCGTGCGCGACCGGCTGGCCGATGCGGTCGGAATCAACCAGGAGATGCGGCGCAATCTCAACGTCGCCTCGCAGGGCCAGCGGATGGTGGCGACCAAGTGCGGCGTGGTCGTTCAGCAGCTTCAGGAGGTGCTGGACGAGATGACCTACAACCGCCTGGGCGATCCGGCGAACAGGGCGCGCCTGTCCGACCTGATCATCCGCCCGCTGCGGGAAATCTCAAAAAAACCTATGCTGGACATGGCCGAAGCCATAGGCCGTGCGTCTAAACAGGAAGACGCAGCCGCCTTGCGCGAGTTTACCGGCACGTCGTCCGACATCCTGGCGGACTTTCACGGGCGCCTCAAGGCCATTCTGGACGAAATGAGACAACTGGAGAGCCGCCAGGAGCTGGCCAGGGCGTTGAAGCAGCTCATCAAGCAGTCCGAAAGGCTGAGGAAGGAAATCGAGAAAGAGATGGAGCAGCGGGGGCAGAAGCTGTTCGACCGGACGACCCAGCCGGCGCCATGACGCCCCCGGCCGGCCGGGGCCGGCAGCAGCGAACGGTCGGGGCGAGACGACCGGAGGACGGAAACATGAGAATGCGGAAAGCCAAGCTTCTGATGGCCTCGTGCGTGCTGCTGGCCGGTGCGGGCCTGCTCGCCCAGACCCCCGGCAGCGCCGAAGACAAACCCACCGACAAGACCCTGATCTACTGGGAGGAGTACATCCAGAAGCAGTTCAAGGAGCTGACCTTCAGGATGTTGGAGGTGGCCAAGCTGCTGGAGGAAAGCGAGCCGGCCGCCGCCCGCGCCATCCGCCAGGCAGTGGACCAGGCCCAGCGATCCCTGATCGACCACAACATGTCCAAGGTCGTCGAGTACCTCCAGAAGGGCCTGGTGGCGATGGCCGACACCACCCAGGAGGCCGTCATCGAGGACCTCAAGAAAGTGCTGCTGACGCTGGAGAGCAGCACCGCCGATCTGGACGAGCTGACGCGGCGGAT
>Ga0307378_10012040_pt1 | contig 11103 bp, 9 predicted proteins | sample UN1MG_FD_202238 | JGI IMG/M metagenome (GOLD analysis project Ga0307378, IMG submission 202238) | Soil microbial communities from Risofladan, Vaasa, Finland - UN-1 | ecosystem: Environmental > Terrestrial > Soil > Coastal area > Acid sulfate soil | place: Finland: Risofladan, Vaasa | collected...
AGTCTCATGGAAGGCAAGGGGAATCTCATCCTCACTGGCCAGCTGGGTGAGGTGATGCAAGAGTCGGCACAAGCTGCCCTCAGCTACACGCGCTCCCATGCGGCCGCATTGGGCGTCAAGAAGAGCCAGTTCGACAAGTTGGACATCCACATCCACGTGCCCGAAGGTGCCATACCCAAGGATGGACCGTCGGCTGGTATTACCATAGCCACGGCGCTCGTGTCAGCATTGTCCAAGCGACCGGTCCACCGGGAACTGGGGATGACGGGTGAGATCACCTTGAGGGGACGCGTTCTGGGCATCGGGGGTCTCAGAGAGAAGGTCCTGGCCGCCCATCGCGCGGGTCTGAAGACGGTCGTCCTTCCCAGGAAGAACGAGAAGGACTTGCAGGACATACCCAGAAAAGTGAGGAAGGACCTCGAATTCATCTTCGTGGATCGGATGGACGAGGTGCTGCCGGTAGCTTTGATGCCACCTCCCCCCGCCCGTCGCAGGAAGAGTCCACGTAGTGGAGCTGCCTCGTAGCTTCGTGTCGTTCATGGTTGGACAAGGGCGGGCTCGGGGATGGACCCGGCTAATCCGTCGAGGGGGACGTGAGGAACTCTGGACTGACCTCGTTTGTTACCTCACATTGCTCCGATGCGCGAGGCGTCGCGCTAGTATGGACGCGGACCGGGCACCTTGGTAGCGACAGCTAGCCGCAGGGCTCACGCTTGACTCCATGGTTCAATCGGGGCAGGCCTCCTCATAGATAGATCGCGAGTGGCCGGTGCGCATCCAGCGAAGTGTCTTGGCCTATGACGTGGAGGTGAGCAAGAGAGAGGGACGCGGTTCCTCGACCACGGGTGGCATAGCGTGTTGCTTTCATGCCGCGTCCAGGGCCTTGATAGAGCGGCTCGTGAATCCGTGAGGACGATTCAATGCCATTGCCGTGTGAGGCATTACCGCGGACGTACTCGGTGCAACTGACGAGGAGGTGAGATGAGGGAGTTGAAGGACAGAATCCTGGCTGATGGAAGGAACATGGGCGGTGGCATCCTGAACGTGAACAGTTTCCTGAACCATCAGGTGGATTGCGGGCTGATGGTCCGCATTGGGCAGGAGCTGGCCTCCAGGTTTGCCGCCGACGAAGCCAACAAGGTTCTGACCGCTGAGATCTCCGGAATTGCCCCGGCCCTGGACGTAGGTGCCGCTCTGGAGGTCCCTGTCGTGTTCGCTCGCAAGATATGGTCCATCACCATGCCGCCGGATTCGTATGAGCGCATGGTCCCATCGCATACAAAAGGCACCATGGTTCAGCTCATCGTGGCTCGCGAATTCCTGACCCCCGATGACAAGGTGCTCATCGTCGATGATTTCCTGGCCTCGGGCAAGACGATAGGGGCTCTGGCTAGCCTCGTGGAGGAGAGCGGAGCTGTCTTGGCGGGCATCGGTGCGGTGATAGAGAAGGCATTTGAGGGGGGCCGTGAGCGGTTAGCGCACCTCAATGTACCGATCGAATCCGTGGTCATCATCGAGAGCATGGAGGATGACAAGATAGTCTTCAGATAGGCGGTGGGGATGGTCAGAGCAAAGAGCGACGCCATAGCTGTCATAGACTTCGGGTCCCAGTACAGCCAGCTCATCGTTCGCCGGGTGCGGGAGGCCCGCGTCTATTGCGAGCTGATTCCCCACGACGCACCAGAGGAAGAGGCACTCAGTCTTCGGCCGAGCGGGTTCATCCTCTCTGGAGGTCCAGCCAGCGTGTACGCCAGGGAGGCTCCATCTTTGCCTCCCTACGTTCTGAAGAGTGGCCTTCCGGTGCTCGGTATCTGTTATGGAATGCAACTCTTGGCAGACGAGCTTGGAGGTCGCGTCGCCAGAGCGGAGAAACGAGAATACGGTGTGAGTGAACTCCACGTCAGCGATCTCGAGTCCCCCCTATTCGGCGGAGCCCCCTTCTCGCAACCGGTCTGGATGAGCCATGGTGACTTCATCGAGCGACTTCCTCCCGGGTTCAGATCGCTGGCCTATACAGCCAACTCGCCGCTCGCCGCCATGGGAGACGACGACCGCAAGCTGTATGGCCTTCAGTTCCACCCTGAGGTGTCACATACACGACACGGTGGACACATTCTCTCGAATTTCGTGCATCACATCTGTGGCTGCAAGGAGACGTGGACGCCGCAGTCTTTTGTCGAGCAGAGTGTGAGACAGATCAAGAAGCTTGTGGGATCGGGCAGGGTCATCTGTGCGCTCTCCGGAGGCGTAGATTCTACAGTCACGGCTTCCCTGCTGCATGAGGCCATTGGCAACCGTTTGACCAGCGTCTTTGTGGATCATGGCCTCTTGCGAAAGGGAGAAGTGGAACGGAACAGAAACTTGTTCGAGCGCTATCTGGACCTCAACGTTGTCTACGTCGATGCACGAGAGAGGTTCCTGGAACGCTTACAGGGAGTGGTCGACCCCGAGCAGAAGCGGTTGATTATCGGAGAGGAGTTCATCCGGGTCTTCGAGGAAGAAGCGGTCAAGCTGGGTCCCATTCAGTATCTGGCTCAAGGCACACTGTACCCTGATCTGATCGAGAGCGCCGGGACGGGTCGAGGAGGTGCGGCTCGCATCAAGGCTCACCATAACGTGGGGGGGCTACCCTCACGCATGGCCTTCTCTCTTATCGAGCCGTTGCGCTATCTCTTCAAGGATGAGGTGCGCCAGGTGGGCCTCGAGCTGGGGCTGCCGGAGGAGATGGTGCATCGTCATCCATTTCCCGGCCCTGGTCTAGCCGTGAGGATTGTGGGAGAGGTAACGCCAGAGCGGCTGGCGATGGTTAGAGCGGCGGACAGCATCGTCATGGATGAGATAAGGAGGGCAATGCTGTACCGGGACATCTGGCAGTGCTTCGCCGTCCTGACACCGGTCAAGAGCGTTGGAGTGATGGGTGATCAGCGCACCTATGAGTACGTCGTCGCCATACGCGCCGTAACCAGCGAGGACGGCATGACCGCCGATTGGTTTCCTCTGGCCCCGGAGGTTCTAGGTCGGATATCAACTCGCATCATCAATGAGGTACCTGGAATCAACAGGGTGGTCTACGACGTGACGAGCAAGCCTCCCTCTACCATTGAGTGGGAGTAGCGCCTGCCGACGACTATCTCAGGGGTGCCCCACCGGGATGAGGTACAAGACTCGGTGGTCGGCGGGCAGGCCAAGGGAGGCCTGAACCTGGTCGTCGTAGAAGGCGCCGATGGGGACCGCGCCTAGGTCCAAGACCACGGCTTGCAGCAGCAGGTTCTGCGCCGCGTGGCCCGCCTCCATCTGGACGTACCGCTGGGCTCGTTCTCCGTATTTGGCCTCAGTCCGCTCGTAGACGGCGGCAATCACAAAGATGGCAGGTGCTTGCCGAAGGGCGTCCTGCTTGAGTCCCGCTTCCCAGAGTTCCTCGCGCAGATCCCTCTCAGATACCAATTGGATCGCGTGGCTCCGTGGTAGATGGTGGTATGCCCCGTCGGGCAGTGCGACGTACACCTCCAGGGGATACAGGGCGCCAGCGGAGGGCGCCGCCCGCAGGCCGCGTTCATCTGTGATCCCCTGGGCCGCCCAGAACAGTTGCGAGATCTCGGACTGGGATAGGGCTTCCCCTGTGAACTCGCGCACGGAGCGCCGGTTGGCGATAGACTGTTCGAGGGCCATCTCTCCTGTCAAGCGCGGCGGAGGGAGAGCGATCTCTCCAGACTGCGGAACAGGCGTCTGGTATCGGCTCTCTGCTGGGCGTGTCGCGCAACCGCCGAAGTGAGGGAGGAGCGTCACCAGCAGGGGCAAGACAACCAGACGCTGCACACCTTGGTTCACCACATTCCCCCCAAGACACCGGTTCCACTCTTCAGCCGACGACCACAGCAATCCGGCTTCGCCACACAGGCGATGCTAGAGTTCCTTCAGCTGGTCAAGGTACGCCTGGCGGACATCGTTGAAGAAGCGGATGTAGTGATCGGTGCGATAGTCAGGGTAGGTCCACTCCCAGGGCCGGAAGCTCTTGCGCGTGAAACGCAGCGTCACCTCTCCGTAGATGCCCTGTCCCAGGTAGATCCTGTGCTGGTGGGTCTTGGTGGTGGCCAACACCAGCTTGGAGAGATCTATGTAGCCGGGGTCGAGGTTTATCTGGCGCCGGGTCTCCGTGGCTAACTGCTGCTCGAGATCATTGGTGTGGAGCTTCGCATCTGGCAACATGGCGGGGTCCATCAACTCCACGAAGCTGAGGAACTGCCGCAGCAGGTTCTCGCCGAACTCCTGGGCATAGTAGTCCGTGAAGTCAAAGGGCCACACGGGGCTAGCATGGTCGATGGGGCCGTACGATTCTGCCAGCTCGATGCGCGCTGCATCGAACAGCCTCTCCTGGGCTGCGAACATGCCGACGATCAGTTTGACGGGGCGATGCCCTTTGGCCAGGCCCACTTGGCTCCTCCGCAACGGAGAACTCCCATCACTGCCAAGATACTAGCATAGCGTGGGATGAGTGCCAAGGTGTGGCAAAGGAAGCTACTCTTGATAGGGAACAGGAGCTCGGGTATAATCGGATTGGTAATGGCTGGTCAACAGGGCACTGAGGCTCCGACCATATGGACGTCAGAAGGAGGAGAGGAAGCAGGGCCGTCAGGTAGATCTGATCAGATCTGGGCGGCCCATTTGTGTTGTGGAAGGCCCAACGGCAGGTAGCCAACGAAGGGGGGGGCGATGGGCGACGTCGTGTTGCGGACTCAAGAGGAATGCGAAGACCTAGTGCGAGGAACTGGTTCAAGAACCCAAAGGGCGTCAGCAACTGGAAGCCAATTCTCGCGAGGTTCGGCTATGAGGGGGGCTACGTTCCCGTCAACTGAGTGATAGCGACAGTATGAGCTGCGTCATGGGAGGGCAATCATGGCGGATTCTTTTGATCTGGAGAAACTGATAGTTGACGTCTTCGGTCCTCAGGCGGGCGAGAAGGTGGTGGTCATGGTCGACCTGCCTCATGGGGAGTTGAGCGATCACGACGGATGGGCCAAGCGTCGCCAAATGGCCGAGGAATGGCACGCCGCCTTTCAGAGGCTAGGGGATAAGCATGGCTTCAGTGTGCAACCGCTGCTGACCTATCTGGCAACAGGCGCCAACAATGCCGATTTGCCGGCAGAGGGAGAGATCGAGGGCAGGACACTGCAGTTTCAGGACGTGCTGTCCAATACCAACATAGCGGTGGCACTCACGGAGTACTCGGCCTCTGCGCCGCTGATCAAGTACAGCCAGAAGTTCCCCAACTTGCGGGCCGCCAGCATGCCCAAGGTCACGAGAAGCATGGAGAAGACAGCCCTTGCAGCGGACTACGGCGAGGTGGCACGGAAGAGCCGCATCCTGGCGGACAAGTTGGATGAAGCTATTGGCGCGAAGGTGGACTTCTCGACGGGGCATCGGGTGTACTTTGACCTGCGGAATCGCCATGCTGAGGCGGATGATGGTCAACTCCACACTGACAAGACGGGCATCCGCCTCATCAATCTGCCCAGCGGTGAGGCGTGTATCGCTCCGTATGAGGGGGAATTGGTGCATCAGTTCAGCAGGACGGAAGGGACGATCCCTGCCGTGTATGAGGGCGAACTGGTCCTGTACGAGGTACAGGAGAACCGTATCCTTGAGGTCATCGGTGACGGACCGAAGGCTGCTGAAATGCGGAGTTACTTCTCGGTGGATGAAGCGCGACGCAACATCGCTGAGCTAGGCCTGGGCTGCAACGACGCGGCCGTGATCTCCGGGAACGTCTTGGAGGATGAGAAGGTGCTGGGTATGCATTGGGCCTACGGACGCAGCGATCACATCGGCGGAATCGTTGGCGTGTCCGAGTTCGGCGACCCAGCTCACGTGGTGCACCAGGACATTGTGTACGCCAAGGGCGGAGCCGTCGAAATCGATAGTCTAGTGCTGGAATACGACGACGGCACAGCGGAAGAGATAATCAAGGACGCCGAGTATACGATCTTCTAGAGTGGGCAGCGCAGGGGCTGAGGATCTGTGGGGGCATCGAGCGTCGTGAACAGGTAGCCCGCGGGCGACCTTCGCAGGGCGGCGCAACTCCCCGGACGGGCAGCGAGTTCGAAGGGCGAGTGCTACGGATAGCCCACAATCTCCTTCTCAGGCGGCTGCGGATACGTCCGCTTGCTGTGGGTCAGCTTTGCATCAACCAGGGCCTCGGCCATTTTGAGAGCGATGCTCGCCGGATCGATGACAGGAACCTCGTAGCCCACCTTCGATAAGCCGCTCTTCACCTGCGCATCGAGGCCGGCAAGACCTGTGCAACCCAACACGATGACGTGGGCGCCATCCTCTTCGATAGCCTCCGCTGCCCTTTTCACCTTCAGGTCCACGAACTGTTCACGGCCCTTTTCCAGGTCAAGTACCGGTAGATCGACCGATCTGGCGGAGGCGAACTTCCACCCGACTCCATACTTCTGGGCGTGAAGCTCCAACTCCGGGATGAGGCGCTCCAAGACCGTGATCACCGAGAACTTGTGACCCAGCATGGCCGCCACGTGCATCGACGTCTCGCAAGGCCCTATGACCGGGATGGAGACCAGTTCGCGGGCAGCATCCAGGCCGGGGTCGCCGAAGCAGTTGATGATCACGGCGTCCATACCGTCCTCCTCTGCCTCGCGTACCTTGGCCACCACGTCAGGGGTGGCTATGGCCTCGTCGTAGGCCGACTCCACGGAAGCTGGCCCGGCATCCAGGAAGACGTTGCTTATCTCAGTATCGGGCCTGGCGACCCGCTTGAACTCCTCGATGATCATCGGACCGAAGACCGTCGTGATGATGGGGGTCACCGCCCGGATCTTCATCGCGCCCTCTCTCTCTGTCCGCGGCGCCGCTGGCTGGGGGACCTGAGGCTAGTTGCCGTATCTTTCCTCCACGGGAACCCAGTCGACGTCATATCCAAAGTAGCGCGGCCCCACCAGTTCGAGCCCCTCTGGTGTGCGCCACTTCTCATTGCACGGGATGCCCAGCACCGTTACTCGGAAGCCGTAGCGCAAAGTCTCGGTGGTGATGGGCTCGCCGGTTTCCGTATCGAGGACCGTGATCAAATCCGGCACTGAGACCACGATCTCGCCATCCACCTTGGCGACCAGGTTCTCATTCTGGAAGTGCAGTTCCAGGGTCTGCGAGGCGTACTCGTCTACCCCTTCCATGACCGCCTCGCCCCTGGCGAAACCCTTCTCGGTACGACGTCTCACGTCCACGATCTTGCCTTTGAAGATCTGGAAGCCCCCCACGGCTTCTCTCACCGTCTCGACGACGTTGGACTTGGCTTGCCGGGCCTCCCTGATCGTGCGGCCGATGCTCTCCACGAGGGTCATGGTATCAGGCACCGCCCACTCTTTCAGCTCTTTTCCTGTGGTTGCGTAACACGCAATCATGGCGGCGCAACCCATGTCTACGGTGATGCTCCTGGAGAAAGTGTCTGTCCAGCGGTTGTTGATGGTATTCAAGATGGCGGTGTTGCCTTTCTCGTCTCCAATGGCGAAGGGGGTGGACGAGATGCCATACATAGTCGCCGTGACCATCTGCAACTCTGGGAAGGCCCGTCCCATTCCATCGCAGTCCACCATCGGGATTCGCAAGCGTGCAGCAACGGTGAGAGGCGTCACGGAGTTCAACCCACCCGCTTGCGCATGGATGCTTGGCGGTGGGCGCATCTCAGTTGTCAGAGCGCCTCCAACCCCGACCGGGAGGGAGTATCGGCCCATCGTTCATCGCCTTTCCAGCTGAAGGTGAGTCTCAAGCACCGATTGGTGAACACAACCAGTCCTCGATTCGCACTTGACAAAAAACCTGATACATGGTATAATTGTATACGTTCGTATACACTTCTGTTCTCTCCTGGTGGTAGTTGGACTTATGCAGAAAAGGCATATGAGAGCTGCGCTCAAACGTCAGGCTTACGAAACTCTGAAGGCACTGATTCTGTCTGGCGAACTCAAGCCAGGAGACGCGCTCCTGGAGGATGAACTGGGGCCCCAGTTCGGCCTCAGTCGCACGCCTATACGTGAGATCCTGAGGCAGCTAGCACAAGACCGGCTGGTGAAACACAATTCCTACGTGGGCACCTATGTGACCCAACTCACGCGAGAGGATGTACGGGAGATTTATGAGATCCGTGGCTTCCTGGAAGCACTGGCCGTCCGTACCGCAGTGGCTCTCATTTCCGACCGTGAACTGGAGGAGATGGAGCAGGTCTACCACCGGGCGCGTGAGGAATTGGGGCAGGCCAAGACTACAGGGGCCTTGAATGAGTTCCGCGGGCTCCATGATCTGCTCGTCGCCCATTCGAACAATCTGCGACTCCAGGCTATAGTGCGTGCTCTTGAGATCGAATGGCAGCGGATCGGGTCGATCGTGACTCAATCTCCCGACTATGACGCAGAACCGGCCCTGAACGAAAAGTACGAGATCCTGTGCGCCGTGCGCGACCGCGATGCCGACCGGGCTGCTCACCTGATCGTTGAGCACTATGCCAGGTCGGTCCATGTGGCGGGCCAGTTCTTGCCTGACCGATCTGCTGTCCCCGAGATCCTTCTCACCCCCACCCAGCCATCGTTGCTGAACATTTCTCTCATCAACGCCTGCGGAGGGGATGGGAAGAAACCATAAGGTGGAGAAGCCCATGAAGGTTGCCGCGAGCGTCCTGGACCTGATCGGCAATACGCCCTTGCTTCGCCTGAGCCGGGTGACCAAGGGGCTGGGGGTCCATCTACTGGCCAAATGCGAGTTCATGAATCCCACGGGCAGCCTCAAGGACCGCATGGCCCGAGAGATGGTCGAGGATGCGGAGCAGAAGGGCAAGATCGTCCCAGGTTCGACCATTCTCATCGAGCCAACCAGCGGCAATACCGGGATTTCTCTCGCCGCGGTCGGTTCTGTCAAGGGCTACGGCGTCGTGATCGTCATGACGGAGGACGTCAACCGGGAGATCCAGGAATTGGTGGAGCACTTTGGTGCCGAGTTGGTGCTGACTCCTGTAGAGGGATTGACCAGCGCCGACATGCAGTTCGAGGGACAAGAGATCTACCGCGAGAAAGCGGCGCGGATGATGCGCAATCGGATCACCAATCAGATGATCGCGGCAGACCCGGCCAAGCATATGCTGGATCAGGGGTCGAATTTCGCCAACGTGCGAGCACACTGGCAGACCGGGAGGGAGATCCTCGAACAAACCGATGGGCAGGTAGATGCGCTTGTGGCGGGAGTCGGCACCGGTGGCACCCTCATGGGTATCTCCCAGGTCCTGCGCGAGGCAAACCCCAGCGTGCGGATCGTCGCCGTGGAGCCGGCAGAAGCAGCTTCCAGCTCGGCCGATGAACCCACAATCTATGGGATCCAGGGTGTCAGCGATGGTCTCGTGCCCCATATTTTTGATTCCAGCTTGGTCGATGAGATCGTTCGCGTTCGTTCCTTGGACGCGTGGCGCATGGCCGCGGGCCTGGCGCGCGAGGAAGGGCTCGCTGTCGGGGTGTCATCGGGCGCCAATGTGACGGCCGCCTTGGAGGTTGCCAGCCGACTCGGAGCAGATCGGACTGTGGTTACCCTGTTGCCGGACCGGGCGTCGCGCTACTTCAGCCTAGGGCTTTTTGAAAGGCGCTAGAAGAGCTTAACCACAGGGGGTGCCTTCAACGGCAAGCACTGGTCTGGATCGATGGTGTGCGTTATCTCGTATAGTAGACTCGAAAGGAGGTGAGTGGACCGCGATTCAAAGGGTTGACCATTCCAGCGGATAGTTGCCAAGTTTAAGGAGGAGACAAAATGGAGACAGAGAAAAGAATCAGCCGTCGGGAGTTTCTGTGGGTCGCTGGGACTATTGCGGCGGTAGGTGCCGGGGCGGGTGTCGCAGGTTGCGGACCTACGCCAGCAGCAGCGCCGACGTCGGCGCCCACGACCGTGGCCCTGGGAAAACCCACGACCGTGGCCCTGGGAAAACTGGTCGAGGCCTTCCAAGTCATGACTATGACCGCCACCGAAGACCCCAGAAGGTTCGAGATCACGCGCATGTCGGTAGACTCCTGGAATGCAGTGGGGTTGCCTGCCGAGTTGTGGCCTGTGGCCAGTACGGTGATGGTTGATCAGGCATGGAACGACAAGAAGTACAAAGCGTATTTCATCCACCACGACCCCAACCCCGAGCGGATGGAGCCCGACACCTGGTTGTACACGTACTATCACTCTTCGAATGCCGGTGAGACAGGATCGAACCTTTCAGGCTACCAAAACCCGGACTATGATGCCCTGGCAGAGGCTCAGCGCAAGGAGATGGACATTACCAAGCGCAAGGAGCTGGTGGACAAGTGCCAGGAGTGGCTGTATGACGCCCAGCCGTTCCATTGCACGACCAACCTGCACCTGGCTGGGGTGTATAACAAGAACACCTTTGGCGATCCCACCGTCTTTGTGGGCAACCCCGTCTACAACTTCTGGAGCTTGAACAGTTTCAAGCCCCTTACTGACCGGAAGGTCCTGCGGGTTGGCCTGGCTCGGGACTTTCAGAGCATGAACCCCATGGCCGCGTCCGATCCAGAGGACATCAACCAGCTGGCCCTCATGTACGATTCCCTGGGAAGGATTGCTGCCGATGGGACAGCACAACCCTGGGTCGCCAAATCGATCGATGCCATCAGCGCCACTGAGTATGAGGTGACCATTCGCGACGGCCTCACCTGGCACGATGGGCAGCCACTGACCGCCGAAGACGTCGCCTTTACGTTCCAGTACGCCAAGGAGGAAGCCGCGGTCTATTTCGTCTCTGCCTTGCAGGTGTTGGACAAGGCAGAGGTGATCAGCCCGAACAGGGTCCGCTTTACGCTGAACCAGCCCTTCGTGCCGTTTGTGAGCAACGTCCTGTGCCAGGTCTTTCTGCTACCTAAACACATCTGGGAGGCGATCCCGAACCCCTTGGAGGTCCCGAACGAGAAGCCGATCGGTAGTGGGCCCTGGAAGTTCGACTACTGGCGCCCCATGGAGGAATCCATGCTCGTCCGCTTTGAGAACCACTTCCAGCCACCAGTGGCTGAGGGCCTGTTGCACGTCACCTACGGCAGTGTAGAGGGTATGCTC